>Ga0190283_1001057_pt1 | contig 13161 bp, 15 predicted proteins | sample 48691801_MG_FD_161669 | JGI IMG/M metagenome (GOLD analysis project Ga0190283, IMG submission 161669) | Hydrothermal vent microbial mat bacterial communities from Southern Trench, Guaymas Basin, Mexico - 4869-18-0-1_MG | ecosystem: Environmental > Aquatic > Marine > Hydrothermal vents >...
CCATCTTTTCGCATCGAGAGAGGATTCCCATTTTTCGACCAGCTCGGGAACCGCTTTTCCCTTATAGTCAAGTTCGACAAGAGCGTTGGAAAGCTGACCGAAAAGGATGAAACTGCTCATCGGATTGCCACTCCTTTCCGGGCTGAGGGAGTCAGAAGTTGCTCCGCTGCCCATGCAGACCCTGAACCGCCCCCCTTTTTTCGGGGTTGCGGCAAATGCCGGCACACCCGGAAGCGAGGCCGCTGCCAGAGCGGTCAGTCCCAAAGCCGAGGTTTTGGCAAGAAACTCTCTCCGGGTGATTTTTCCCCGGGAGAGCAGGGTTTCCAGTTGTTTCAGTTCTTCCATAAGATTCCTCCTTTTTTTGTTGTCATTCCCGATTTAGCAGGAACGACAAGATTTATTGTGTCAAAAAACTATTCCTGACGTATTCTTCCGCTACGTTGCAAAAACCAGTCCGCCATTAGATTGACCCCGATGGTCAGAAAGGCAATCGCTCCTGCAGGCCACAGGGGCGTGAGAATCCCGAAGGTGATCGCACCTGAGTTTTCCCGGACCATGCCCCCCCAGTCGGCCGTTGGCGGCTGGATTCCCAAGCCCAGAAAACTGAGCGCGCTGATGAAGAGGAACACAAAGCAGAACCGCAGGCAGAACTCGGCGATCAGGGGCGGCATGGCATTGGGCAGAATTTCGTGCATGATGATCCTACACAGCTATATCCCGGAAGAGATTTGAAAACCACCGCTTCGTTTATGAGTCCTTATATGCTGATTTTGCACTGGGATGACCGATTTTTCGCAGCATCACCTCAAAACGGCTCAGAGATCCCGGCCCGAGGAATTTCAGGATGACAGAACGGGTGTTATCAATATGGATATCCGCATCTCCGAGCAGGGCCTCCGCGTCGTCTTCATCTTTTTTCTCACCGGTACCGATTTTCATTGCCACAAGGTGTTCCGGCGACACCACAAATAATTCATCCTTTCCGACTTCGATGGTTTCACCGTGTTCGGTGGCATAATTAATCGCATCCTCAAAAAGCGGGCTGAAATCTCCGAATGCACAATATCTTGTTATGAAATCCACATTGATCTGATTGGGCCGGTCCACGTTTATCCCGCCGATTTCCAGTTCAAGATACTTTATCTGCTTTTCATTCAGCCATTTCCGTATCCTGTAAAGCCCTTCTCTTGTCACAGCGATATCCATGTCCTTTGTAAATGAGTGCTTTTTGTCTTCTGAAAGCCACACCCATACCGCCAATCGTCCGATCAGTATGCCCCGGACAGATGTTTGATCCAAAACCTCGTGGACAAATCGGCCGCTGGGGTTGGGATCAAATATCGGTAATTTGCCATTTTTCTTTCGTTTGTTATTTTTATATTGTTCAGCCATCTCAATGCCTTAAATTCAGCTATGTGTTGAAGAATATTTCCTTTGTAGCGCCTTTCACTTCTCACGCTTTGTTCTTTGCGAGTTTGGCAATCTCGGCTTCACTGGTCCACGTCACATCATCAGCCTTCCCCCCATTTTGCGAAAGATCAATTTCATGAATTTCAAACCGGGACTCGCTGTCCCCGTCAATGGATGACTGATCTATGGCTCTGAGCAGGGTGTCAGGGGTGATCTGTTCACCTCTGCGCCATCTGAATAACCCGGATTGCCAACTGATCCCGTCAAACATCCCCATGTCGTCATATCGTGCCAGATTGGCGAGAATAAATTCTGCCATTTCATATTTGTCCGTGACCTGAAAATGCCATAAGCGGGTAATCCCCTCATCAATACTTTCGGTTAAGATGAATATTTTGTCTGTCATTCCGGATTGTCCTCCTCCGTGTTCGTCCTGATTTCTGTTCTATGATCTCAGAGAACTGCATTTCTGATAGCTCCTTTCCCCAAATTCCCAGGTTTTTTTCCGGATGAATCAATTCTTCTTGTCGGGACTCAGGCCAGGATTCCCCAACCTGCCCATACTCCAACCGGATCATCCGGTTCGCGACATGGAAATACCGGTCATCGCATCTGACAGCAATTACGGTTTTACCCCGGGCTTTGTAATGACAGATCTTCGAGGTTTCCAAAACCTCAAAGGTCTTTTCCTTTTTTTGTTATGTTAAAAGCCTATTCCTGCTCCTGGCGAATTCTGCCACTGCGCTGCAAGAACCAGTCCGCCATCAGGTTCACACCGATGGTCAGAAAGGCAATAGCGGCGGCCGGCCACAGGGGCGTGAGAATCCCGAAGGTGATCGCACCTGAGTTTTCCCGGACCATGCCCCCCCAGTCGGCCGTTGGCGGCTGGATTCCCAAGCCCAGAAAACTGAGCGCGCTGATGAAGAGGAACACAAAGCAGAACCGCAGGCCGAATTCGGCGATCAGAGGAGGCATGGCGTTCGGAAGAATCTCCTGGGTGATAATCCACCATATTCCCTCCCCGCGAAGCCGGGCCGCTTCCACAAATTCCATGACCTCAATGTCCATGGCCAGTGCCCGGGAGATGCGATACACCCTGGTCGAATCAAGCAGGGCGATCACTACGATGAGAACCGGCACGGATGTTCCCAGCACCGACAGGACCATGAGAGCAAAGATCAGGGTGGGAAAAGCCATCATAATATCCACCACCCGGCTGAACACCTGATCGGCCCAGCCCCCGAGGACAGCGGCCAGAAATCCCAAGATGATCCCCACCGTGAATGAGATCAGGGTGATCAGCATCGCAATGGTGATGGTGTTACGCGCACCGTAAATCAGCCGTGTGAACATGTCCCGACCCAGATGATCCGTGCCGAGAACATGATCTTCTCCGGATGTCATCCATACGTCGCCGACAATTTCTGTTTCCGCATGGGGCGCGATATACGGCGCGAACACAGCCGCGAAAATATTCAGCAGGATCATGCCCAGACCGACCCTCGCGCTGAACGGAGATTTTTTTAGTAATCTGAGGAAAGTCATTTTCCAATTTCCTGATTTTTAATTTTTGTAAGCAAGAGCAAATCTCATGCAACCATTTAAAACATATATTCCGAGACAATTCAAAAGTCAACAGTTTATCTTCAGGTTCCGATAACGTGAAACGTGAAATGTGATGCGTAAATGCCTGAATCACGCCTCACGTTTCACTCCGGAGTCTGGGGTTGGCGATAATCGCCAGAACATCCGCCAAAAGGTTCAGAAATACATAAGTGCAGGCAAATATCAGCCCACTGGCCTGAACCACAGGGATATCCCGCTTGGATACAGAATCCACCAGCAGTTGCCCCAGTCCGGGATAGACAAACACCACCTCCACCACCACCACACCGACCACGAGATAGGCCAGATTGAGGACCACCACGTTGATGATGGGCGAAAGTGCGTTCGGAAACGCGTGGCGGATGATGATCCGGCTCTGTCTGATGCCTTTGAGCCGGGCCATCTCGATAAACGGGCTGTTAAGGACATTGATGATCGTTGCCCGGGTCATCCGCATTATATGCGCCAGCGACACGAGCGTGAGCGTCAGGCACGGGAGCATGATCCCGTGTATCTTCTCTCCTAAGGACATCTCATCGCTGATGCTGCTGATGCTCGGGAAAAGTCCGAGTCGTACCGACAGCACGGCAATGAGAACGTAGGCCACGAAAAATTCCGGGAGCGATACAGCCGAAAGCGTGGACACCGACACAAGCCGGTCAAACCAGGTGTCCCGATACAGGGCGGCCAGCATTCCGAGAAGAATGGCCAGGGGAACCGCGACCACCGCGGTGGAGGCTGCCAGAAAGAGTGTGTTGGAAAGCCGCCATCCGATCAGCCCTGCAATGGGACGGCCGTTGGCCAGGGAATTGCCGAAATCTCCCCGCAGAAAATCTCCGAGCCAGGAAAAATAGCGGACATGAGGCGGCAGGTCCAGTTTCAGTTCTTTGCGGAATGCCTCCACCGTCTCCGGGGTGGCCTGCTGGCCCAGAATTGCCTCGGCCAGATCTCCGGGCAGGGCCTCCACGCCCAGGAAAATCAGCACGGAAATAACAATGATGGTGGCAAAGCCCAGTCCCATGCGTTTGGCGATCATTGAAGATATGTTGTTCATGGTTTTCTCCTGTTTGTCAAAAGTTCGGATTGCCGGTCTTATCTTCCAAATAAGTTTTCATGATATTTCATGCATCTTGTGAATTTTGGCCCCGCGTCCCTTTAGCAGACGATCCAGCCAATCCGGATCCGTTTCCGGGACAGATGAGAGCAGCAGTTCCGTGTATTCATGCCCCGGAGTCTCCAGAATGTCCTCTTTGGGTCCCCGCTCCACGATCTTCCCTTGCAGCATCACGATGATCTCATCCGCGACAGCCTTCACAGTGGCCAGATCATGGGTGATAAAAAGGTACGACACTCCCAGTTCCTTCTGCAACTCCCGGAGCAGTTTCAGTATTCCCCTGGCCACGAGCTGATCCAGGGCGGACGTGACCTCGTCGCATATAATCACATCCGGTCGGGCGGCCAAGGCGCGGGCAATGCAGATCCGCTGTTTCTCTCCGCCGGAAAGTTCCGAAGGGTATCGCCCCATATATTCCGGGCCCAGTTCGATCATTTCCAGAAGTTCGAGGATTCTCCGCTCCCGTGCCTTGGCATCTGTGCCGAAATAGAAGGAAAGGGGCCGACCCAGTATTTTCCGGACCTTGTGCCTGGGGTTCAGGGCCACGTCCGGCATCTGATAGATCATCTGAAGCCTGCGGAGGCTCTCCCTGTCCCGATGCTTCAGAGCCGGAGATATCTCCTTTCCGTTGAATATGATTTTCCCGTCAGACGGGGGGAGCAGGCCTGTGAGCACCCGGGCCACGGTGGTCTTTCCGCTCCCGGATTCCCCGACTACAGCGACGGTCTTTCCCCGTTCTATCTGGAAGCTGATGTTGTCAAGCACCGTCACATCCTTGGTGTAGCCGGCCGATATGTTCTCTGCCTCCAGAACCGTATAGCACTTATCCTCGGACTGGGTTTGGGGTTTCCCGATTATACGCGACGATAACAGTTCCCGGGTATATTCCTGTTTCGGATCAGCCAGCAGTTCCCTGGCATTCCCCTCCTCAATTAGTTCTCCATACCGCAGCACCATGATGCGGTCAGCCAGCTGTGCCACCACTGCCAGATCATGAGTGATATAAATTGCCCCGGCATTCCCCTGCCGGGTCACCTCCCGGATGGCTGTCAGCACCTCAATCTGGGTGGTCACATCCAGTGCGGTGGTCGGCTCGTCAAAAATGATGATATCCGGATCGCAGGCCATGGACATGGCCACCATGGCCCGCTGCAACTGTCCCCCGGAAACCTCGTGAGGATAGCGGTAACCGATCTTCCCAGGTTCCGGGAGAAAGAGACGCTCATACAGTGCGACAGCTTTGTCTCGGGCCCTGGGAAAATCGGACAGGCCGTGCTGAACCGGGGCTTCGGCAAACTGATGGATAAGCCGGTGTGCGGGATTGAACGCGGCCGCCGCGCTCTGGGCCATGTATGCAATGTGTGCGCCCCTCAGTTTCCTCCGCTCCTCCTTTGAAGCGGTGGTCAGCTCTGTTCCATTGAAAAGGACGGATCCGCCCGCAATCCGGCATCCGGTCCGGGTATAACCCATCGCGGCCAGTCCGATGGTGGATTTGCCCGCGCCGGACTCGCCGATCAGTCCCAGCACTTCGCCCCGGTCCAGGGTCAGGGTGATATTTCTGACGATGGGTTTCCACTGTTCGTCGGCACGGGCCTCGATTTCCAAATTTCTGATGGTCAGGAGATGTTTCATTTTTCGCCTTTTATGGATATCCTTCATTTTTCAGTTTGCACTTTTTGGCATCCTTCACAGAGGCCGAAAACCGTTTACACTTTTTTCGGCTTGCACAAAACAATACCTTTATATACCGAGACAATTCAAATATCAACAGTTTGTTTTCAGATTCCGAATATATGAAAATATCCTTATCCGCATCCATTTTGTCAAAAAGCGTTTTAAGTTTCCCATAAGCCGCTTTTCCATGTTCCATATCCGGGATTGCCGCAAGAATAATCCATAACTGTTTGCTGAAAAATAACGTGATGATGATCGCGTCGGAGATGATCCGACAGGAATAAAACTGAGGCAGAATAAATGCCTGGGTCATCAGGAAGATGAAGAGAGACGTATATGTGAATAATCCCAGTTCGGTGAAGTAAAACAAAAAACCGATTCTGTTCTCTCTCAGTTCCGAGACACAGGGGGTCAGATGGTTCTCAAACAAGTCTTTTTTTTCAGAGAATTGATTTTTGTCTCTTTGAATCTGTCCAAAATATGGTGAAACATGTTGAACAGGCTGCTTTCAAGACGGTTCTGATCATGAGCAGGCAGTTCCATCAGTTTTTGAAAAAGTTCGTACCCGAGAACAAGGAACAGAAAGAGCCCGATCATCAGCAGCCCGATCAGGGGGGAGAGAGTAAAGACATAAAGCCAGGCCACCCCGACTGTTATAAGGTTTTGAAATACATCAAGACCTTTGACTGCCGCGTGAGTGAGAACCTGAGCATCCGTAAGGGGCAGATAGATGTCTGAACGACTGTATGTCTCGAATTCCGCCAATTCAGCATGACGGACAGCATCGCAAATCGTGAGCGTGATTTTTTCCAGCACGTTCTCCGCAAACTGGTTTGTCTGTTGCTGAGACAGCCGTCTGAACAGAATATGCAGTCCCACAGTCAGAGGAAGAAGGATATATAGTAAAGGGTGATGTCTCTTCCTTCTGACACTTCGTGAACAGCAGATAAAACCAGAATGACCATCGCTCCGGCAAGGATGCCTGAAAAGGTGGTGAGTGTCAGGATAACGGATTTTTTAAGAGAAGATTCCTCTTTTATGATGTTGAAAAGTTTCATTTGCTGTGGAAATACCCTTCTGAGAAACTGGAAAACGCTTTTGCACTTCATTGCTGAAATTCTGAAGAAATTTTAATCCTGACACATCCATGTTTCTCAAAATGTCAGAAAGAAGCTCCCCGGTATCCGGAAGAATCATAAGAGGCTCTGTTTCATACAGGGGAAGCGCAATAAACGGCCTTGATCGGATATCCGGGTCAGGAATCACCATCCCCTTTTCCCGGATCACCTTGTTGCCATACACAAGAATATCCAAGTCAAGGGTTCTCGGTGAGTATGAATCAGAGTCACGGGTGCGGCCGCATTCCGACTCCACCCTTCGCAGAACATAATATTTCAAATCCCGCGGAGTACAGGATGTTTCTATGGCCACCACCCCGTTCCAGAAAGGAGGGTCTTTCGGCCTGCTGACGGCCTGGTTCTGATAAAAGTTTGAAATTTTGAGAATTCTCTCTGTGTATAAAAGCAGCTCCAATCCCCGGAGGATGTTACGCTCCGGATCAATGCTCGATCCGACGCCGATGAACGCGCGCATCATCTCACCTCCTGTGATTCTTTTCTTCTGATGATTTCGATGCCCACTGATCTGGCAAAGCGTAGGGCACCGGGTTTGTCAACACCGATTTTCACCTGACAGACCTTAGGCTCTTCAAGACATATCTCCGCAATGGCCGCGGCCAGACGTTCTATGAGAAAAAAAGAGGCGCCTTCCACAAACTCGACAACCCGCTTTTTCAAGTCGGCATAGTCAAACGAATCTTCAAGCTGATCAGTCTCCCCTGCCTTGCGAATATCGGCCCACAGTGAGATATTGATCAGGATATCCTGCTTTTTCACCCGCTCATCGGAGCGAATCCCGACAATTCCCCGGACCAGCAGATCCCTGATATGAATAATGTCATAATTTCCTGTGTCAAAGTCCATAAGTCATTCCTTTCATAAATTTTCCGCCGTCAACAAAAAGAACCTGGCCGGTGACAAAATCCGATCTGATGAGAAACAGGATCGCATCGGCAATGTCATCCGGATGTCCCCACTTGTTCAGCAGATTGGAGGATGCGCGCCGTTGAAGGTAAGATTCATCCTCACCTTCGGGCGGAAGGATCAGGCCCGGGGCCACGCCGTTCACTCGTATTTTGGGAGCATACTCCATCGCAGTCATTCGTGTCAGGGTGAACAATATCCGTTTGCTCACCTGGTAGGCTGCATGCTCCTGCTCATAATCCACGATTTTCGTGTCAAGCATGTTGATCACAACTCCTTCTCTATCCTGCTGTGAAAAAGAGCGGGCAAGCAGAAAGGGGGACAATGCGTTGACAGTGATGTTGTGAAAAAAATTCTCCGGGGTCAGGGTGTCAAGAGTGGTTTTCGGGAAAATCGAGGCGTTGTTGATCAGAATGTCAACCGATCCCGCACATTCAACCGCGCAAGAGAAAAAGTCCCCCGCAACATCGGAATCTGCCAGGTCTGCCTGGATCGTCCAGGCTTTTCTTCCCTTTTCCCGGATAATATTCGCTATTTCCGCTGCCTCCTTTTCAGAAGAGTTATAATGAAGGATGACATTCGCACCCTCTGCTCCGAGCCGGATGGCCGTTGCTTTCCCGATTCGTCTTCCAGCACCGGTAACCAGTGCGGTTTTGTTCATTATTGAAAATGCCATCGGATTTGTCCTTTTATATTGGGATGGGTTCGGACTTGGAAAACCATGTTCTGATCATATTAGGGAATCATATCCGCGGTGCTGATCATGTTCAGAACAAACGCGTGGAATATGGTGAAATGAGCGAGAAACACACCGCCGATGCCGAGAATCCCGGGACAGGTCACCGCAAAAAAGGTGTTGTGCATATTGTCCTGAAAATCCGATGAGAGCTCAAATATGTCCGGAATGGCATCCAGGGAACTCTCCGTAAGCACCACCTGGGCACTGTCCGTGGCAGCGGGGGACGCACCTTTTACAGATATGGAAACATCGGCTTTTTTCAACGCTATCGCATCATTGATCCCGTCGCCCACAAAGCAGACGGTTTTGCCGTTCTCCCGGAGTTGTCCGATAAGTTCGGCTTTTTTCTCGGGCAGAATTTCGGCGAAATAATGATCCGCACCCAAAGCTTCAGCCATGAGCGTCCGTCTTTGAAGAGAATCCCCTTATGGGATCCCGCGCGATAGCCTCCATATACGCGGTCAGGTCCCTGGTCTTTTCAAGAACCGAAACGATTCTGGCAGCCTCGGTTTCCGTGCCGGATTTTTCCACCCGGATATGGATGATGCCGGATATGAGGATGGTGGCGGCGGAGACCGGGCCGCCGGTCTCCTTTTCCACAGGCTGAAATTCACCTGTCAGCGTATGCACCGCCACGGAAGCCGCGCCATGAACGATCACCCCGTCAACAGGGACCGTCTCCCCGGGTCTGACTGTGATAATATCGCCGATTTCCACGGATTTCATGGGGATTTCGACTTCGGTGCCCTCTTTCAGCAGCCAGACCGGCTGATTCTGATCGTCCATCATATCCAGAGAGGTATGTCCGGCTCTCTTCTCCGTGGCAAGTCTCAGCAGTCTGCAGGTGAAATACATCAGGGCGGCCAGAGAGGAACTGAGCAGACTTCCTGTGAAAAGCAGAATGCCGATGAACCCGACATTCAGGAACTCGACCGGCATACGATGTTTCCCGGAAAGAGCCTCGGTGAGTTTTCCGAGAACGAATGTCAGCAGATAAAGGATGATAACGATACTGATCCTCTGCTTTCAGTGTCTTTATCTTACCGCTGATTTTTTTGTACAGCGATGATCCCGCGTACAGGCCGCAGGATATGAGACCGATTTCGATAAGCATGGTTGTTTCCTCCAAGCAAGTACCCGGCCAAAATTTCTCCGGGATTTTCTGTCATAAGCAGCCGGGGACGGAGCAGAGGCAGACGGCATCCAGATGCAGACACGACATGTCATTTCGGGCAGAATTGAAAAAAAGGGACTTTTCAGTTTTGCACTCCGAAAGCCACACGAAAATAACGGTCGTCATGGGTGCGTGTCCCCCGTCCCCGCGTCGGACCGAATTTACCGGACAGGCCCCGCATGGCATTCACAAAGCCCAGTCCCATATCTGCGGCTCACTCGCCAAACTTCGCAATTCACACCTCCGAGGAATGAACCAGTTCCCACCCGTGCCATACCAGAATCAGCTTTTTCAGCTTATATCTCCCGGATGTTTTCCTCATGCATTCGTCGCCGGCGTATTTCTCCAACTGGCGCGCGGCCTCCCCGATGCTTTTCTCAATCTTTTCCTCAAGCTTTTTCCCGGAAGGCCCGCTTCGTGATATGTATTTCATTTCAATGAGGTAGCCGAATTCCATGTCGGGAAACCGGGCAAGGAAGGGCTCCAGGAAGATGTCGGCATATCCTCTGCCCATTTCGGACTCGGTCCGCGTTGCATAATAGTCGCAGATGTTCAGATAGGCCAGGAAAAACATCTGAACGGTCCGTTCCCCCTCAATATAATCTCTCACGGAAGTCTGGGCCTTTATCTCATCTGCCAGGAAATCCGTGACCGCCTGCCATCTCCCGTTATAGGCCATCTCATATATCAGATCCGCCAGTCCCCACACGTCAATGCGGAAAACCTTTGCATCATGGAACGCGTCACGGATATACCCGTACATGAGCTTTCTCACCGTGAGATTCGGTATTTCCAGAACCTGCTGCTGACCCCTGACACCTTCGATGCTCAACAGGCCGAACCAGAACAGCAGAGAGATGAAATTCCGGGGATCTGTCATCCGGTCCGAGGGAAAGCTGATCTGAATGTTGCAGGCTGTCCGCCCCTCTCCGATGATCTTTTTCAGTTCGCCGAAGTTTCCGTTGAGCTGACGATCGGTCAGCATCAGGTGGCGGAGCTTTCCGTAGTCAATTTTTATGTTCTGGTCAATCATATCGTACGGAAGTTCGCCTTCATCAGCCACCTCGCTGATGAAATACAGTACCATATCAGAGTTGAACAGGGACTCGGAGGCCTTATCCGAGAATCTGTAATTATTATACCATGTTGTCATAATTTCCAGGCAGAGTTCCGTATCTTCCCCCAGCAGTCCGGCCTCGGAATAATAATGCAGCATTTCCCTCACCTCCGCTTCGCTGAATCCCAGAAGAGTGCTGAATCTGATACTTCTGCTGATATTTTTGCCGATATTGAAGCCGCTGGTCACATCATCCATTGTCACCGGTGACACACCGGTGATGAACAGTTTGTCCAGTCCCGATCCTTTCACCGATGTCGCATTCTTCAGCATGTTGAAAAAGAAACGGAAAAATCCTTGGCCGCGGGTCAGATCATGGTATGCCACTTTCCCGGCGGTGGTCAGCACCGTGTTGGCGAAATTGTCGTATTCGTCAATAAAAAGATAAAGTCTCAGTGATTTTCTGGATGTATTCAGAAACAGTTCTTTGAGCTGGTGTTCCGTTCGGGAGAGAGACTGAATTCTGATCCGCTCCTTCTCATTGAAATGCAATGGATATCTTTCAAAAAAATCATTGATGACCGCCTGTCCGTACTGCTCAAAAGATTCTTCCAGATATCTGGTATCCGGATTCACCATTGCGAAATTGAAGGTCATGATCAGATAGGAATGTCTTTCGGGTGTGGGATGTCCCAAGATGTGTGTGTCCCGGAATATCTCCTCAAAATTTTCCTTCTCATTGATGTCGTAATAGTACTGTAGTACGGAAAGCCACAGGGATTTTCCGAATCTCCGGGGCCGGATGAAAAAAATATAATCGGATGCGGATTCCAGGACAGGGATGAAGTGTGTCTTGTCAACATAATACATGCTGTCTCTCCGGAGAGAGCCGAATTCCGCCCTGCCGTAAGGTATTTTCATAATGTTCTGATTCATAATCACTTTCCTCAGTTTTCGGGGAGCCCCTTCGGCAAGCTCAGGGGCCGGGCGTATTCTTCCACTGGTGCAATGCTTATCCATTCTCCTGGGTAAATTTGACAAGGTTCTCCAGTTTTTCCATGGCCTTTCCGCTGTCAATGGCATCTTCGGCCTTATGGATGCCTTTCTGGATATCCGCTGCTTTTCCTGCTGCGACAAGGGCCGCTGAAGCATTCAGCAGAACCACATTCCGTTTGGGCCCTTTTTCTTCTCCGCTGAGAATTTTTCTTGTGATATCCGCATTCATCTCAGGCGTTCCCCCGATAAGCGTGTCTGAGTCTGCCTGCTCTCCGAAAAACTGCTCAGGGTGAATGTCATAAGTGCGGACAAGGCCGTCGTTCAGCTCGGAGACACGGGTGGGCGCACATACTGAGATTTCATCCAGTCCGTCGTGTCCGTGGACCACAAAGGCTCTTTTCGCACCCAGAATAAGGAGAGCCTGTGCGAACATTTCCGTGAGTTCCGGCGCATAGACTCCTAACAGTTGACAATTGGCAGCAGCCGGATTCGTAAGCGGCCCCAGCATGTTGAAAATGGAACGAAGCCCCACCTCTTTCCTCGCTTTGGCCGCGTATTTCATCGCACCGTGAAACAGAGGGGCAAAGAGAAAGCCGATGCCGATTTCCCGAACCGCTTCTTCCACGATTTCCGGATTGACATTCAGGTTCACGCCCAGCACCTCCAGTAGATCCGCACTGCCGCACTGACTGGATATGGAGCGGTTTCCATGCTTGGCAACAGTCACGCCGCAGCCAGCCACAACAAACGCCGTGGTTGTGGAAATATTAAAGGTCTGGGCACTGTCGCCGCCGGTTCCGCAGGTATCCACCACAGCAGATGCCGATGTCTGAATGCGTTTGGCTTTCCGGCGCATGGCTTTTGCCGCTCCGGCCAGTTCTTCAAACGTCTCGCCTTTAGTGGCAAGTGCCGCCATCATTGCGCCAATCTGCGCGTCCGTGATGTCCCCTGAAAAAATCTCGGTGATCATTTCGGACATCTCTTCTTCAGTCAGATTATTTTTCTGAACGATTTTGTTAAGATTCTCTTTAAACATATTGTTATTCTCCAATATAAACTGATGTTGGATGTTGGATGTTGGATGTTGGATGTTTGATGTTGGATGTTGGATGTTGGATGTTGGATGTTTGATGTTGGATGTTGGATGTTGGATGTTGGATGTTGGATGTTCGATGTTGGATGTTGGATGTTCGGTGTTGGATGTTCGATGTTCGGTGTTGGATGTTCGATGTTCGGTGTTGGATGTTCGATGTTGGATGTTCGATGTTGGATGTTCGATGTTCGGTGTTGGATGTTCAAGCATCAAACATCAAACATCAAGCATCAAGCATCAAGCATCAAGCATCAAAC
>Ga0190283_1001058_pt1 | contig 13135 bp, 14 predicted proteins | sample 48691801_MG_FD_161669 | JGI IMG/M metagenome (GOLD analysis project Ga0190283, IMG submission 161669) | Hydrothermal vent microbial mat bacterial communities from Southern Trench, Guaymas Basin, Mexico - 4869-18-0-1_MG | ecosystem: Environmental > Aquatic > Marine > Hydrothermal vents >...
TACAGAAAAAAATTTTTTCTGATGCTCAAATAAAAAAAACCGGGTTTTTTCCCGTCTCCCCTGAAAAAGCCGCTGTTCAGTTTTTTTTTGTCCTGTACACAGGAGCGGGATTGTACTGAACAGTACTATTTACGGCAGATGGTATTCTTTCAGGCCGCAGTAGTAGTAGGGTGGGCTGATGAAAATGTAACAGCCAGAGTTACCAATTGTGATCCCGTTTTTATTCCGTCTGTTTTTTTCAACTTAAAAATCAGTCAGTTATAAATGATCGGAACAAAAACGGGATCAGCTTTCTGAGAGCACCGACAACATATTCATCACCCCAGTAGTAGTAGGGTGGGTGAAGGATTTCGATTTTTTACGCAGTAAAAAACGAAACCGCAACCCACCTTAATAAACTCAGGTCCAAGTTTAAGTTTAAGTCCAAGGTAAGAAAGGATTTTAAATTAATGGAAGTTATAACGTCGCAATTTCAGGCATCTGCGTAACGCCGCAATTTAATACCATAGCAGGCAATTGAGCCATTGATGTCCTTGTTCCATGAGCTTGACGACGCGGACTGGGCCAGAGAAGAACTCCCGATCGTTTATCAGATGATAGGACCAAAAGCTGTTCCCGCACTTGTCCGCTATCTGGGAGAAGATTCCCACGGAACTTTTCCTCGTATAGCAGTCACTTACAGCCTGGAACGAATAGGAAACGCCTATCCCGAGGCCAAAGAACAGTGTCTGGTGTCACTCAAAGAGCAGTTGGAGTATTTTCGAGATAATGATCCGGCATTAAACGCCTTTTTAATCGGCCATCTCACCGATCTCAATGCCTTGAAATTGCTGCCTCTCATCAAACAGGCCTTTGACAATGACAGCGTGGATATGATGGTTACAGGAGATTTGGAAGATATTGAGATTGAGCTTGGTGTAAGAAAACAGCGTTCCAAACCTCGGCCGTTATCTCCACTGCAAGAAAGTCTGGGACCCATGCTGGAACAATTCAAGGCTCAGCAAGGAATGAAAGACCGAACTCAGCAGGGAACAAAAGACCGAAAAATTGGCAGAAATAAACCCTGTCCCTGTGGAAGCGGAAAGAAATACAAAAAATGCTGTCTCAACAAGCAGGGTTCCTCTTAAAAAAGGCGGAAGAACTCTGAATGCTCTCGCCGGATTGACAAATCCGGCGGGAAACGATTCAGGTTTGCCAATTTGAACCTGGATAGCAGGAGCTTCCTCCAATGTTTCCGCTCCGCTGATGATTAAAGAAAAAAAGCAGATAGTGTATAATAATGAATCAAGAACTGATTGCCGTTGTAATGCCAAACAGGTCGTTGCAATTGGAATGGACAAAGAGCAAAGAGAGCATAAATAAAAGCACCAGACTGTTACAGGAAGAAATCTATAATCGCTTTACTTCCGATTCTGATGATTGGCTGTTATTTTCAGGCTTTTGTGACAAAAAGGTTCCCCTTTCCCCGTCCCTTGATTTCTGGCGGGGTTTTGCCGGGCTATTTGCCCAGAAACTGAGCCGGACACCGGATTTGGAAACCCTTCGTCACAAAGTAAGGATTCCGACAGAAGAAGATGAACTCTGCCAGAAAACAGACAGCGCACCGCCCATGACGGGTTCCGAATACCTGAGCAAAGAATTGCTTGAAGATGTATGGTCAGGAATCCATGGAAAATTCTCCGAAACCATCCGGTCGTATCAGGGAACTGTTGAAGACTTTATAAAAACCTGCAGCCCTGATGTCCACCTTGTGGGCCGCGTATTTTTTCATCTGGTGGAAAATAATAAGGACGAGTACCGGCCATTTGCTTTTCTGGCAACCTATTCCACCCGGTTAGACAAAAAGGGGAAATCCAAACATCTCCCGCTCAGACACGCGCTGGAAGAATATGGGACAGACAGCGAAAAACTCCTGGAACTCCTCACGACCGTCCACCTCGCTGGAAAGGAAAGCGATCTGCTCACGGCACTTCTTGAAAATGGCGAGTTGTTTCATCCTCTTGCCTGGACCGCAGGAGAAGCATTCTCTTTTTTAAAAGAGATACCGATTTATGAGAACGCCGGTATTTTGTGCAGAATTCCAAACTGGTGGAAGGGAAACACATCAGGAGTGAAGCTGAATATCCGCGTCGGTGATTCCCAGCCCGGTTTTATGGGAATGAATGCAATCCTCAGCTTTGACGCACGCCTGTTTATCGAGGATGCGGAGATTTCAGAGGAGGAGGCAAGACAGTTGCTGCGAGAATCAGAGGGGCTTGCGTACATTAAAAACAAATGGGTCGCAGTTGATCCCGATAAGCTCAGGCAGACGCTTGACGCTTATGAAAAGGCAAAAGAGATGATGACGGAAGAGGGGATCAGCCTGAGAGATGCCCTTCGTCTGCAACTGCATCCGGAAAAGATGCTCAAGGGCGATAATAACGGAACAGATGCCGGCGTATCCAACGGAGAATGGTTGGAATCCGTTATTCAGAAACTGCTCAATCCGAATTTGCCTCCTTCTGCAAAACCGGACAGGACATTCAAGGCCCAACTCAGAGAATATCAGCAGAAAGGGGTAAACTGGCTGTGTTTTTTGGATTCCCTGCAGCTCGGTGCGTGTCTGGCAGATGACATGGGACTTGGCAAGACCATCCAGTTTCTCGGCTTTTTAAATGTCATAAAAGCTGAAAAACCCGGAAACGCAAGTCTTCTCATCATGCCTGCTTGATGCTTGATGTTTGATGTTTGATGCTGGATGTTTGAAGCACAATTTTTTTGTCTTGTGCACAGAGTAAAAATATAATCCTGATTATAATGCTTTTAGGGGAGGCCTGAAATCAGCCCTGCATCGCACCTTTTTTAACCACAAAGGGCACAAAGGGGGCACAAAGGGCACAAAGGGGCACAAAGCTTAAACCTGCACGTTCGGCCGGATCTGTCTGAGGGCAGATGCGGGAGCCTCCCCTGAATCAGAAAAGCATTCCCTTAAAAACCACAGAGAGCCACAGAGGCCCATATAACTCTGTGGTTCTCTGTGCCTCCTCTGCGGTTCTCTGTGATTGTCAGGGCATATTCACAGGCTCCCCTAAATCCGTTATAATCAGATATAATCTTAGGGGGTTTTTATGGCAAGTCCGTTCTCGCGCACCATGCGCTCACTCAAAACTGACAGTTTCAGAGCATCTCTGATTGGAATGACTGTCGCACTGATATTGCTGTCTGCATGGTCTGCATGGTTTTTCATGGCCAAAGTCACGCTTTATAAGATCAGCCGGAAAGCGTATGTCAAAGCAGATGAAACAGTTGTGGCGGCATTTCCCCGGAAGGATTCAAGGAGAGCGCGGGAAACACGGCAAAACCGTGTTGTGGCAGAGTTCTCTTCAAAAATGATGGGAAACATCCGGTCCGGTCAGCGGGCAATGCTGTATCTTGACGGTGACATCGGAAAAAAGACCGGTCCGATCCTGGCAATAGTCAAGAATGTGAACACCCGGCAGGGCAAAGGAAAGGGAGTGGTCGAACTTTTAACGCTGACTGATGCTGATTCTCCGCTTCGCATCAGGCATGGTCTGAGCGGTCAGGTCAAAATTGAGACAGACTATGTGTCCCCGGCTGTGCTGGTGATGCGTGCATCTGGATTGTTTGCTGACACTCCGGCTCTTTCTGTCAGTCCGCAATAATTCTTAAATTTCAAATTTGAAGTGCGTTCCCAAACCGGGTTGGAATGAGAAGGAAATCTCAAATTTTAATGGAGGATAATGTTTTTTAAGCAATCACCGCCAAAGCGTCGTTTATTTGTTCCCGAAGTGGTTCAGACTTCGGCAATGGACTGCGGCCCGGCCACTCTCAAATGTATTCTTGAAGGTTTTGGCATTTCTGTCAGCTACGGTCGTCTCCGTGAAGCCTGTCAGACAGATGTTGACGGAACCTCAATTGACGTGATGGAGGATGTGGCTGTGCAGCTCGGCCTTGAAGCTGAACAGGTCATGGTTCCCGCGGATCATCTCCTGCTGCCGGAAACACAGACCCTGCCCGCTATTGTTATCACCCGCCTGCCAAACGGACTGACCCATTTTGTGGTGGCCTGGTGTCTGCATGGCCGCTTTGTTCAGATTATGGATCCGGGCACAGGCCGGCGATGGCTGACCAACAGCCGGTTCCTCAGCGAACTTTATATTCATACCCATCCTGTTCCTGCCGGAGTATGGCGGGAATGGGCAGGCACTGAGGGATTTTGTGAGCCGCTTCATCACCGTATGCTTGATCTGGGGCTTGATGAGCCTGATATCCTGCGGCTCACGGATGAGGCTCTTGCCGATCCCGGGTGGTATTCCCTGGCCGCACTTGACGCGGCTATCCGCATGTCTGATGCCATTGTGCGTGCCGACGGTCTGGACCGCGGGCAGGAAACAAAACGCGTGCTTGAATCATTTTTTGCAGAAGCTGCTCAGAATCCGTCTGAGGGAAGCAAAATAATTCCTGTGCCATTCTGGTCGGTGCAGCCTCCTGAGAAAGAAATGCCTGACCAAGAGGGGATGCTTCTTTTAAAAGGCGCTGTGCTGGTGCGTGTGCTGGGACACCGCGGTAAGGGACCGCCTCCTGCCGAGGAGTTTGAGGAATCTGAGGAATCTGAGGAATCTGAGGAATCTGAAGAATCTGAGGAATCTGAAGAACCAGAACCTCTTTCCCCTGAACTGGCAGCAGCTCTTGAGGAAAAACCCAGCCATCCGGAGATCGAGATTCTCCGGCTTTTACGCGAGGACGGTCTTCTGACTCCCGGAGTTCTGATGGTTGCTCTGCTGATTGCGGTCTTCAGCGTGACCATTGAGGCCATGGTGTTCCGCGGACTTCTGGACATCGGCCGCAGCCTGGACCTGACAGGGCAGCGCATCGGCGCGATGGCCGGACTTTTTATTTTTGTTATCGGACTTCTTCTCATTGAAATCCCCATTTTCACCATTATACTTCGCATGGGACGGCGGCTTGAAACCCGTCTCAGAATTGCCTTTCTGGAAAAAATTCCGCGTCTGAGCGACCGGTATTTTCACAGCCGTCTGACTTCGGATATGACTCAGCGCGTCCATGAGCTCCGATGGCTCCGGTCGCTGCCCAGCCTCGGGGTCAGCTTTGTCCGCACCTGTTTTCAGATTATGCTGACGGCCGCGGGAATTATCTTTCTCGTTCCCACCAGTGCTATGATTGCCATACTGGCCACAATTGTTTCGGTGGGCATGTCCGTTGCTGCCCAGCCGATTCTGATTGAGCAGGATCTCCGCATCCGCACTCATGTCGGCGCGCTGAGCCATTTTTATCTTGATGCCATGCTCGGACTGATTCCTATCCGCACCCACTGTGCGGAGCGGGCGGTCCGGCGTGAGCACGAGGCCATTCTGGTGGAATGGACACATACGGGCATTGACTTTTTAAAAACAAATACAATACTTATGGCAACTGAGGCCGTGATCGGAGCTGCATTCTCAATTTGGATATTATTCAACTATGTATCTCAGGGCGGGGAGGCCAGCGGGGTTTTGCTGCTTTTCTACTGGACACTCAATCTTCCGGCTCTCGGAAAGGCTCTGGCAGGATTCGCACAGGAATATCCCATGCAGCGCAACCGGCTTCTCAGACTGCTTGAACCGCTTGGTGCTTCTGAGGAGACTGAAATTCCTGACCACGAGCAGGATGGGATTCATCCAAAATCGCAGAAACCGGAACTTAAACCGGCAAAGCCCGGAAATGTTGCCATTACTCTGGATAATGTCAGTGTCAATGCCGGCGGGCAGACGATTCTGAGCAACATCAGTTTTTCCGTAAAGCCCGGAGAGCATATTGCAGTTGTGGGTTCATCCGGAGCCGGCAAGTCAAGTCTGGTGGGGTTGTTCTTAGGGTGGCATCGCCCTGCCGCCGGACGGGTCCTGATTGACGGGGAATTGCTGAGAGGAGAGCTGCTTCAGTCTTTGCGAAAGGAAACAGCCTGGGTTGACCCGGAAGTTCAGCTCTGGAACCGCTCTTTGTTTGAGAATCTCCGGTATGGGACTCATGACTCCGATGCTTCGCCTGTTAATTCGGCTATTGAAGATGCGGATCTGTTCAGTGTGCTGGAAAGGCTTCCCAAGGGGCTGCAGACAAAACTTGGCGAGGGAGGCGGGCTGGTTTCCGGGGGAGAGGGACAGCGGGTGCGGCTGGGCCGGGGAATGCTGCGTCCCGGGGTGCGGCTGGTGATCCTGGATGAGCCGTTCCGGGGACTTGACCGGGGGAAACGCCGGGAACTGCTGGACCGTGCGCGTCAGCATTGGCAGAATGCGACCCTGATCTTTATTTCCCATGATGTCGGGGAGACCATGAAATTTGAGCGGGTTCTGGTCATTGAAGGCGGGCGATTGGAGGAAAATGACACGCCGAAAAATCTGATTAAAAATCCGGATTCCCGATACAGTTCTCTTTTAGAATCTGAGGAGACAGTGCGAAAGGGTCTGTGGGAGAGTGCGGAGTGGCGGCATCTGTGGTTGGAAGGGGGGAAGGTGGCTGAGAAATAACATATATAACCATTCCTGACCGCGGCTACAGGTCCTTTGGCTGCTTGCTGACGCGTTGCCGGACGGGCTTTGTAACCCACCCCTGCCGGACGGGTTTCCTGCCGGACGGGGTTTGTAACCCCGTCCGGGATGTTTTGCAAAATCGTTTTACTACCACTGCAGAAAACGTCCGATTTCTTCCATTGCCGGAAACGTGCCTGAAAACGGTATGGCCCGATCATCAATCAGGGCGAAACACGGGGATTTGGATGTGGGAAATTCCAGCTCGGACACAGGGAAACCGTTTGTTTGAAGCCATCCCTTCATGGCTGCGATTCCCCCGGGTTCAAAATTTCTGGATGAAAAAATTCCAACCCGATAATTCTTTGTGACCTCTTCCATAAACTGCCTCGCTCCGGGAACAGGGTCGCCCGTTGCCACGGACGCTCCGGGCCAGGGAGATGCCGGCGACATCAGAACATGGTCGAAATCAACACACGCCAGCCGTTTGCCGAAACTGCCGGACTGCAAACCGGTTTTTATTTTCATAGTAATTAATCCTCACTTTGCCGGACGGGGTTTGTAACCCACCCCTGCCGGACGGGGTTTGTAACCCCGTCCGGCAAAAAATGATCGGTGAAGAAACCCGGCTTTTTAATTGCTGATTAACTGATTTTTACTTTCTCATTGCTCCCGCTTTTACCCTGGTCTTCACATTTAGCTGAAACGCCACACTGGTATCCTTTTTCCTTTCTTTCTTTGTTTTTCTCACTTTTTTCATTTTCTCACCTCCTTTCCTTTGTCTGAACTCGTTACGAATCTCCCGGAAAGCCGGGACACGATTCTTATTTTATTCTGTCAATAAAAGCTCCCACACCTTTTTTGCCCTCTTCAATAGTCAGGGCATCCGGCGCAATCATAGGAGAAATTATGTTGGGCTTCCAGATATGCGGCGTGATATAAATCGCCACTTCTTTCTTTTCAATCTCGCTGCCACGTGTTGCAAAGAGCAGATTTATAATAGGGACATGCCTTAAAAATGGAAATCCCGAATTTGTCTGCGTCTCCCGATTCAGAATCAGTCCGCCGATTCTTATGGTCTGGCCGTCTTTTACATGCATTGTCGTGCTGGCGCTGTTTTTGTTCACCTGGGTCAGAACATCCTCGACAGTTCCTCTGGAAAATTGCGAATCTTCCACATAAACCACCATATTAAGCATGTTATCCGGCCCGACAGTAGGTGTGATTTTCAGACTCACGCCTGCCTCTATTGACTGTGTCGTAGTTGATCCGTCCTCTTCAACCTTGACATACTGGCTGGTGGTAATATTGATCTCCGCTTCCTTTCCGCTCAGTGTTGAGAGAAACGGCCTTGAAATGAGGCGGGCATCACCGTTATTGACCAGCATCTCCACCGTTGCGGTAAAACTCGTCAGATGCTTTGTCGCGTCCGACGCATCTTTGATAAAACTGATTGAAGAAGCACCGTTTTTTATATCTATGCCCTGATATCTTCCGTCGGCCAGCTGCATGACATTTGTGCCTAACCTCTCCAAGGCGCCGGATGCAAATTCAACAACAAGTACCTCAATGACAACATGCTTTATTTCCTGATCCGCTTCTGTCAGCATCTGTGCGGCCTGGAAAACTTTATTCTTTGTGCCTCTGAGATACAGTGTGTTTGTGCCTGGTACGGATCCGTAATCAACCTCACGCTTACCCTCATTCTGGTTCATTGGGAATGTTCCACTCAAAAGTTCGAGGGCAGTTGTCATATCCAGGTTTTTCATGCTGACTTTCGCTTTTACCTTAGCTTCCGGATCATCTCCCGCGGCACCTGAGATCACCACCATGCCGTCTTCCTGCTTGGCAGACAGCAATATTGGTTTAAGTATGATGTTCAGGGCATCTGTCAAGGGCTTATTATTAAAACGGGCTGTGATATTGCCATGGAGTCTGACCTGATCAAACAGATATGGCATACCGGATTCGTCAAGCACACGTCCGACCACTTCAGATATGAATGCTTTATCCAGTTCGGCACTGACAGCAAAGTCCTTGCCTGATTTTTCCACGGTTAATGTTTTCAGTCCTTCTCCGCGGCTGGCAACCCACTTTTTTTCCATTTCAATGTTATGTTCCGCAAAAGCCTTTATAAGCGCATTCAATTCCAGATCATCTTTAATCGAAGATGTTGCACATCCCGTGATAAAGCTGAAGATAAAAATACATATCATCACTTTTTTCAATACAGATTTCATTTCACAGTTCCTCAAGAGCGTTCTTTATTTATAGTGAAGATCGAAAAATTTGAAAAAAACCGCAAGTAGCGCGTTCCCGTCGGATTCAGGGGAGGCTGCAATTTCGGCAGCCTGCATACGGAGCCGTATTTTGCAGGGCTTCAGGCTGACAGTCCCGGAAACAGGTGCTTCCCGTGAGGGCGGATATGTCCGGACACCGGACAGGACTTCCCCGGATCTGCCGGCCTGACGTTTATCAGGTGAATGGCACATTCGTCACTGCCTTGTTCAGCATTTCCTGACGTTTCTTACAGCCGCAGTTTTCCCCCGTGACCTGCTCATATTTTTTCGCTGCCTCGTCAAGACCCAGCACACCTGCAATTTTGGCGACACAGTCTCCCAGACCCATTCCTGCCTTTACATCTGTCCTCACTCTCATTTTTTTCTGTTCCCATAATTCAGTCGCTCAAGTTTCGCACCCCTGTGAATACCCGCATGCCAAGAGTTTTTTACAGATAATTGGTATCAAAAATTTGACTTCTTTCGTTTTTTTGGCAACGTAAAATCAGACAGTTATATCCCAATGCGAATAAAAATTGAATCCGACAAATCCTGTATTGGCACAACTATCTGTATTTATTTAATAAGCTGGGTGCGAAATTTGAGTCAGTTATCGTTTCCACGCAAAGCGTGGGAACGGGAGATCACCGCCTTATCAATCATCAGTTCCACTTCAGTTTATCATTGAATCCTTTCACGCTTTTCCTGAAATTATCCCACCAACTTCCCGCTTTGATGCTTGTCCTTACCACAGGTAATGCAAGTTTACATGCAGATTTTTTTCTGTCTTTTTTTTTCATTGCTGCTTCCTTTGATTTTTTGCTCAGATGTAGAGCAATTTTGCAAATTGCTTTCTGGCAAATTGAAAATTTGCCCTACCTGTTTATTCATAAGTTTTATGCTGCTGAAGCCTGTTCTTTTGAAACTCCTTGGCCCTGCTTTAAACCGGCTGTGAAATCCTTTCCTTGCTCGAACATTTGTGCATAATAGGCTCTGACCTCGTCCGGATCAAAATTCAGAAAAGTTCCTCCTGATGCAAAGTGCTGGATAAACACTTTTCCCACAGCATAAGTCATGGCTCCGGATATGGCAGGCATGGTCAGTGCGCCCACAGTCTGCCCGACCACAGGGACTGTTTTGATGAAACTGGCCAGAGAGCCTGCACTCATCACCGGGACGCCGGCTCCCACCAAAGAAGCGAGCATATTCTTGCCTTTGTCCTTTGAAAACGGAACATTATATGCTTTTGCGAGTTTTCTCAGCATGTTCATCTGTAAGCCTGTCAGTGCGGCCAAGTCCGCCAGAGGAACAGGAATCAGGCCGATCCCCATTGCCCCGAGCACATGGTTCCTGACGATTTTGTCCATATCCTTTTTTGTTGCCGCGTTTTCCTCTGTCTGTATTTCCTTATCTTCCATATTTACCTGATTTACCTCCCTTATTGTTCCATAGTTAAGGTGTAAACTGACAAATGAAGGATGAAAAGGCATCCTTCATTTTCCGGTTAACAGTTCGGAGCATTCACGAGTGCTGAATTTACAGTTTAGCAGTGTTGTCTGCGACATATTATCCCAAACTGTAAGTTCAGCACTCCTCGTAAAGGATGCCTCAATTTGTGGCCTTTTTCATCGCATCTTGTATCATCTGATCTATGCTCCCGGCCTTTGCGGCAGTCCTGACTCTGAATGATCCGGATTTGACAACTGTTTTCTTTTTTTCTTTTTTTTTCATGTAATTCACCTCCTTTCATCAGTTTTCCTAAAAATTCCAAGGTTCAGACCAAATTCTCTCCCTCCCTGAGCATCCGGGCATAATGGCCTCTCATCTGTGTCGGATCAAAATTCAGCAGGGTCCCGCCTGATGCAAAGTGCCGCGTAAAGGTCTTTCCGACCGCATACGTTGCGGCTCCTGTCATAAACGGCACGATCAGCGCGCCCACAGTCTGGCCGATTATGGGAATGACTTTGACAAAACTGACCATGCCTGCCGCGCTCAGTATAGGAATGCCCCCTCCTGACAGAGAGGCAATCAGGTGTTTTACTTTGTCTTTGCAAAACGGGATGCCAAATACTTTTGCGAGTTCTCTCAGCATGTTCAACTGCACTCCCGCCAGTGCGGCCATATCCAGCAGGGGAATGGGAATCAGGCCCAGTCCTGATGCTCCTGCCGTGTGGTTCCTCACGATCTTATCTGCTCTCTGCACTGTCATTATATGTGCTTCCTCAGCAGAGATTCTGCTGATTCCCAGCATTTCAGCCAGTTTTCCGATTTTTTCTTTTGTGAGAGGTTTGCTGATAAGATTGAGTATGCCTGTTTCTCCTGCCTTCTGCCTGATGTCATCATCGTTGTATGAGGTGATGAGTATTTTTTTTGCATCAGGCTGCAAATCCTGTGTCAGTCGGAAGAACTCAAGTCCGTCCATGCCTGGCAGCCAGTAATCGCATATAATGAGATCGAATGTGTTTTTTCCGGCAACCTCCGCAGCCTCCTCAGCGTTTCCGAGTGACATTGAATGCTTCACACCTCTCTGACGAAATAACTGGGACAGTGCTTTTCTGAATTTGTCATTTTCATCAATGATGAGTATATTGGGATAAGGAAAATTGATCATAATTTTATATTTGATCTCACCGGATTTGCGAATTATCGGCAGGCGGGGTTGATTTTAAGTTTATTTTATGACACCCGGGTGCCATAAAACGGTTTGCAGAACGTATTGCCCGGCTTTGTGAGCAGATGCGAACCGGGCAAGCATGTTCTGCTGCGGTTGTGCCATTCGGTTATCAGCTGCCTTTAGGGAACCCGGGGAGACTGAAGCTTTCCCCGGGTGCCGTCAAACGATTTGCAGAACATATTAGGGCAGGACAGAATCAGCTTGCCTGCCCTCTGGCATTATGCACATAGTGCGTGGCCTATTCCTCCGCCTTCGACTGCCTGCTTGCATCCATAGCCCGGCCCATACTGAGATGCCGTTCCCTGGATCTTGGCTATGTCCCATCGGCCCATACGGTTGCAATATCCTTTTGCCTGACCCGGGGTTGCCAATTTGCATTTTCTCAGACCTGCATTTACTCCTGTTTTGTTTTTCATTTTGCCTTTCTCCTTACTTTTTCTTGTTTTTGTTCCGTTCTCAGATCGGAAACTTATGAATTTTCACAGATATTCCAAATTCTCTGAAAACTACCCGGAATATGATTTATGGCAGACAATTTGCCGAAAATCATCTTTCTGTCGGTATTACCCCAAAATCTTCAGGGGGTTACCTTATATATAAGTCAGCTCCTGAGAACCAATGGATGCCAGTCGGATTTTGCAACTCCGACCGCAACCTTCCATACTGCTTATTATCCTATGCAATATACATGCCTGATCGCCGATTTTTCGTAAAAAATGTGCCTCTTTGCCTGACCGGTTCTTCAGTATGACAAATTAACTATCTGAAATAATGATATATTTACCTTCATCTTTCAGAATGCCACTAAAGCACAAAAGCACAAAAATACACAGAAACCAGGCATCCCTCATTCATTTCAAAAATTTTAGCCAAAGAAACCCGGCCTTTTGCCTTACAGATTAATCTGTCGCTGATGAGTCCCGCGCTCATTTCGGATTGGCAAATCTGAAAAAGTGCAAAAATTTGCATTTTTTCATCCTGAAATCTGTATTATCTATTTGAAATTACAACAAATCTGAGCAGGTGCGGATATCCGCATCGGGCAACACATTCTGCGGTGGTGTCTTTTGGCTGATAGTATGCCGTTGGGAAAACCCGGGGAGACTGAAGCCTCCCCGGGCACAGTGAAAAATATTTGCCCTTCTCTGATTTTGGGCACTGTTCGCTTTGAACGACAACCTTCTCGCTATCTTACGTCTTGTCGCCGCCTGAACCTGCTATACGGTATGTCATCCGCACTTGTTGCCAGTGTTCAGATTATTGCAGCCGCACACTGACTGCCTGCCACGCTTGGTTGTCTTCCAGTTTCCGTTCCATCCGCCAAACTTCCTACAAACTGGTTCACATTTTCCCTTAGCATCACCATTGTTCCAGATCGGACCTGCCGGCAGGTCATAGCCTGCTTTTGCTTCAGTTTTTACTTTCATTTTACCTTTCTCCTTACTTTTTCTTGTTTTTGTTCCGTTCTCAGATCGGAAACTTATGAATTTTCACAGATATTCCAAATTCTCTGAAAACTACCCGGAATATAATTTATGGCAGACAATTTGCCGAAAATCATCTTTCTGTCGGTATTACCCCAAAATCTTCAGGGGTTACCTTATATATAAGTCAGCTCCTGAGAACCAATGGATGCCAGTCGGATTTTGCAACTCCGACCG
>Ga0190283_1001064_pt1 | contig 13092 bp, 16 predicted proteins | sample 48691801_MG_FD_161669 | JGI IMG/M metagenome (GOLD analysis project Ga0190283, IMG submission 161669) | Hydrothermal vent microbial mat bacterial communities from Southern Trench, Guaymas Basin, Mexico - 4869-18-0-1_MG | ecosystem: Environmental > Aquatic > Marine > Hydrothermal vents >...
GATGCCAGAAGACAAACGTTGTGATTTACGTTTCCTTTTAGTGGTTCCCGTTGCTGGTCAAATAAACGCATAACTTTGATGTAGTCCGCCTAATCGCGGCATTTATAAAACTGCATTATGGCATGCGAAATGGATTTAGGCTGCGATTTTGCAGTATAATCCTCACAATAATTGGATTAGGCCGCGGTATTGCGATATAAAAAATGTGACATTAGCAAAAAGACCGGGAAGAAAGACCGTAAACAGAGCTAATTGCTGACGGGACTCTGGATGGCGAATTTGAGGCCTACGTAAAGAACATCGCAATAACATCCATTTCAAGGATTTTAATTGATTTTCACTAATTTTAAAATAAAAAGAACAAAATGGTCAAGCGAAAAGTAAAAGTAAAAGGGGTCATCCATTTGCAAATCAGTAAATATCACGGGGGCAATGTCGGGGGCGTAGATGTATTGATAGCCCTGTTTTCGAGAAGTTCGATTGTGAATTTCTCTATTGCACTTTCTGTTATTTTATCTTGCATCTTTTTTGCCTGTAATTCTCTTTATCTCTTTATCAAAATCGGATATGTAATTATCATCCTGTATTACCCTATATTCTTCGAACTCCTTTTCTGCCTTGAGTTTAGCCTGCAACGCGTCAACTTTGCCCTTATCCTGTAAGATCGGGTACTTGGACAATTCCAAAAAGTTGTGCGGAAATTCAACCCAGTCCGTCATTTTCATCAAAATCTGCCGCTGTGCTCTGTTTTCAGCCAAATCGAGATAGGCTGAGACGATCTGATTCAGTTCCTTGATGTGAGCTTCACTCAGGTAATTTTTAGCAACGGCAATATCGGATTTCAATATTTTACCATCAGACCATGCTTCCAGGTGGTCAGACCCATATACATATTCTTAGCATCTGCCGAATCGTAGATGATTTCCGCGGCTGTTTTCCCGGTTATAGCCCAGTGGAGTTTGTTTTGTACTGTGGCGAAAAAATCTTTTGTAACGGGAGCATTTTTATCATAATCGGCGGACAGAGCGTATATATCCGTAATTTTCTGGTAAAATCGCCGTTCACTGGCCCGGATTTCCCGTATACGTTCAAGAAGTTCATCAAAATAGTCTTTGCCAAAAACGGTGCCGCCTTGCTTAAGGCGTAGTAAATGGGGTCAGCCCTTGACTCAGGACATAACCCAAATCATTTTGAAATCCTATTTTATTTGGGCTCTGACCGAAAACCACATCTGTCCTAAGGGCAGAAGCCCGTCTTTCGGGACAGCGGGCGCCATCGGGGCGTCTATAATGGCCTCTGAGTTATTCCTCACAAAAAGACCTTATACCCGGCATTTAAAGCCTTTGCCAATATCTTAGCCCGCTTTTTCCCAATTTGTCGTTTACCGTTTTCCATTTCAGAAATATGACTTTGCGGGATTCCCGTCAATTCAGAAAGTTTTTTTTAGTCATGCCCTCCTTTAATCTTGATCCTGACAGGCAGAATCCCGGCAGTTCTTCATCCGTATATTCGACAAACAGATTACGCCAACCGATGCGCCAATCCGTTCTCATAGACTTTTTCAAGATGTCCGTGACGAAGATACCGGTGCAGCGAAAAGCTTGCCTCTCGAATCTGATCGCACAATGCGAAAATATCATCTTGGGTTTTCATATAATCTCTTTGCGTAGTTTGTGCTTTTTTGCGGCTGTTTTTGGTTTTACGCCTCGACGACTATAAGTTGCCCCTTTTTCCTTCACCTCAAATCCAATCTTCTTACGTGGCTTTTCAGGTGGCGTCATTAAAACATGTATCGCGTCAAAAACAACTTTGAACTGCTCATCATATTTTTGCTCTAAGGCATTTAGCTTACGCTCGAGATCCTTATGTATGGCAAGCATTTGCCTTAATCGAATAAATGTTCGCATAATCTCGATATTGACCTGCACTGCTCGCTTGCTTCTCAAGACACTGGAAAGCATTGCAACCCCTTGCTCAGTAAAAGCGTACGGCAAATATTTTGAGTGTTGACCCTTCTCTAAGATTCCAAAATGGAATCTTAGAGACCTATTTTCTTCCGCTGTCAGTTGAAACATAAAATCATTCGGGAAACGATCAATATTACGTTTCACAGCCTTATTCAAGTTTCCGGTGGTAACTCCGTACAATTGGGCAAGATCACGACTTAAAATAACCTTCTGCCCACGTATGAGGAGGATAATGCTTTCAATTTGATCAACTGGGATAGCCATTTTTTCATTCATAACGACACCTTATTGTCAATCCACTGCCACAGCGCCGCTTTGCGGCTATTTGGCAAATATTACATCCAGCCACTCTTCAAGGTCCTTCAGATCGGCAATAGTCACCTTGGCATTGGTGGCAAACCCCACTCTCCATCTCGTAAGAGTAGCGGGTTTTTGGGCGAAAGGAGACCATTTCGATTTCACTCCTCATTTGAGTTGGAAGAACAGGATTTCTTTAGCAGTGCAAATGGGGTCAGCCCTTGACTCAGGACAAAACCCAAATCATTTTGAAACCTCATTTTATCTGTGCTCTGACCAAAAACCACATTTGCCCTAAGGGCAGAGGCCAGTCCTCCGGGACAGCGGGTGCCATCGGGACCTGGTTATTCCTCACAAAAAGACCTTATAGCCGACATTCAAAGCCTTTGCCAAAATCTTAGCCCGCTTTTTCCCAATTTGTCGCCTACCGTTTTCCATTTCAGAAATATGACTTTGCGGGATTCCCGTCAATTCGGAAAGCTCTTTTTGAATCATTCCTTCCTTCAATCTTGATCCGGATAAACAGACTACCGGCAGTTCTTCATCCGTATATTCGGGAAACAGATCACGCAAGGGACTCTAAATGAAACTGAAAACGTCCAACGCCAGTACCGTCGAGAAGGACTGTGCAGTAGTCCATGGATTACCGGGTTGTAAAGTCTCCATAACCCATTGAGACACCATTTTTTTGCCAAACAGGCGTTTTCCTGCCGATGGACTTTTGCAAAGAACTTCAGAGACCATCAATTCAGCGCCAGATGCGCTGCATAACGCCCCGGCATGAGTTGCAGGCCTTTAAACTTTGAGAACCTATGAACTTTACGTAAAACCCCCTGCCTATTCCTGTCAGCTCCATCCCATTTGTTCCGACTTCGCCTGTTACATTACCTTACCGTCAATTTCCTCGACAGCCTCTTTGACTTTACGAGCCGCTTGATCTGGGTCCAGCCCGGAAATGTCAACCTGCAGGTTGGCCCGTTGGTAACTCGTGCGAAAATAGGTGATGTCCTTCTTAATCTCTCTCAGATATAATTTCTTCTCCTTTGGAGTCAGCTTCTTCTCGATCGGACGGGAGTCTATATCGTAGAAGCTGATCCTCTCCAGGATGTTTTCCGGCTTGTCGGTAACCACTATAGTGATTCCATTGGCTTTCTTTATTGCCCGCAGGTATCCTCCCATCAGGCCGCTCGGCGGTAAGGCTATCACACAGTCTCGGCTCTCTGGACGATTCAGCAAATGCCCCAGAGCCTTCGCGGCTTCGTTGCGGAAAGAGTGCATCGTAAGGAATCTGTCCTGGAGTCGCTCAATGCTTTTCTCGAAGAAGCTCTCGACCTCGTTATCCAGATCGAAAAACCTGATGCCCAGAAGCTCCCCCATTTTTTTACCGATCGTCGTCGTTCCGACACAACTGACGCCTGTCAAAAATATGCGCATTTCTATACCTTGTCCGTGGTCTCCAACGATTTGTTCGCCTCAAGCGTACCACGAGTGCTTAACTTCTATTTGCCATTTATACCCCCTGCCAGTGATGTGAAAAAATCAAGCCGGTCTTATCCAATTTATCAAGAAGATCCCTCCGTTCTCGATCCAAGACTTTCAGTCTTCTTTTCTTATAGGGCTTTTTTGTGGATACCCGGGTCTATTTGTAAATCAGTAAGTATCTCGAAGACAATGTCGGGGGCGTAGATGTATTGATAGCCCTGTTTTCGAGAAGTTCGATTGTGAATTTCTCTATCGCACTTTCTGTTATTTTATCTTGCATCTTTTTTGCCTGTAATTCTCTTTATCTCTTTATCAAAATCGGATATGTAATCATACATCCTGTATTACCCTATATTCTTCGAACTCATTTTCTGCCTTGAGTTTAGTCTGCAACGCGTTAACTTTGCCCTTATCCTGTAAGATCGGGTATTTGGACAATTCCAAAAAGTTGTGCAGAATTTCAATCCAGTCCGTCATTTTCATCAAAATCTGCCGTTTAGCTCGGTTTTCCGCATAATCCCTGCCGAAAACCTGATTGCCCTGTTTGAGCCGTTCATCATCCAACACAAAGCCCTTGATGATGTATTCTTTTAGGGTTCTGGTAGCCCAGATGCGAAATTGGGTGGCTTCGTATGAGTTGACGCGGTAGCCGACCGAAATAATGGCATCGAGGTTGTAGAACTCCATTTTCCGGTTAATCTGCCGGTTTCCTTCTTTTTGAACTGTTTCCAAAATGGAAATAGTTGTGTCCTTTTGCAATTCTTTGCTTGCAAATATGTTTGACAGGTGCTTGCTGATGGCGGGTATTTTGACCCCGAAAAGCTCAGACATGGCCTTTTGCGTAAGCCAAACCGTTTCGTCTTTAACAAAGACCCCAACATTCACCTTCCCATCGTTTCCGGTGTAGAGGAGGAAATTAGACTGCTTATCAGAGAGATTGTTTTTCATTGTATTTTCCTTGTTGGGTTCTCGCTGGAGTCGAGCTCCTGCGAGGAGGTTTCCAATTCTGTTAGACTGCATTTCTTTCCAGAAATCAGTCTCTTCAATGGCTATACTCTCAGAGTTTTCGGATGAGAGAATACTGACTTCAAATTTTTTGCTAATCCAGCCAATAAGTTCATCAACATCATCCCCATGAAGGGATAACTCAATACGGGGCTTTTTCACGAGAGCCAACATAATACACCTCGATTTCGATTTCCCCTTGCCGCCACTCCCAGCAGGCCACATAGCGATAATTCAAATGGCAGTGGTATTTGCCATCTCCCAAGGGGGAAAAATTGTTCCAGCTTTTTTGAACCGGACCATCTGCTTTGAGGTCTTCGATCAATAAAAATAGCAGCTTCTTCACATTTGCAGGCAGTTTTGTCAGCCCAAAGACCTTATACCCGACATTCAGAGCCTTTGCCACATCGGGGCTGATGAGCACCAAATTGATACCTTGTTGGATCGCCCCTCCTGCCCAATCACTCACCATTTCTTTGCGCGAAGTGGCAATAGTCAGCATTAAAAAATAGCCAAGATATAGACAGTCCTTACCATGAAGAACATAACCAAAAGGTTCAGAAGTCCACCGATAAAAGAGATAACACCGTTTTCTACTACGATCCTCCTGGTGCGTCCCTTCCACAACAGGAGAAAAATCCACCACACGACGAGGAAAATGAGATAGGACAGACCTCCCGGAATGCTAAGAATCAGATAACCACTTCAGGCTTCCTCGGCCGTATCCCCGGATATGAGCACAAAAAGCACGATACATATAATCTGGTAAGCGAGTGCCGCCAAAGCCAGCACCAAGTTGATTCGCGATCTCGTGTCCAATGATTTCATGAAATCCAAGCCCTTTCGTTAATATAATATCATGATCATTGAGAAGCGCAGCGGAATTGCCAGTCCGCGTTAAGCCGCTTCGTTAGCCGATTATTTGATTTTATCCTTTTTCTGAGGATTGTATCTCCCGCATAGTAGCTGAATATTATCTGGTGTATTAGATGACCCCCATCATTGTACGATTCGAGCACGTTGTTGGTTTTTCTCCATGTCTACTCAAAGCTCGCTCAGAGCTTTGAGTCTCTTCTGTGTTTCCTCGGAAAGATGTTGCATGTGGTCTGATGTGAGCAATCCATTTCGCCCAAGTGCGACAAGTTTCATCAACAATGTAGAGCGACGCCAATCGTCGAAACAATCTGCAACTATGCCATCTGACTCCTGAACATGCCTGTAAAGACGTCCGTACCTTTCGTGTTCAGAATTCGCTTCCAACTTGAGAATATCCATGGCTTGCCCATTGATATGCTCACACAGGTCGGAGACAAGATCTTCCTTAACCTTATTCATATACTTCCAGTCACGCTCTGGTGGTGATGTCATCTGTTTCTCCTTATCCTATTTATCTGGGTTTGACGATTGAATTTATACATTTGCTTATTAGTCATAGGATAAACGAGTTTGCTTGTCCAATAATGTTGGTTGAATAATTTCTTGCCACTCGGGATTATCCCATGTTCCCAACTGATCGTGCATATTGAGGTATTTTTGAGGGATAGGGTGCGTACCATAAACGACTTCAAGACCATATTTTGTTTTGATAAAGTCACGAAAATAAGTGATATGAGGGCATGGAGGATACCCAACAATTAATCCGGTGGCAAGATGTACCGCCTCTGCTCCGTTTCCCTTCATTTCCTCCACAGCATATTCAACATTACCACCAGGACACCCATCGCAAGAGGTATACCCGACAACTTCAACTTCCATATTCTTGTACCTGCTAAACGCGCCTTCCCTGTTCCGCAACGATCTGAAGCACTTTCCGCCTGCACACCTACGGTAACGGTCACAGATGATTATACCAATCTTTGCTATTTCTTCCATGTCATCTCCTCCTAAAAACCCTTTCTTTTATTGAACTATTTGTCGCGTGAAAATCGCGATTTTACTTTCAACCAACTCTTTGAAAAGATATTATTGGGTATTGAGATATGGGTCAATCAAAAAGATAATGGCAAAGTCAGTCGCGGCAGGGGAACTGCTCGGAAAGTGATTTTTTGAATTGACAATAAGCTTCGTCCGCTGCAAGATTAGCATGTTTACAGCTTGAAATCATTATATGGAAGTTTTGACTCACACAGGCCACGATAGGCGAGGAGTGGAATGAAAACCGATCTTAAAGGGCTTAGTGCCCGTGAAACAGAAGAGTGGGCCGTCAGACATGGCCTTGAACCATATAGGGGGAGGCAAATCCGGCACTGGCTTTTCACAAAGCTCGCAGGGTCATCTGATGAGATGGGCAATATCCCTAAAGCCATCCGAGCCCTTGTCAGAGAAAACGCGATCATCAACCCACTTGAAGAGGTCAAGACCTTAGAGTCAGAAGACGGCACACGAAAGCATCTGTTCAAATTGCAGGACGGCCATCTTATTGAATCGGTGCTCATCCCTGAAAGGGATCACCTCACCCTCTGCATCTCCTCACAGGCAGGCTGCGCCATGGGCTGCCGCTTCTGTCTGACTGGACAACAGGGTCTTAAAAGGGACCTGAGCGCCTCGGAGATCATAGAGCAGGTGATCCTTGTAAAGAGGTCTTTGGAAGATCCTGAGCACCTGAGAAATATCGTGCTCATGGGGATGGGAGAGCCCCTTGCCAATTATGACGCGGTTATGAAAGCCCTTGGTAACCTGATTGCCGATGACGGGATGAATTTCTCTCATAGGAAGGTTACCCTTTCCACATGCGGTCTGGTCCCCGAGATGAAAAGGATGGGGAGGGATATTACGATCAACTTGGCTGTATCCCTGAATGCCGCGGACGATGAGACCCGAAGTTCTCTCATGCCGATCAACTGGAAATACCCTCTAACAACCCTGATCCGGGCCTGCAGAGAATTCCCCCTCCCCAACAGGCGGATGATTACCTTTGAATATATCCTCATCAATAACGTAAACGATCGAAATCAGGACGCACTAAAGCTTTCGAGGCTTCTATCGGGCATGAGGGCCAAGATCAACCTGATTCCACTAAATCCCTCCCCCAACTATGACATGACACCCCCTCCCATGAACAGGATACTTCATTTTCAAGATTTTTTGGTAAAGCACCATTTCACGGCCATTATCAGAAAGAGCAAGGGAAGGGATATCTTAGCTGCGTGTGGCCAGTTGACGGGCGCTTTTGCGGGGAATCCTGAAGGATAGGTAGCGCCCATCCATAAATGGCTATTTTCCAGGCTTCTCTTCAGCGGATCTTGTCGTCGCACGCACCGATAGAACCGGGCACGGCGCCTGCCTCACAACACGATCAGTGGTTGATCCCACAAACAGGGTCTCAACCAGACCATGACCTCTGACTCCCAGGACGATCAAATCGATGTCATGAACCACCGCATACTTGGTCAATTCTTCGTGGGCCTGTCCGGCTAAAAGAGTTGTGTTTGGAGTGCACCAGTTATGCGCATCTTCAGGAACCATTTCCGTAATCTTTTCGCGTAACTTCTTTCTCAGATCCTGCTGAAATTCCTCTTTTTCTTCTCTTGCCGGCTTGAGCAGGTCTTTGTAGACCGCCGGTTCAATCACGTGGGCGAGGTGGACCTCCGACTGAAATTCCTGGGCCAGACTGAGGCCATATTGGAAGGCTAAGGCAGAGTCAGGGGAGAAATCGCATCCCACAAGAATCTTGTTGAAGCGGAACTTCCCGTTCACTTCAGCAACGTAATCCTGTTTCAGACCACGTACCACAAGTAAAGGGCAGGGAAGCGTCCGCATCAGACGCTCGGTTACTGATCCGAGAATGAGCCGTTTTAGACCTGAGCGACCACGGTTGGCCGATACAACCAGATCGGCATTTTTCTCTTCAGCCGCGCGGGCTATTTCATCGGCTGTATGACCCAACGGGGTCAGTGGTTCCCATTCAATTGACTGGTCATCTATCAATTCCCTAAGATGCTCATAGGCATAATTAGTGATTCTTCTCTCTTGCTCCAAAGGATCTGCGAAACCCTCTCCGTACATGGCTACAGATGATAGATCAATCACATGGCACAAATAGAGTTTGGCGCCGAGTTCTTTGGCCAAAGCAACCCCAAAATCAACGGCTTGATTGGAGATTTCTGAAAAATCGGTGGTGCAAATTATGTTTTTTAGTTGCACTTTCATAGCCCTATCCCTCCTTTCTCCGTTTGTTCCATATTGCATTTACCGTTCACAAGCTCAAAGGTGCAGGGTTATGGAAAGGCCTTAAGTTCCTGCACCCTCAAGGATTTCCCGAGGCTATGGCTCATGATAAATCGGTTTTCCCATTTCCGAAAATGGGAAATTATGAAACACATTATATCCGTTATAGTCCAGCACCCGTAAATCATCTGTTTGGCTAAGATCTCCCATAACAACCGAAAAATGATTCCCATACTTAACCTTTGCCTTTTCAATCGGAACCTCAGAGGCAATGAACTTCCTTATCCCTTTCGCATCAAGCTTGGCCACGAACTTGGGATCCTCGAAAGTTTCATAGCTGGTTAAAATGAGAATCGGACCCGTTCCTGTGAAAATAATGCCTGCTTTCATGGTATTACCTCCTTTCTATGGTTAAAAGTGGGTAAAAACAGAAAAGGATACTCTTCATCAAAGCGCGGACTGTTAAAGGTTAGAGCGATTGCTTAAACAACAGAGAAAATTGAATTGGAGACACATACCGTTCAGCGCAGAATCTTGTTTTAAGAAACTTACAGTTTATCTGCAACTCTGATCAGATAGATTGGGCCTTATCAAAGGCGGTAGAAACGCAGTACGAAGATCTATTCCACTATGGCGTATGTGCTGATTTCATCTCTTTAGTAAATATAACACAAAACAGTGAACCTTCAAGCAGTTTTGACCTTTTTTGTCAGTTTTATCTTGATATTTTCCTTGCCTGTGTTAGTTTAACGGATTCAAATTTTAGGGAAGGATTTGTGTAATGGCAGAAATGAACGGTGACAAAATCAAGCTGGATTTTTCCAAAGGGAGTGGGCTCTTACCGGCGATTGTTCAGGACCATGAATCAGGGAAGGTGTTGATGCTTGCCTATATAAACGAGGCCTCATGGACAAAAACCTTAGAAACGGGAGAGGCCCACTACTGGAGCCGCACACGCCAGGAGATCTGGCACAAGGGCGGGACTTCCGGTCATGTGCAGATAATCAGGGAAGTCTACGCGGATTGCGACAACGACACGGTTCTATTTAGGGTGGACCAGGTTGGTGGCGCCGCATGCCACACAGGATATGAGACCTGCTTCCATAAAAGCATAGATCGTGACGGCAGGGCGACCGTGGTGGGGGAAAAGGTATTTGACCCGGAAAAGGTGTATAAAAAATGAGAAAACTGAAATTCGGCATCCCCAAGGGGAGTCTGCAAAAAGCGACAATTAATCTCTTTGAGAAATCCGGCTGGCGGATAAACATTAATGGCCGGAGCTATTTTCCCGACATTAATGATGAAGAAATCGAATGCGCCATCTGCCGGGCCCAGGAGATGTCCAGGTATGTTGAAAACGGCACACTTGATGCTGGTCTCACCGGCAGGGACTGGATAGAGGAGAACGAATCTGACGTGGTGACGGTGGATGATCTGGTCTATTCCAAAGTAAGTCAAAAACCGGCCAGGTGGGTCCTGGCTGTAGCGGCAGGCTCAAAAATCGAACGGCTTGAGGATCTCCAAGGGAAAAAAATTGCCACGGAACTCGTGAATTTTACAAAGAAGTTTTTTAAAGAAAAAAATGTGGATGTGAAGGTGGAATTCTCCTGGGGCGCCACTGAAGCAAAGGTGGTATCAGGACTTGCTGACGCTATTGTCGAGGTGACAGAGACCGGGAGCACTATCAAGGCCCACGGTCTTAAGATCATTTATGATCTAATGCAGACCAACACCCAACTGATCGCCAACAGGGATTCCTATAAGGACAGCTGGAAAAAGGCCAAGATAGGACAGATCATTCTACTCTTAAAAGGCGCCCTCAGGGCGGAGAATATGGTAGCCCTGAAGATGAATCTCCCGCAGGAAAAGGTGGAAAACATAATTGGTATCCTACCGAGCCTGAACGCCCCCACCGTGGCCGGACTCTATAATTCCGACTGGGTCTCGGTGGAAACCGTTGTTGACGCAAAGGTTGTCAGGGATTTGATCCCCCGTCTGATGGATGCCGGGGCACAAGGAATTATAGAGTATTCGCTGAATAAGGTTATCTAATGGCTAATATAACCAAAAGGGCCAAGGAGATCCCTCCCTTTATAGTGATGGATGTTCTTGAAAGGGCGCATGAGCTTGAAAGAGAGGGTCGTGATATAATTCATCTGCAAATCGGCGAACCCGATTTCTCCACCCCCGGGTGTATCTGCGATGCGGCCCGTGAGGCTATTGAGAGGGGGGAGACCCATTACACCCACAGTCTGGGGCTAATTGAACTCAGGGAAGCAATCTGCGAATACTTCTACGGCAAATATAGTGTCACAATTGATCCGGGTCGGATCCTCGTTACCTCAGGCACCTCTCCCGCGCTCTTCATGATCTTTTCCGCCCTCTTAGAGGCCGGGGACGAAATCATAATGTCTGACCCTCACTACCCCTGCTATCCCAATTTTGCTGAGTTTTTGGGGGCAAAACCTGTTCCTATTAAGGTGGAAGAAGAAGATGCATTCCAGTTACGTCCCAGTGAGATCAAGAAAAAGATAGGTCCAAAAACCAGGGCCATTCTTATCAACTCCCCATCAAATCCCACAGGGAATCTCCTCTCAAGGGAACGAATGGAGGAAATCGCAGGATTAGGCCCCCTTGTTGTATCGGATGAGATCTATCACGGGCTGGTTTACGGAGAAAAAGAGCATTCCATCCTCGAATTTACAGATAACTCCTTTGTTTTAAACGGGTTTTCCAAGCTCTATGCCATGACCGGGTGGCGTCTCGGCTATCTCATTGCCCCCCCTGAGTTTGTCCGTCCCCTGCAGAAGATACAGCAGAATTTCTTCATATCGGCAGGGAGCATCTCTCAATGGGCAGGGATTACCGCCCTCACTAAGGCCGATGCAGACGTTGAGCAAATGAAGTCCATATATGATGAACGGCGCAAGTATATGATAAAGAGAATCAGAGAGATCGGTTTCGGCCTTGCCGTAGAACCGGCAGGCGCCTTTTACATGTTAGCCAATGCCAAACATCTTGCTGAGAGTTCCTACGATCTGGCCTTTGAGATCCTTGAAAAGGCAGGGGTTGGAATCTCTCCGGGGATCGATTTCGGCAAAGGGGCCGAAGGGTATCTCAGATTTTCCTATGCCAATTCCCTTGAGAACATAAAGGAGGGGTTGGACAGGATCGAACAGTTCCTCGCACGGTGGTAAAATGGACGTCGAGTTTATCATAAGCGCCTTCAAGGAAAACCAGTATCCGATATCAGACCGACCGGAGATCGCCTTTGCCGGCAAATCCAATGTGGGCAAATCCTCCCTCATCAACACCCTTGTAAACAGGAAAAAATTAGCGAGAACAAGCTCCACACCAGGAAGAACCCAGTCAATCAATTTTTTTCGATTCGGCAAAACGCTCTACCTCGTTGACCTCCCAGGCTACGGGTTTGCCCGAGTGCCGGTCAAAGTCAAAAAATCGTGGCAACAGATGGTGGAGACCTATTTAATAAGACGACCGCTACTGAAAGCGGTGGTAGTGATTTTAGATATAAGGAGGAACCCTGCATCAGGAGACGTAGATCTCATTAACTGGCTTCGATACTATAATATTTACCCCATCATCGTGCTTACCAAGGCGGACAAGGTCTCACGCCAGCAGGGTAAGAAGCGGGCCGGGCTGATCGCAGGCCAGCTTGCCGGGATTTCTCCTGACGGGCCGGTGGTTTTTTCCGCGAAAACCAGGCAGGGGAAGGATGAGATATGGGAAAGAATAAGAGAGGCCTGTGGATTGAATAGGGAAGTTATTTAGCTCAGGTACTATCTACCCACTTGAACGAGACAGTCGTTGACAAGTTCCCGGGCCTTTCCCCTTAACACCACTGCAAAATCATCGCTCCTGGCCAGGCCCTCTTCGATGCGGTCCAGCACGTCATAGAAGATGTCCCATCCCTCCTTTTCATCCCTGTACTTTGCACTTAGAGGGTTAGGTGTGTTGCCCAGGTCTCTGATGAGGCCTTCAAGCCGACTCGCAGACAGGGTCAACAGTTTGAGCCCTTCCTCTTTCCTGACTGGATCATCCGGGGCAAAAAACCCTGCAAGGTTAAGGGCCAGACGCAGATAAACCACGGTGAAGGGGATCTTCGAGACAAAACAGCCGGTGAACGGGTCAATGATACGTTTCGTCTGTTTTA
>Ga0190283_1001065_pt1 | contig 13088 bp, 15 predicted proteins | sample 48691801_MG_FD_161669 | JGI IMG/M metagenome (GOLD analysis project Ga0190283, IMG submission 161669) | Hydrothermal vent microbial mat bacterial communities from Southern Trench, Guaymas Basin, Mexico - 4869-18-0-1_MG | ecosystem: Environmental > Aquatic > Marine > Hydrothermal vents >...
GTTTGATGTTTGATGTTTGGTGTTTGGTGTTTGATGTTTGGTGTTTGGTGTTTGATGTTTGGTGTTTGGTGTTTGATGTTTGATGTTTGATGTTTGATGTTTGGTGTTTGATGTTTGGTGTTTGATGTTTGGTGTTTGATGTTTGATGTTTGATGTTTGATGTTTGATGTTTGATGTTTGATGTTTGATGTTTGGTGTTTGGTGTTTGATGTTTGATGTTGTCCTGAACAGGGACCAGGAAATCAGAATCCGGGACAGCTTTCTTGCCAAAACCCTGGTCCACTGCTATCCCCATGATCCGGAAAATCTGGATTTGTTCCTGATCAAACGCACGGTGTCAAGCCCCTATGCGAATATTCACGGCTCACCGCTGAACGGATGCTTTCTGGGCCCTTTCAGCACAGTTGATATCTCGACCCTTCACGACTGTATTATCGGGACTTATGCTTATGTGCAGGTGGGGGATCTCTCTCATAAACAGATAGACCCCGGACAGATATGGATCAAAAACGGCAACGTATTTGATTTCAGTTTCCGTTTCCCAAAGGAAGTGCTTGACAATTATATTTCTTTTGAACCCGATAAGGGGGTTCAGGGTATCCTGATGGATTTTGTGGAAGAACGGGAAACAGCTTTTCAAAGAATATTTGAAACGGTTCATATCGAACCCGTGTCCACACCTGTGGGGGCCTCACTGAGCCGTTATGCTGTGCTGAAGCCTAAAAACAGGATCGGCGAAAATGTACTTGTTTCACAAAGGGCGTACCTGGAAAATGCCTGGATGGGAAAAGGTGCCAATGCCCAGAAAAACTGTTACGTCGTTCATTCCCGTCTTGAAGGGTTCAATGTGATGGCTCATGGTGCAAAAGTCATTCATACGAGGCTCGGTAAAAAAACCTTTGCAGGGTTCAATGCGTTTCTCCGTGGGAAACCGGAAGCGCCTCTGATTATCGGAGAGGAATGCATCATCATGCCTCACACCATTATCGATCTTGACGAACCGCTTGATATTCCTCCGGCCCATCTTGTCTGGGGTTATATCAGAAACCGGAACGATCTTAAAAAACACTGTGTTTCTCTTGACAAGCTCTCTGAGGCCGGGGGCGAATTTGCCCTCGGGAATATGCGCTTCCGGGGCAATGGCTCCCAGTTCGTACAGTCATTCAAGGATCGTATTGAACATATCCTGACGGACAACGGCGCTTATTTTGACGGCGAGGAAAAGAGAGGTCATGCCCAGAAAGGGCAGAATATCGCCTTCAATATCATACAGCCCTATACCAGGGGAGGATTAAAGGGGATTTATCCCACCATAGATATCAGCCCGTGATGAGAATTGAAAATCGAAAATCTCAATTCAGAATTCTCATTTATTATGATCAGATTTTGGTTTCGTTTGGCATTTATTCTTGCATTCAGATAAATAAAAAGGCCGTGGAGAAGAAAAAAGCTTCTCACGGCCTTTTTTGTTTTAAAAAACAGGGACTATTATGACGATCTTGGGCAGGCGAATTCGGATGAGCGTATCATCAATTGGAATACTGGCAGAACGGTTACAATTTTTTGTCCTGCGGCATGACCTTTCTGTTAATTTTATTTCTGAATTGCTGTCATTTTTTTCTTGACTTTTAAAAACGAAGCCGTTATTTCGTTATTTAAGGATACAGAAAACAGACTGGTCTGCATATTCTGGAAGAAATGAACGGAGGGCTGATGTCCAAAAAAAAGGCTATTCTTCGGCTGCCACAATGCTTTTTTCACAAAAAGGTTTCAGCGAAACCTCAATGTCCGAACTGTCCAAAATGACTGGCGCAGCAGGGGAACAATTTTTCACCATTTTAAGAATAAGGAGGATATTCTTGTTTCTATTCTGAAAAATGTCAAAGAGGAGATCATAGAGGAGTTTGGGCAATATTTCGGTGAAAAGAAGTTCGATACCGGTCTGGAGATGATATCTTGAAGCCATTTATAATTGTCTGACAGATATTTTTGAACGGGCAGTCCGGCTTGGACAGACAGACGGTTCTGTCGGGGACATGCCTGCCCGGAAGACATCGCTGATTCTTCTTTCCATGGTTGACGGAATCGTGCGATTTAAAATGTATAACCTTTATGATTCGGGTACGCTCTACGATGAAATTATTGAGGCATGCCGCAGGATGCTCTGGAACAATCACCAGTTAAAGCATTGAGAGTTGGGGCTGAGGGGCAGAGTAACATCGGAAAAGCCTTAACGCCTGACACTTGACATTAATTATCTACTCGTCAGTCATAAGTTCTCGTAACATACTGGAATCATTAATAGCTGAAAAACAGGACTAAAATGATCTGTATCAATTATTTCAGCCAGTTACGGAAATGCTCTTCAGAGCTTCCAGAGAACTTATGACTGACGAGTTATCTAAGATAAGGAGTATTATTGATGTTGAACAGATTTTTTCCGTTTCTTGGCTGGTTCAAAGACTACAGCCTTGATAATCTCGGGGTTGACTGCATTGCCGGGCTGACCGTGGCGCTGGTGCTGATCCCCCAGTCCATGGCATACGCTCAGTTGGCGGGGCTGCCGGCATACTACGGATTGTACGCGTCTTTTTTGCCGCCCATGATAGCGGCCATGTTCGGCTCAAGCCGCCAGTTGGCCACAGGCCCGGTTGCGGTGGTTTCGCTTATGACCGCGGCATCCCTGGAGCCGCTGGCCACAACCGGAAGCGAGGGATATATCGCGTATGCCATCATGCTGGCCATTATGGTGGGTGTGTTTCAGTTGTCCCTCGGTGTGCTTAAGCTCGGACTTGTGGTGAATTTCCTTTCCCATCCGGTGGTCAACGGCTTTACCAATGCAGCGGCCATCATCATTGCCAGTTCCCAGCTTTCCAAAATGTTCGGTGTTTCCGTGGACAGTGCGGCGCATCATTATGAAACCATCCTCCGCGTGTGCCGGGCGGCCGTGCATTATACCCACTGGCCCACCCTTTTCATGGGTGCTTCTGCCTTTGCCATCATGTACGGACTGCGGCGGATTGTTCCCAAAGTTCCCAATGTGCTTGTCGCAGTGGTGATTACCACGCTCATCTCATGGGCCACAGGGTTTGAGCATAATATCACGGTGAATATCTCAGCAATTGCGTCTCCTGAGGCAAGAGAGAGGATCGAAGCCTTTAACAAGGCATTGAAAACTCTGCCCGCGTTGGGTGAAGAGCGTGCCATGATCGGCAACGCGCTGGACATGGCCGGAAAAAAACACGACCGTATTGCCATGCTTGATGCCGAACATGATCTGAATGTCGTGGGTATCAAAATGGAGCGGATGAAAGATGAGACCCACGTCAATCGGGAAGCTGTCAGGAATTTTCTTTTCGCAAGGGTGGAGGAATCTGACGGATCCGCAAAATTTTATCTGAAACAGAAATCCGAAGGGGAGGGCCGCACCTGGCGAATCAAGGCCGGCAACAATCCCCTTGACCCGGAAAAACTGCTTATGATCGGCGGCGGATCAGTGGTGGGTGTGGTTCCGGAGGGACTTCCGGCTTTCAGCCTGCCCGAGATAGACTTCAAAATCTTTATGTATCTGTTACCCTACGCGGCCATCATCTCGCTGCTGGGTTTCATGGAAGCCATCTCCATTGCCAAGGCCATGTCCGCCAAGACTGGTCAGCGACTTGATCCGAATCAGGAACTCATCGGCCAGGGACTTGCCAATATCTGCGGCGCACTCGGCAGAAGCTATCCCACTTCCGGGTCTTTTTCCAGGTCCGCGGTAAACCTTCAGGCCGGCGCGATATCAGGTCTTTCCAGTGTGTTCACAAGTGTGGCAGTGGTCATCATGCTTCTCTTTCTGACCCCGCTGCTCTATCACCTGCCCCAGTCCGTGCTGGCAGCCGTAATTATGATGGCGGTCATCGGACTCATCAATGTGAGCGGTTTCATCCATGCCTGGCGCGCACAGTGGTATGACGGTGCCATTTCCGTGATCTCCTTTGTCTGCACCCTGGCCTTTGCCCCTCATCTGGACAAAGGGATCATGGTCGGGGTGGTTCTTTCCCTGGGGGTGTTTCTGTACAAGAGCATGAGGCCGACGGTGACCTCTCTCTCGCGGCATGAGGACGAAACGCTCAGGGATGTCATGGCCCATGAACTCATGGAGTGCCGATACATTGATCTGGTCAGCTTTGAAGGCACCCTCTTCTTTGCCAATGCCAGCTATCTCGAAGACAATATCACCGAACGCATGATGAACAAGAAAGAGCTGAGACATATCATTATCTCGGCCAACGGTATCAATGACATGGACGCATCAGGAGAGGAAGCTTTGTCGCTGATAATAGATCAGGTGAGAAGCGCGGGGATCGGCATCTCTCTTTGCTCTGTGAACGAATCTGTCATGGCGGTGCTGAAACGCACCCATCTGTTTGAAAAAATAAAGGACAATGTCTATCCGACTATGGAAATGGCAATCTGGGCAGTCCATCCGCGCGCGCACTGGGGCAGCCAGGAGGAAGCCTGTCCGCTTCAGACTGTCTGTCGTATGGTTAAAAATGAAATGAGAAAAGGGGGTTGAATATGTCAGTTATCACCATATCCAGTGGCATCTTTTGCGAAAAAGAGCCTGTTATCCGGAAAGTGCTTGAAAAAACTGGATACAAGCTGTTCACGGACAAGGATATTGTCGCGGAGGCAGGCAGAATTTCCGGTATGGCCGAAAACAAGATCAGGAACGCGTTCTCGTCAAAAACCTCGGTGTTCAACAAGTTCACCTATGAAAAAGAACGGACCGTGGCATGGCTCAGGCTCGCAATTGCGCGGCTGCTTTCTCAGGACAACCTGCTGATCGAAGGTTTTGCGGCCCATCTGATTCCCAGGGAAATCAGCCATGTGCTTCGGATCTGCCTGATCGCCGATATGAAGTTCAGAATTGCCGGGGCTGAAAAGGCCCTGAAATCGGACGAAAAGGGAGCAGTCTCCCTCATCCACAAACAGGATGAGAATTTTACCGTGTGGATCAACACCCTGTTCAGGGTCAAAGACCCCTGGGACATGTCCCTTTATGATATTGTCATTCCCACGGACAAAACTGAAGCAGACAGTATCGTGGAGATTGTTGAGGGGAATCTCCGCAGCGAAGTGATCTGCCCCACGGATGCCTCGAAAAAAATGGTTCAGGACTTCGTTCTTGCCGCCAATGTGGAAGTGGCACTGGCCAAAGAGGGACACTCGGTGGGTGTGACATCCAGAGACGGTTCGGTGACGCTGACCATCAACAGGCATGTGCTGATGCTGGCTCGTCTGGAAGATGACCTCAAATCTGTCGCAAACAAAGTTCCCGGTGTCAGTTCTGTCGAAACCCGTGTGGGAAAAGGGTACCATCAGGCAGACATTTACCGGAAATACGATTTTGAAATGCCCTCAAAGGTCTTGCTCGTGGATGATGAACGGGAGTTTGTCCAAACCCTTTCCGAGCGTCTGTATATGCGGGAAATGGGGGCCGCGGTGGTTTATGACGGCGAATCCGCCCTTGACATGGTCAGAGACGACGAACCCGAAGTCATGATTCTGGATCTCAAAATGCCCGGAATTGATGGCATCGAGGTCCTGCGGAAGGTAAAGGAAACCCGCCCGGAGATTGAGGTGATTATCCTTACCGGGCACGGTTCCGATGCTGACAGGGAATCCTGCATGAAGCTCGGCGCCTTTGCTTACCTGCAAAAACCCGCGGATATTAATCTGCTGAGTGAAACGCTCAAAAAAGCCAACGAGAAGATTCGGAAGAAAAAAGCAGATGACAAATAGATACTGAGATGTAGGTAGGTGGAGCGCAGCGCAACCCACCTTGTTCGGAATTGTTCCAAGTACGCACTGACACACATTATTTTAAAAGCTGAATATCTGGTAACTGATCATGTCCCTGCTCGAAAAAATGAAACCGAAATTCTGGGAATTCCGGGAAAATACCGATGATCCTTCCAACTTTCGTCATATCTGGCTGCTGATGGTATTGCTGACTCTGTTGGTTGCCATTGCGCCGCTCGTCTCCATGACGATGATTGATAATAATGTGAGCCGGAAGTCCGCCGAATCTGAAATTCTGTTGCGGACATCCCGGCTGGTTTCCAATACCCGGCGATCGGTTTCCTTTTTTCTCGGGGAACGCAAAGCCGCGCTCAAGTTTGTTGTTTATAATACTTCTTTTAACGAACTGAATGATCCGATGGAACTGGCTTTGATTCTGGAAAGTCTGAAAAAGGGATTCGGCGGGTTCGTTGATATCGGGGTGATTGACGCGTCGGGCAGGCAGAAAAACTACACAGGACCGTATTCCTTGGAGGGAGTAAACTACAGCGGCGAGGAATGGTTCAGAGAAGTCGTGGAACGGGGAAATTATATCAGCAATGTGTTTATGGGGTTCCGGCAGGTTCCGCATCTGGTCGTCGCAGTCAGACATGATCTGCCGGACGATTCCTTTTATGTGGTTCGGGCCACGTTGGACACTGAACGGTTTAATGATCTGCTGTTTTATCTGGAAGTAAGCGGACAGGGAGACGCTTTTATTGTCAATCAGGAAGGCATGCTCCAGACACCGTCCCGTTATCATGGCAAGGTTCTTGAAAAAATTTCCGATCCTATTCCCAGTTACTCGGAAAAAACAGAGGTTTTCGAGAGAAAAAATGTGAACGGAGAGGTGCTGATCGTCGGTTACGCGTACATTGCCGAATCGCCTTTCATCCTGATGATCATCAAGCAGAAGGATGCGCTGATGGATTCCTGGCACACCACCCGTATGGAAATCGCAGGGTTTCTGATGGTCAGCATCGCCATCATCTTTTTTGCGATTCTGGGCGGAGCCACCTATCTGAGCAATAAGATATATGTGCTGGAGCAGAACCGGGATGCGATCCTGCATGAAGTGGAATACTCCAACAAAATGGCCTCGCTCGGGGAACTGGCTGCGGGCGTGGCGCATGAAATCAACAATCCGCTGGCGATCATTAATGAAAAAGCCGGACTCATCAAGGATATATTTACGTTTAAGGAACAGTATTCCAAAGATGAGAAACTGATGAATATTGCAAATGTAATAATTTCGTCGGTGGAGCGGTGTGCAAGCATCACCCGGCGCCTGCTGAACTTCGCACGGCATATTGATATTAATATCCGGCCTCTCTGTCTGAGAGAAGTCCTTCACGAAGTGCTCGGTTTTCTGGAAAAAGAAGCCGAATATCGGAGCATATCGGTTTCTGTTGAAGTTCCCGACAACATGCCTCAGTTGGAAAGTGACCGCGGCAAGCTGCAGGAAATATTTCTCAACCTGGTCAATAATGCGTTTGTGGCTATGAAAGATGAGGGAAAACTGGATATCTCCGTGAAACAGGAAAGTGAGGATTCTGTTGCAATCATATTTATGGATGACGGATGCGGTATTTCCGAGGAAAATATCTGCCGCATATTCGAACCGTTTTTTTCCACGAAAAAGAAAGCCGGCGGAACAGGACTCGGTCTGTCCATCACATATGGTCTGGTGGAAAAAATGGGAGGCACAATCGGCGTGAAAAGTGAACTGGGAAAAGGAACAACTTTCACCGTTATGCTGCCGCTTAAAACAGAGCAAAAAGAATAAGGAGGAGTGTAAACATGCGAGTCCTATTGGTGGATGATGAAAAAGAACTGGTTTCCACCTTGGCAGAGCGGCTTTCTTTCAGGGGAATTGATGCGGAATGGACAACCAGCGGAGCCCAGGCTTTGAAATTGCTTGAAACCGAAGTATTTGATATCGCTGTACTGGATATGAAACTTCCCAAAATGAGCGGACTTGAATTAAAGAAGGAAATTCAGGCAAAAATGCCCGCTATGAAATTTATTTTCATGACCGGACACGGATCAGGAGATGACTTCAGAGCCGGCACGGCAGAGACTGGCGTTGATTATTATCTGATAAAACCTGTCAAAATCGAAGCCCTGATTGAGAGAATGAAAGAGGTTCTCAGGAAAAATTGAACCAGCAGACATAATTGCTGTTGCAGTCGGATTCGTACCCGACCGGGAAAAAGATGCTATATAACTCGTCAGTCGTAAGTTCTCACAACTCATTGAAATCACTGATTCAGGTATTTTCCGAACGGTATCTGCCATATTAATAATTTCAGCCATTTACGGAGTTACTTTCAACTTTTTATTTTGAACTTTTCACTGACGAGTATATAAGGCAACTCATGAAAACCGGAATCCGATTACTACAATTCTTAATATAAAACGGAGTGTCATAATGAGTTACAAAACAGACAGCATCAGCGAAATCGGGCTTCAGTTTTTCGGGAAAATATCCTCCTCCAATTTTCATGAAATCAAGAATGTTCTGGCAATTATCAATGAAACCGCCGGGCTGTTGGAGGACTTTTCACTCATGGCGGAACAGGGGGTGCCCGTCGGGCCGGAACGAATGAAAGACCTGTCATCGAAAATCATGAAGCAGGTGCGGCGCGCAGATGGAATTGTCAGAAGCATCAACCGCTTTTCTCACAGTGTGGACAAGCCCACGGATCAGGTGGATATAGCCGAATTTCTGACATTCATGATCGGGCTTTCCGAAAGATTCGCCGCTATGCAGGGAGTGACTCTGAAGGCGCAGCCGTCTGACATCCCGCTGCTGATCACGACCGCGCCGTTTCTGCTGGAAAATCTTGTCTGGTTATGTCTTGATTTTGCGATGAAGGTTGCCGGTGCAGGAAAAACCGTTGGGCTGGCCGCGGAGAAAGCAGAAAACAACGGTGTGCGAATTCGGTTTACAAATCTTGACGGGCTTACCGAATCTTTGATAAGCACATTCCCGAAGGAACGGGAAAAGGCACTGCCGGACGCGCTCCAAGCCGAAATTACAACCGATATCGGGGCCAAAGAGATGATACTCAGGCTGCCCGGCGATATCACAGTGAACAGCAATCAGTGAAGAGTGAAAAATAATCAATTACCGGTTACCGATGAAAGGAGTGCAACCATGACTGAAAAAGTGTTGCTTGTTGACGATGAACAGGATTTTTTAGATGCATTGGCAGAACGGATGCGCTTCAAGGGAATGGATGTTTCCGCGACCACGTCTCCGATAGATGCCCTGAAAAAAGCAGAAACAGAAACATATGATGCCATTATTCTGGACCTCATGATGCCCGAAATGGACGGCCTTGAGACCCTTAGAATGCTCAAGGAAAAGAATCCCGACCTTCAGGTGATTCTCCTCACAGGTCAGGCCACCGTGGAAAAGGGTGTCGAGGCCATGAAGCTGGGAGCCATGGATCTGATGGAAAAGCCGGCTGATATCAAAAAGCTGACTGAAAAAATCAAAAAGGCCCAGGCAAAAAAAATGATCATCGTGGAGAAAAAGGCCGAGGAAAGAATCAAAAAGATTGTCGGAGGCAAGGGGTGGTAAGCAACCATGCAGGATGGGCCAAAGCGGAGCTTTGCCCATCGCCGGTTCAGACCACGCGCATCTTCCCATTATTAACTACATTATATTGGGTTTGCAATTCTACATGTTGTATTATCAGCAGGTTACGAACCATATTTCAAGCAAACCGAATACAAGTTTTTAATTTTAAAGGATATATTATTGTTTTTAAATTTACGGACAGTTACAGCCAGACCGATACAGGACGAAAATTCTGCGATCCTCCGAGCTTTTTGTCGGTAAGGTCTGAATCACCCGTATATTACTTCCAAAATCAGTTTTTCTGTAAAAATCATCTTATATTACAATAAGATAATTTTTTTGGTGTCAGATGCGGGACAGTAGCCGGAAAATATCCTCAGAATGTCGGAAAAATTCCCGCCGGCTTTCCAAATAATGTTCAGGCTGCCATGATTCATATTGACAGATGCCTCTATATGCATCAAGCCAAAATTGCCGGGCGGGGTTTGCAACCTGTCCGAAACTTATGCTGCCGGGAACTGACAAAACATTGCGGACGGGTTGCAAACCCCTCATTCTGTATGGCTTAGTACTCAGTTCCACGAATAATGTCCGGGTTAAATTCCGAGGAGTGCAAAGCTTGCCCTGTGCGTGTCCAGACGGAAGTCGGGATTCCGCCCCAAAATAAATGTGTAAAACTTTTGCTCAGGTAATTAGGAATTGGAAAGCATCCGATTGGCAATCCTCAATTCCCAAATTCCCATTTTACGGAGGAAATATGAAAGAGCTTGAAAAGCTTATTGACCGGACAATCATCCGCGTCAACATCAATCTGAGAGAGTTTCGACTTTGATGTGAAGCTTATATCCGAAAGACTGTGCCCATGGACCATCTGATCAAATTCTACGTTTTTTACGGCATCACATCGCATCACCCGATTCATTTCCACTTCCGCCATTCCAACATGGCGGGAAGCTATTTCCTGGGCAAATATCTGGTTGAGAATTCCGTCCTTTACAAAAGCGATATCAGGGGGGATGAGCTCAAGAAAAAAGGGGATGTGATTTGTTACCAGGGAATTGACGAGGTTGTCCTGAACAGAGACCAGGAAATCAGAATCCGGGACAGTTTTCTCGCCAAGACCCTGGACCTTTTTTAGCATAGGCTTTCTGACAGACAACTGCATAAAAATCTCCGCCGCCGTCTGCAAATGTTTGATTTTTCCCTCGGAGGGAAAAAGAGGGGAGTGGAAAGTTGCACTTTTGCACTCCCGCGGTGAAATTACCCGGCTAGCTTCTTCAGGATGAACCTGTGTACAGGACAAAAAATCGTGCAGGCAGGAAACCCGGCTTTTTTCCCGGACGGACGGCTCCCTGAATTCAGTAAAAAAAGCCGGGTTTCTCTTTTTTGTCCTGTACACAGAGGATGAACATAAATTCCTCAGACGCGATGCGGTCGTCTTCGTTCACATCCGCGCCTCGTAACCAGAGAATTGCGATGACACGAAAAAAATCTTTACATGATCCTTCTGATATGCTATATATACAAATTTATGTTTATTCAGGTTAAAGGCTTCCCAAGTTCTGGAAACTTCGGAAATCTGAAGTTTTTACAGACTTAAAATCTAAAAAAGGAGTACAATATTTGGAACAGAGCAATCACTTTAAAACTTATCTGGCTCTGATCGGAGCCGTGGTTTTCTGGGGACTTTCTTTTGTGGCCACAAAGATTGCCTTGGAGGACTTTTCCACATTCACGCTGATTTTTATCCGTTTTGCGCTGGCATCCTGCGTGTTTTTTGCATTGATGCTGCACTTTGGTTTTCCCAAGTTTACCCGGAAAGAACATGGCAAGCTGCTCCTTATGTCCCTGTTTGAGCCGGGTCTTTATTTCATATTTGAAACTGTCGGCCTGCAACACACCACCGCCCCCAAGGCGGCCCTGATTATCGCCACAGTTCCCATCGCCGTAACCATACTTGGGACGATTTTTCTTGATGAGCGTACAAACATGGCAAGTATTATGGGCATCAGCATATCATTTGTGGGCATTGCTGTTCTGGTCGTGGGAGATCCTCAGTTCAGTTGGGATCTGGGGGGTGCTCTGCTCGGTGATCTGCTGATTTTCGGGGCGGTGATTTCCGCAGCCGTCTATATTATCTGCGCCAGAGATGTGGGACAAAACCACTCGGCCCTGGAAATTACCAGCGTACAGTGCGTGTATGGCGTTATCTTTTTTGCACCGGCGTTTTTGTGGGAACTGCCGGGGATGAACTGGTCGGCAGTCAGCGGACGCTCTATGGCGTCACTGGCCTATCTGACGGTATTTGCAACCATCATCGCTTTCCTGTGTTATAATTATGCGCTGACAAAGATAGCTGCCTTCCGGGCTTCCATATTTATCAACTGCATCCCGGTGGTGACGGCTCTGGGTGCATGGATACTGCTGGGCGAAAAACTCACTCCGATCCAGACTGCTGGCGGTCTGCTGGTGCTGATTTCAGTTTGCGTCACAAATCTGTCTGCTTTTCGGACAGCACCCCGGGAATTTGGTGAATCTGTTGCTTAGGACTGACATGAACACGGACTCCTCAGAAAATTCGCCAGAGAACCTGCGTTCTGTTTACCCGGATCTCCCCCGTGCGGCTGTGGGAGCCGTTGTTTTTAAAAATGAAAGGGTGTTGCTGGTACTCCGGAGCAAAGCGCCTGCTGAGGGAGTATGGGCCATTCCCGGGGGAAGTGTGGAACTGGGTGAAACGCTTCAGAAAGCCGCTGAACGGGAGATATATGAGGAAACCGGCATCGTCATTCAGGCACGGGAGCCGATTTTTACTTTTGACAGTGTGACGCATGATAATGACGGCAGGGTACGGTTCCACTATGTGATTGTTGATCTGCTGGCCGATTATGTGAGCGGCGAGCCACAGGCAGGGGATGACGCTCTGGATGCCCGATGGATTTCAGCGGAGGAAATGGATACCCTTGAGGTGAACCCGGTAACACGGAAAGTGTTAAAAGAATGCTTTGGTTTTGGAACAGGTGCGAAAAATAATTTTGTGAAATAAGGATTTATTATGCAGGAAGACCGCTCAAGATGGAATGAGAAATATGTCAATAAAGAAAAATATTCCGCCGAACCTGCCAAAATTGTCAAAAAATTTTGCACCCTGGCTCCCAAAGGAAGGGTGATTGATATCGCCGCAGGCACGGGAAAAAATGCCCTCTTTCTGGCAAAACAGGGGTTTATGGTAGAAGCCGTGGATATTTCAGATGTGGCCCTGGGCAGGCTTTCGGGACATCATCCCAATTTGCATCCTATATGTGCGGATCTGGACACTTTCGATATCCCCCGGGAGCGATACAGTCTCATTCTCAATATCCGATTCCTGAACAGACGGCTGTTTCCTTATATCCAAGAGGCCCTTGTTCCCGGGGGAATACTTATTTTTGAGACGTATCTGGAGGGTGACGGGGAAGATTACTGCCGGTCCGCGTGTCGGGATTACCTGCTGCGGAATAACGAACTTCTCCATGCTTTTTTGTCGTTGAGAATTCTTTTCTATCAGGAGACAAAAAACCATGACCAGAAGGATTTCTGCCATATCGCCTCCCTTGTGGCGATGAAAGACTGAGCTGATTGTAATGAATCGCACAAAATTTCGATCTGTGCGGTTAAACATAATTACCTGAAATTA
>Ga0190283_1001066_pt1 | contig 13087 bp, 17 predicted proteins | sample 48691801_MG_FD_161669 | JGI IMG/M metagenome (GOLD analysis project Ga0190283, IMG submission 161669) | Hydrothermal vent microbial mat bacterial communities from Southern Trench, Guaymas Basin, Mexico - 4869-18-0-1_MG | ecosystem: Environmental > Aquatic > Marine > Hydrothermal vents >...
CTGAAGTTGTAAGTCCCATAATGAACGCCAATGCTGCGATGCCGGCAATAACCGCCTTTTTTCTCATCATCTTTTTGCTCCTTGTTTAAATGTATTATGTTGTTATTTCCATTTTCCACCTTGCAATTTACTCCTGATCACCCCCATTCAATTTCAAATTTTAAAATCAGCAAGCTTTACCAGATTGGTGTGAAACTAAAAGTTTTTTGAGTTTACTCTGTAACCAACTGATATGATTGCATCAAGATTATAGTATTTTGTCTTATATGTTTTGCCGTCTTCGGCAGTATGTTCCAAAATGGAACTGACTGAATTTTCCTCTAATTCCCCTTCTTTTATGATGTTATTCAAATGTTTTGTTATAGCCGGCCGTTGAACTCCAAACAATACTGCCATTCTTTTTTGTGTGAGCCAAATATTCTCATTATGAAAAAATATCTCAACTTTAACTTTGCCGTCCGGGGTAGTATAAAGCAAAAATTCAGTCAGTTCATCTTTTACTGTTGTTTCATTTTTTTTTTCATATTTTTTTTACGATATTCCAATTTGATTTCCTGATGGTCGGGCAGCCGAGTCCCAAAGCCACTGGGAACCGTGCGTACAACTTTCACCGCACACGGTTCAGGCATCTTAAAGGCCATCTCTTGCTGAGGGACCCGGCTGCTCTATTTATTCGGTTTGAGCGTTTTATATCCTTTCTGCCTTGAATCACTCCCTTCACTCATTCAAAAGTCTAGCCAAACCGCATGACAACAATCAGATAGATGATTGAAATCACCAGCGCATTCCATATACTTACTTCGGTGACAGCCATCCACGCCAGATGGATATAAGCACTGCCCAGCAACCCGATGAACAGACGATCTCCGCGGGTTGTTGACATGGGCAGAAAGCCACGGCGCTCAACCGTGGGTGAGAGTATTTCCCATATAGTCATGCCGGTGAGCATGAGAAAAATAATGATAAAAAAAATCGCTGTGGGTTTTGTCCATGCCATCCATTCCAGACTCATATTTACTCCCTGATTGTTGTTTGTTTTTGACAGGTTTCAGGTTTGCGAACTTAAAACTTAAAACTTAAAACTTAAAACTTAAAACTTAAAACTTAAAACCTCATTGCCCCATTTCCAGTATGCCGATCAGAATGGAAAGAATCCTTTCCAAATCAGGCAGCAGGCCATAAGCATTCATATCTTTTCTGAGAATCTTTGTTGTCCGTTCCAAAACACCAAACCTCCAGACATCACCCAATGTCACAGCTCCGTAAAGCAGTTCCTGGTTCGTTTCAAGATGCTTGTCCAGTGCGATGAGTTCGACAGCAAGTTGGGTGAACCCTCTTTCCAAATCCCCTTTTTTAGCTTCAATAATAATTATATTATTGGTATATTTGAGGAAGTAATCAATCGTTCCACTCAAATTTTCACCGGCATCCAGAGGATACTCCACATCAATTTCAGCATGAACGTAATTCAGCAGTTCGAGTAACAGGGGTGATATATAGAATTCCCGCTTGGCGGTTTCTGATGTGAGTGAAATATAGGGAAGTTTCCGGACATAAGTTTGCCGCAGACTGTCCATATAAGGCATCTCCTGAGATGATCTCGGTAACACGAGTTCTTCAAAACGATAGGCATAGCCAAATTCCTCAAGCACATCTCTGGTTGGATAATTGAGTTCAAAATAATCAGAAAAAGTATATTTTTTGTCTTTTTTCAACACACATCCCATAAGACACCCCTTGTTTGCTCATAAGGTTTCAGGTTTCAGGTCAAACCTGAAACTTGGAATCAGAACTCAGAACTCAGAACTTAGAACCTGAAACCCTATACTCTTCCCAATGCAAAGCCCTTGGCCATGTGATTACGCACAAACCAGATGACAATTGCCCCGGGGATCATGGTCAGCACACCTGCAGCCGCCAGTCCGCCCCAGTCCATACCTGCCGCACTGATGGTTCGGGTCATGGTGGCTGCGATGGGCTTGGCATTAACCGAAGTGAGAGTGCGCGCCAGGAGCAGTTCGACCCAGCTGAACATAAAACAGAAAAAAGCAGTGACCCCGACACCGGCCCGGATAAGCGGGATAAAGATCGTTATAAAAAAACGGGGAAAGCTGCATCCGTCAATAAACGCAGTCTCGTCAATTTCTTTGGACACCCCGGACATGAATCCTTCAAGTATCCACACAGCCAGAGGCACGTTGAACAGGCAATGGGCCAGAGCCACGGCAATATGTGTGTCAAAAAGTCCCACGGTCTGGTAAAATTGGAAAAAAGGGAGCAGAAACACAGCAGGCGGAGCCATGCGGTTGGTCAGCAGCCAGAAAAACATATGTTTGTCCCCCATAAATCGGAATCTTGAAAAACCGTAAGCAGCCGGCAGGGCCACGCTGACTGAAATCAGCGTATTGATGGCAACATACTGAATGGAATTGAGATACCCGGTGTACCATGAAGGGTCTGTGAAGATCATGATATAATTTGCAAAGGTGAAATTTTGGGGAACCAGGCTGAATGTTCCCAGAATTTCGCCTGTTGTTTTAAAGGACATGTTGACAAGCCAGTAAATGGGCAGAAGGAGAAATATGAAATAGGCAATCAGCCCGATAGTGCGGAAACGAATTTTCATTTTGAGGCCTCTTTTTCAATACTGGTTATCGCAGTGTAAAAAACAAAACATAATAAAAGGATAATCAGAAAATATATAAGTGAAAATGCCGCGGCAGGCCCGATATCAAACTGGCCCACAGCCATCTTGGTCAGAAACTGGCTGAGGAAAGTGGTGGAATTCCCCGGTCCTCCGCCTGTCAGGACAAATGGCTCTGTATAGATCATGAAACTGTCCATAAAGCGGAGCAGAATACCGATCATAAGAACACCCCGGAGTTTGGGCAACTGGATGAAGCGGAACACTGCCCATCTGGAAGCACCGTCAATGCGGGCAGCCTGGTAAAACGCATCCGGGATGGCCCGCAGTCCCGCGTAGCACAATAAGACCACCAGCGGGGTCCAGTGCCAGATATCCATAATCACCACTGTTATCCAACTGTCAAAAGCATTGGCCGTGTAATTATAATCAATTCCCATTCCATTGACAGCCACGCCTGCCAGGCCGATATCGGGCCGTCCGAAAATCTGCCAGATGGTTCCCACCACATTCCAGGGAATTAAAAGGGGAAGGGCAATGAGCACAAGTGAGACTGATGCTCCCCAGCCCCGGGCAGGCATGGTCAGTGCCACGGCAATTCCCAGAGGGACCTCGATCACAAGAACAGTAAAAGTGAAAATAATCTGGCGCAACAGCGCATCGTGCAGGCGCGAGTTTTGAAGCATTTCCCTGAACCATTCAGTACCGACAAAATAACGCGAATCCGGTCCCAGAATATCCTGCACTGAATAATTAACCACGGTCATCAGCGGGATTATGGCACTGAAGGCCACAATCAGAAAAACCGGGAGAATCAGGAACCATGCCCGGTTGTTTTCCCATTTATCCATTCAATCCTCCTTTTTTTATCCGACAAGATACCCGTCTGAAAAAAGTTTTGTCTTCTCAGGCGGAAAAACCAGCCATGCTTTTTCGCCAAGTACCTGTTCGTATTCCTGAAGTTTGACACGCAATGTGTAGGGTCCCATCTTTGTGGTGACGATTTTCATATTCCCCAAGTCTTCAACAGCCTGGATTGCTGCCGGAATCCCATTATCAGCGGGTAAGGTTTTCAGGCCAAGATACTGGGGTCTGATGCCCAGTTCCAGTTTGCCTCCGATACTGGCACCTTTCCGGGCAATTTTCTCATCCAGCCTGATACGCATTCCATCCGCGACAGCAGTATTTCCGTCCAACTGGCACGGCATGAAATTCATGCCGGGGCTTCCGATAAAATAGCCCACAAACGTATGGGCAGGATTTTCAAAAAGCTCTTCAGGGGTTCCCAGCTGAACGACCTCGCCTTCTGTCATTACCACCACCTTGTCGGCAAAGGTCAGCGCTTCCATCTGGTCATGGGTGACGTAAATCAGGGTAAGCCTGAACCGTTCATGAACCTGTCTCAGCTTGCGGCGCAGCCGCCATTTCAAATGCGGGTCAATCACTGTCAGGGGTTCGTCAAACATGATGGCCGCAACGTCGCTGCGTACCAGCCCCCGGCCCAGGGAGATTTTCTGTTTGGCGTCTGCTGCCAGGCCGCTTGCCCGCTTGTTCAGATCAGGTGTGAGTTCCAGCATTTCAGCTATTTCATGAACCCGCTGCCTGACATCCGGTTCAGGAATTTTTCGGTTGCGGAGAGGAAAAGCCAGGTTATCATAAACAGTCATGGTGTCATAAATGACAGGGAATTGGAATACCTGGGCAATGTTGCGCTCCTCGGGCTTCAGCTCAGTAACGTCCATGTCGTTGAACAATACCTTGCCCTGGGTGGGCCGAATCAGCCCGGATATGATGTTCAGCAAAGTGGTTTTGCCGCACCCGGACGGTCCGAGCAGCGCATAAGCCCCGCCGTCTTCCCAGATAGTTGACAGACGCTTGAGTGCGTAGTCTGACGTATCTTTTGGCTGGTTCGTATAGGAATGGGCAATTTCTTTCAGTTCTATGTGCGCCATCAGCTTCTGCTCCTATAATTATTTGATTTTATCCTGTTTCATTTTCCCTGTTTTAACATATTAAAATTTATTTCAAAAATCTCCTGAGCTTTCTGGGAATTCTGAAAGAATTTTAAACGAATCTTTTGTCTTCCAATAATTGTTTCGCATTCAAGAAACCCATTTTTGCTTTTACTTTGAAAAAATTTATGAATTCTTGATGATATATCAGCTTTTTCATCTATCTTTTGATTATTATAGAAGATAGCTGCTTGAAATTCAGTCTTTGATTCTTTAAATTTTTTTATATCAAGATATTCATTTATTTTTTCAAAATTATCCAGAAACAGAAAAAACAGGAAATACATCATCAATTTCCACATTGCGTAAGAACTCAGTATCGTGAGTTGTTACAATAACCTGTTGCCTGTATGAAATATCCCGCATATGAGTTGACAACCTTGCAACCAGTTCAGGATGCAGATTTCTTTCAGGTTCTTCAAACACAGAAACACTCTGATACCCGAAGTAAAGTGCTACCATAATGGCCGTTATATGCACAGTTCCATCTGAAAGCAATTCAGATGGAATGAACTGGCGATTTGAAAAATTCTCCAATCGTAAAGACTTGTCTGCAGTTTCAGCAACTCTCATATCCTTTAAGTACGATAGCCATTGTAAATACAATAATCTTTTTCATTATTCATCCTTAATTTAAACGCCTAACGCCAAAGCTCACCGGCGCAGGCTTTTTTGCGTCCGGTGCAGTGCCGGGTTAGGCTCTTTTATGGATTATTATTTAATAAAATCATATATATATTTACTCGCCACAAAAAGAACGCAGAAACATAAAATCAGTTTGATTACATTTACAGGAACATGCTTCTGACATCTTGCTCCGAGATACATACCGGCAAAACCGCCTGCTCCGAAAAGAAATCCGAGATACCAGTCGGGAGCAACAGATATACCGGAATAAACATAAGACAAAACCTGATATGTAATAACACCGGCTATCGAAGTTACGAAAGTTCCCATGAGGGATGCACCGGCAACCGCATAAACAGGAAGATGGAAAAATGCGACAAAGAATGGAGCAATAATTGCTCCGCCTCCGATACCATATATACCGCCTATGATACCCACAATGAAACAAAGTGAGAAAACACCGGGAACAGAAAAAATATATTTCTGCCCTCCAAATCTGAATTCTGCCTGTTTCACAGAGAAACGGGTTTCTGTAATGACAAAATCTGTTTTGTCCTTTGCAGATTCGTTGTTCTGAACAGTCTCTTTTCGTTTGATTATATCTGAGAACAGTTTTATGCCTATATACAATAATACAAATCCTGCAAAAGATTTGAAATCTTTTGAATCAGGAAGATATTCCAGCCGAACCCATGCACCGATTAACACACCCGGCAAAGTTCCGATTATCACAGCCCATGTCAGAGGCCAAACCATGCGTTTTTCTTTTACATACCGCCATACTCCGCTCGGAATAGCAATAATGTTGAACAACTGATTTGTCCCGCTTACTGACGGTGTTGTATAGTTCAATATACTCATTTGAAACGGTAGCAGCACAAAAGCACCTGATACTCCGCCCATTGATGTAAAAAAAGATACAGCAAATGCGACCAGTGGCGGAATAAATATCCATGTTGTTACACCCGAAACCGGGAAAGTAATATAAAACAAATCTGTCATTAACACCCCTCTGATGTGATATTTAAGAGGATTTAAGAGCCTAACAGTGTTGATATATGGAAAAATTTTCCACATATCACCCTTAATGCGATGGAAAAATTCCCACCTATTGAAATATTGCATCACATGGAAAATCCCCTCTGAATTTTCCATTTACTTACTGTATCAGTTAATATAATGGAAAGCAAGGAAAAAAGCAGGTGGAATAAATGGAAAAATTCTGCACATTTTTTCCATGTGTTGCAATATTGTACGAGATAAAGTGGAAAATTCCTTATGATTTTTCCATTTATATTATACAGGGACATGAAAATTCCCTCTGTTTCCCATGTCAGCTTATATGATAAAAGAACAAAAAAATCGGACAGAACAACAGATAGAAAAAATTATGCAACATTTTCCATGTATTGCGATATTAAGTGGCCTGAAATGGAAAATTCCTCCTGATTTTTCTCTTTTCTTTTTGAGATATTATATTTTTTAATACTATATCTGCTTCCTCTTTATGTATTATTCCGGCGCGGCAAAGCCCGAAACGCTTTTTGGCTTCAGACAGCCAATACAGCCACCGTTTTTTATCTTTTGAAAATTTCAGCAGAAATTCTCTTTTATGACACCGATGGGTTATGTGCCATGCATGTCCGGGTATATGATGTCTGTTCGCTCTTGTGTCAGTTTTCTGTTCTTAAAATCACCTTTTTGGTATCAAAAAAGTAGTTTTAAGAGCAAATAATGCCTTTCTTTATCATCTATATTTTATAAATTCAGCATCTTGGCTTAGTCCAGGCCTGTCAGCGCCTTTGGCCTGTCTTCGTTGACAGTTGAAGCAGTTCACATATGTTATCCTTATCATCTCTTCCTGGCCCCCGCTCCGGCTCGACGCTGCCAGAGTCGGACTTGCCTCGCGGCTCGTCCTCCTGAGCCTTGCGGCTCAAGGGGTTCGTTGTCCCCCGGGCTCCCGCACAAATCCGTTACCGGAGATGCACGCCGGGGTAAGAAACTGCCGACAGCACGGCAGGTTGAACTACCGTCTTGCGACGGTATCAACAATTAAATCAGCGACTTTTCACGTCGCACCCGCTTCATCGCAGGGTTATTTTTTCGGAACCGGACTGTTTCACTCACATAGTTTTCAAACCTGGATTCTTCGTTTCAGTAATGTATAAAAATCGCCTCTTTTGGCTATCATCTGAATAAGAATTTTTTCAGATCTCTCATCCGTGATGTAGGCAATTCTGAATTCCTGTTTCGCTATTTTAAAATGATAACAGGATGTTCCCCTCAGGTCTCCTGCCAGATTTTCTCCAATTTCTGGGTCTGACAGAATTCTCGGAATATGCTTGGTTCTTATCTTCTCACGTATTGGAGGATCGATTTTTTTCAGATCCTTTCTGATTTTGGGGTGATATTCAACTTCATACATCGAAAGCCTCTTCCTCAGTCAGATATTTCACTCTGTTCAGTTCCAAATCCTTGTTCCGTTCCAGAAGCTCGGAGCCTTCCTCTGTCAGAAACATATACAGCGTTTCAAGTTCCTGAGTGTTCATGCTGTTAATCATATAGGCAAGCTGTCTTATCGGTATGTCAACCACCATTTCCGGCATAAAACTCTCCTTTTGTTTATTTTTTTCAAAGCTGTATGTATTGCAATCTGCAATACTGCGGATTAACTGATGCCATGCAAACAGGAATCATGGCATCAGTCAGTTATTATTCATTACTCAGTAATTGTCCCTAATATCCCTGACAAGCTGTGAAAGATTATTCCGTCCCCACCTGTGATACCATACAATTCGCTCCCATCGCTCCCGGTCACTTGGTCGACTGCCATACTTCAGATACATAAACCATTCCCTCGGAGTTTTGCTGCTTTTACTTCTGTTACATTTTCTGCATGCAGGAACAGTGGTCGCTCCTCCTCTGCATTTCGGCAAAAAATGCTCTTCTTCAATCAGTTTATGACTCCCGCAATAAACACATAAAGTTCGATTACTGCTGTCAACTATATCCCACAGTTCCAATATGGCTTCAAAAAATCCACTAAGTCTGGACATAACCCCCGCCTTTCATAACTTCAAGCATTATTAAAAAAATAACGATGAGATAAGCGGCGGCGGGGGCTTTAGCTGAGGCTTTCAACCGAGAACCTGCCCCCGCCGTCCGCTTCATCTCTGGGTTAGGCTTTAATCAAGACTGTATTCTGGTTTTTCCAATTCATCATCTTCACTAAAGAATTCTTCATTGACAGGAATAGCAAAAAGATATTTTGGAGGCTCGCCCCACTGAAAAATTTCAATACGCTCTTTATGGACAGAGGCAACAAAAGAACCTTCTGGTGAATCGAAATGCCCCACAAATAGCTTCTTGCTACCTTTACTTTTTTCTATAGCTTCCTGTATGGATATCATCCTTTCAATTTATTTATCATCTTCTTCGTCTGAATCACTGAACAGCCAGTAAACAGCTCCGCCGACAATCGCCGCTGCTGAAACCGGCACCGAAAGGGGAGCCGCTATAACTGCCACGGTTGCACTAACAACGACAGCTCCGACCCCAGCTCCTTTACCACAGATATCTTCATACGACAAACCCGAAAAATAATCTGATATTTCAGGCAATTCTATGTCTGCCCTCTCTATCACCTCTTCAACAGCCCATATTCCTGCCTCCCATTTCACTTCTGCAATTACTTTCCTGTTTCTGATAACAGCCTTTACTACATAAGACACTCCTTTTTTAACAACCTCCTTAACCACCAAACCTGCGCCCCGCCGACCGCTGCTCCTGTCGTAGCCAGCTTGGTCATTATGGCAGCACCTGACGCACCTTGGACGGCTGCTGCTGTGGCACCTGCTGCTCCGATATTTTTTACCGCTCTCCCGACCTCCGCCGCTGTCACAGTATCATCAGCCACATCTCCGGCGATACAAGTAGCTTGCCATAGTGCGACACACAGAACTATGACGAAAATAAATACAAATTTTTTGGCATAACTGCTTTTCATTTTTTCCCCTTAAATGGTTAAAGTTGAATTGATAATGCAAACTCTACATTGCTATCTGATTCACAGTAGCACAATCGAAAAATTCATACCACCCCCTCAGCGTTTAAAAAGCCTAACGACCTGCATCAGCCGCCGCGCAGTGATGTAAAAAGAAAAAACGGGCGGTTGTTCGCGGTCGGATGAATGCTTTGGTTCGGCACTTTCTTACCGATTAAGTTATGAAAAAACCGTGGTCTGTCCCCGATTTTCGATTTTTGAGCAGCAGTTTATAGTTTTGTTACTTATTGTAAATCAGGCTTCAAATCATTCCAGGGTCTGGCTTTTTCATAAGCACGAGCTGCTTGAAGAACAAGATCATCCCGATAACGGGGAGCAACTATTTGCAAACCTACTGGTAACCGGTTCGGAGTAAAACCGGCGGGAACGGAAGCGGCCGGATGTCCGGAGAAGTTAAACGGGTAAGTAAAAGCCACGGCCCCCAAAAGTGTAACAGGTTGTCCGTCAATCTCTGAGGGAGGCGGTCCACTGGCCGCAAATGCTTCAGTCGGCATGGTTGGGGTAAGCAAAAGATCAAATTCGTTAAAAAGTTTTTCCAAGTGTGAGTTTAGTTCGGCCCGCAACTTCTGGATAGCAGTAAGTCGGGTAACCGTCGTATTCCGGATCTTATCTAACACGGTAACAAGTGTTTTTCCGATTGAATCTTTTTCTTGTTCCAGAATCCCCTGTAACTGCGCATATATGTCCGTAGATATCAGTTCGGCCCATGCATCCCCCATATTGGGCAGGCTGCCGGACCACAGCTCCACTTGATGTCCCATTTCTGCAAAGGCCTGAGCGGCTTTTTCAACACAATCAAGCACCTCTTTTTGCACAACCGCATACCCCAGAGTCGGACTAAAAGCGATTTTGAGACGCTTCGGAAGGTTATCTATCTCTGCAAGATAGGACTTGCCCGGAACTGGAAGCGAAAAAGGATCAGCCGGATGATAGCCGACAGTGCAATCCATATAGAGTGCTGCATCCCGTACGTTTCGGGAGAGAGGACCCATTACGGACAGGGAACTGTAACTCACATAAGGCATTGGTCCTATAGGAATTCTGCCGAAAGATGTTTTAAGTCCAAAACACCCTGAATAGGAGGAAGGAATGCGTATTGAACCGCCAGCATCAGACCCTGTACATAGCGGAACCAATCCAGCCACAACCGCAGCTGCCGACCCACCGCTTGAGCCTCCGGGGGTCATTTCAAGGTTCCAGGGATTGCGAGTGGTTCCATAAAGTCTGTTTTTGGTGAAACCGGTAAAGCCAAATTCTGGTGTATTAGTTTTGCCCATCACAATAGCCCCCGCTTGCTTAAGCCGGGCTACCTGGATCGAATCTTCAAGGGCCATATTATCCTTGAACGGTATCGAGCCATAACTGGTCACCATTCCGGCAACATTTTCTAGATCTTTGACTCCCAGAGGAATCCCGGCAAGTGGCCCGACATCTTTTCCAGCAGAGATCATTTCGGTTATATTACGGGCTTCAGACAGAGCCTTCTCCGGGCAGAGATCGACAAAGGCATTTAAATCATGATTAACCGTATCAATACGTTCCAAGGTCGTCATTATCAATTCTAGAGGAGAAATCTCCTTTTTTCTGATTAGAGAAACCAGTTCCCAGGCCGGCTTGTAAAAGAGACTCTTCATTTTCTTTCCCTATTTTTGTTTACATTGACAAGACAGCCCACGGTTTCTCTGAGAGTAAAAGTAGGTATCTCATCCGTTTATTCGGAAAGTTGAAATAGAGAGGGCAGTGCCATTAAACCGGCCCTGCCCTCCTTACCCCCCTTGCAGATTAAACCTACAAGAGCAACAATCCAAGGAGGAAAACGATCGCACTGGTAACCAGTACCACCATCGTGTAACCAACAATTTCACGTGCCTTTAGACGGGTAATACCCAAAAGTGCCAGGGCCCAGAAGGGTTGCAGCATATTGGTCCATTGGTCACCATAGGAAATAGCCATAATGGTTTTGGGCATGGATAGGTTAAGAGTGTTAGCAGCTTCCACCATAATGGGTCCTTGAACGGCCATCTGGCCACCACCGGAAGGCACAAACAGATTGACCAGGCCGGCACTCAAAAATGTTAGCAGGGGGAAAGTTGTAGCGCTGGAAACAGCTACAAACCACCCGGCTATAACAACGACAAGACCGGAAAACTTCATCATTCCCATGATCCCTGCATAAAACGGGAACTGGATGATAATTCCTGAACAGGCTTTAGTTCCTTCACTTACCGCGCTGATATAATTGATTGGAGTACGTTGTAAGATTATCCCGACAAAAAGGAAGGTAAAGTTGACTATATTTAGATTTAGTTTGAATCCTTTTGTAGCAAAATACCAGCAAACGTACGACAAACCCATCAGGCCAATGATTAATGAAATTACCTGGCTGTTTTCAACCTTATCCGCAATGACCATATCTTCTTTTGCGATAACTTTAACCTTTTCATCTGCCACCAGTTCAGGATCGATATCTGTAATTGAGACAATTTCATCCTCATTTTTAGGAGACATCATCATCATGATTAAAGGTATAACGGCAAATAGGGCAAGCGTGACAACTATATTCAAGGGACTAAAAATAGTTTGACTGGTAGGAATAACCCCGATACTCTTGACCAGAAAATGATTCTCTGTCGCTACCAGAAGAGGAGCCGAAGCCGATAAGCCGCCATGCCAAGTCAGAAATCCTGCATATCCAGCCGCACCCAAAAGAGGGTAATGCATTGGAATATTTCTTAAATGACCGCTTCGCCCAACCTCACGGGCCATCAAGGCCCCAACAATGATACCCAGTCCCCAGTTAATCCATGAAGCTATTGCCGCAGTCAAAGCCACCAAAAAAACAGCTCCGGTTTGACTCGATGGTATGGCGGCAAGTTTCTCAATACCTTTACGGACGATAGGGGAAGTCGCCAAAGCATGACCTGTCACCAGAATCAAGCACATCTGCATGCCGAATTTCAGGAGTACCCAGAAACCTTTATTCCAGTACTGGATCATTTCAAAAGGACTGCTTTTAGTAAGAGCCAAGCCTAATATGTAGGTGATAAAAGTTAAAAGAATAGCAAATAACATAGGATCCGGCATCCATTTGCGCGCCCATCTATCAAATACATTACCCATTGCTCTGATCATAATTCTTACCTCCTCATCGCACGTTGTTAAAAGTTAAATGCGTTATAATTTCTAATTTAGTAAATAATCCCAAAAAACAAATTCGCCAAGAGCTTAACTAAAGAATATCTGATGTTCAGCTATTCTTAATTGTTGTATATAATATATTTAGTATTATAGGTGTGCTGAAAAAGTCAAGCGTAATTAATCATTGTACTGTTACATTAATCCATTCTGGAACTCGTCCTTCTCTCCACAGCAAATCAGCAACCTCCTGGCTGCTGTCATAAATTCTTTCCATCAGATCGTTTTTGCATATTCATTTCAAAAAACCTTTTCCTATGTGTATTTTAATAAATTCTCTTTTTTCTTCCGGCATTTGCGTTTTATTCAATCGCTCTGACAGAATATTTTTTGATATGAGTCTGAGAAATACTGCCGCATCAAAGAATTCAATATCCTTTTCCCGTGCCGCATATAATTTTGATATGATAAGATCATGAATTCAAGGCATAAGCCGGAGATACCCTTTGTGTTGCTGTTGCATATTTCTATAAGACGATTTTCCCATCCTTCTGGTAATTTGGAAGTTGTATGGTCAACACCCTGTGCATAATAACCAAAAGTATC
>Ga0190283_1001071_pt1 | contig 13037 bp, 7 predicted proteins | sample 48691801_MG_FD_161669 | JGI IMG/M metagenome (GOLD analysis project Ga0190283, IMG submission 161669) | Hydrothermal vent microbial mat bacterial communities from Southern Trench, Guaymas Basin, Mexico - 4869-18-0-1_MG | ecosystem: Environmental > Aquatic > Marine > Hydrothermal vents > Microbial...
ACATTATCAAACTAAACTATGTATGTATGACGTAGGTGGGGATGCAATCATCCACCGTTTTCTATTGCCCTGTTGTTTATGTATAAATGGTCATAGTGTCTCTATGAAACGACTCATCCCATTGGTCTTTGTTGCAATACTTGCTTCTTGCGATCAGGGCTCATTTAAAGTTGATGAATCGGATCAAAACACAGCTAAAGCGCAATCGCCTTCTGGCCGGGTACTACGGTATGGTATTTTCAGCAGGGTCAGAGGAGGAAATCAGGTTGATAGCGCCAAAACAAGCACTGGGAAAGCGCTGTCGAATCTTGTTATGACATTCATTAAACAGACCGACCAAATTCCGATCAAGAAAGACACTCTGCTGGGTTATCAATACCGACTTTCGAATATCCCGGGAAAAGGCTATGCCGAATTGAGACGTGTGCTTGTCCATCCAGAATTTCAATTACCTGACGGCAGCGTATCAACCGGCTCAGACTACATCATTAAAAAGAAAATCGAAAGAAACGAGGTCTTCGGCTACGATGTCTATGGATTAAATGAACACTACGAAATGGTGGAAGGTGAGTGGACCTTCCAGCTCTGGTATCGAGGAAAAATACTGCTTGAACAAAAGTTTGTAACTTATGAATAATACTTGAATCAATGGAGAAGAGCAGCACGAATTAAAAACTAATCGTGATTATTGTAAGTCTGATTCCACTATTTCTTTTTTCCTGCTGCCAGATTGAAACTGTTACTATGTGGCAGTCCTGTTAACAACAAAACAAGCTAATGAAACGTGCTTTTCCCTGGATTGCCTTCGCTATTGGCCTGACAATCATTCTGGCACTTTTTGGTCTTCACCCTCTAAGCGCTGGTACCACTCCAAAACTTCCATTGTTAACAGCCTTATTGATGGCTGAATTTGGTTTTCTGGTAAACGCCGCAGCTTTTATATTTGGAATTCAACACTATTTTTCCGGTGGTTCTACGAAAACTGGCTTACTATTGCTGCCAGTAAATTTCCTGCTTGCAGTATATCTATTGCTGGCCGGCTTTAAATTATGGCCGGGTTTTACTAGTGGTTGAGTCGATCAGTTAAGCAAGTGGATCAGACTGCTAGCTTGAATGCTTTTTGGGACAGCAAATGCACCACCACTTTATTACCACATTTGACAATTCATATTCTATCGTGAATAATAACCACAAATGTACTGACTGGTCTGTTTTATGAGTTTATCTGATAAGGCCCTTGCCACCCGGGAGCGTATTCTGGAATCTGCGGATGATCTATTTTATCTGCATGGCTACAATGCGACCGGTCTTGAGAAGGTAATTAAGGCTGCGGAAGTGACTAAAGGCAATTTTTACTACCATTTCGAGAGCAAGGAGTCTCTGGCCATCGCTACACTTGAGCGACATTTTGAATTACTGGCAAAAGAACTTGAGCAGAAAGTCTTAAGCAAAAATAAATCTCCGCTCAAAACCTTGTTTGGTATTCTTGATTTGATGGCTGGTAGACAAAAGAAACAAAAGCAGGACGGGTATATGCGCGGATGTTATTTTGGCAATTTGACTCTGGAGTTAAGCACTAGCAGCAAGACAGTCAGAAGCAAGGTTAAATATATTTTCAAGCAATATCTGGATCTGCTTGAATCATTGCTTACCGAAGCGCGAGACACAGGTGAAATAGCTGAAAATATCGATCCAAAAGCAGTCAGTGCTGTTATTTTGAGTCAGATGGAAGGGGCTATGTTACTTGATAAAGCCAATCAGAAACCACTTGCGATGAATACCTGCGTCGCTTTTATTAAACGTTATTTATCAGTTTGAGTTCCACCTGAGTCCATTGCAGATTAATGTCTGGATTCACATTTTAAAATAGCTTCTAGAATATGGCTATTTTTTTAACGCAGCAACAGACTGACTGGTCTGTACTTTTTAAAATTAAACAGGAAGAATATCATGACGACAAACGCACTAATCAAGCCACTAGTACCCACCGAGGACATGAACAAGGTTAACGCTATATTTAGCGGTATCGAAGAGCATTTGGGATTTGTACCCGATGGCTTGCGTTTATACGGTGTTAGTCCACCGCTACTCGAATCATTCGTTGGCGCAGTGGGTTATTTCGTGGCGCATCAAACGCTGAGCCAGGAGCTACTGGCAATGATCCGTTATCTGGTTTCATCTGATGCGGGTTGCTCATTTTGTATCGACTTCAACGCGGGTATTTTGCTGAATCAGGGCAAAACCACAGAGCAACTACAGGCTGCCAGAGAGAATCCAGAAAATGCGCCATTGAGTAATGAGGAAAAAGTGCTGTTGATAATCGCTCTGACCGCGATTGATAACCCGGAAGCTGTTACCCAGGTCGATTTACAGAAAGCACGAGACCACGGCTTCAGTGAGCGGGATGTCTTTGATGTGGTTGTTATTGCGGCAAATAACAAGGCTTTTACGCACGTACTGAGAACCTTCAAGATTGAACATCAGGGTTCACTTGCCTGATTGATAATTGCTAATAGTAGTTTCTTTGCAAGGTTAGCCAAGTTGCTTGGCTAACCTTTTTCGGTGTTGATCTCCACCTGAATAATTGGATACTAAATTGAATCAAAGTTCTGCTGTTGGTCTTCGCAAGCTCAGCACCAACCTATGAAAGTCAAGAGTATGAAAGAAAGCCAGGGTTTGAATTCTCTGGATGATTTTTAGATCAATTATTCATCAGACTCAGACTTGCTACTCATACCCAGCCTGGCCTCCAGGGCGGTAATTCGTGCTTCCAGTGCATCCATACGCTTATTATCTTCAGCTGGGCCGACATCACGGGCTGGAGCTGGCGCGATATTTTCAATCTCAACTTCTCCACAAAGCGTGTGTGCATAACGGTCTTCCCTGCGACCTGCGCCTTTGGGGATTATCATTGCCAGTGGGTTATCGCGATTAATCAGGCTATTGACCACCTCTGCTAAATCTTTATCGTCTGCAAACTCAGCCATGCGTGCAGTGCGCATTTTAATATCATTTAAAGTCTGTGGTTTACGCAGCATGAGCACAGCAAGTATCGCTTGTTGCTTACGATCAATGTCCAGCGTAATCGAGACACGGTGTGTTATTTTACTGGCACGATCCCCATACTCCAGTCCTGCCAGTTTGCGCTCTACCAGTAAATTAACCGTGTGGCCGACCTGCCCTTCTGTGAGACTCATGACGGGTTCACGGTTACTTTTTTGATTACAGGCATTCGTTAGAGAATTCATCGTCAACGGATAGTTGTTGGGTGTAGCCAGATGCTTTTCCATCAAAACCGCAATCACCCTCGCTTCAAGCGAAGTAAAGAATGCTTCATCCTGCTCTACAGCTGTTTCATCAATACTACTCAAGTTTTCACTGTCTTTCTTTCCCATCATCCTAAAATCCTCAGTTAGACGGGGTAGAGTATGCTGCTGTGATGGTGCAGGGCAAGGCGGAACTGTGCGGAATGGTCATTCCCTCGGCATTTGCTCCTGCAATGCTCTACTAAGGTACGTCCATGTACCGATTGCAAGCAGTTACAACGCAGTCATGCGCCATCACAGTTGCGCAATCTGCCCTGTAGCGGTCTTCACCCAATGAGTGAAATCAGTGATGGTATTATTTTTCATGCGATATCATAGGCATAACAATGATTCATAGCGGTTAATTGAGGAATTCAGGATCATGCCTTCATAGTATCAAGGTGAAGTTCTCAGCACCAATATAATAACTCTGTCGTAGAAATCGCAGGATCTATTACGTTACTTAACAAGAAATTTTACAGTGGTTGTTTCAATCGTCTGATTATTCCGCATAATCTCTGCACGAAGTTGATGTGTACCTTTTTCCAGTTGCCATTGATAGTTATCTTGAGAAGTTTCTGCAAGTAATTGATCGTCAAGAATCCATTTTACCTTTTGAATATTCTCCGACTGGTTGAGAGTAAAAAGAAACTGTTCTTTATCATCAGGAATTCTCGGGTCCATTGCCATTTGCAGGTTGTTGCTGGGCTGTTGAATTCTGATATTTTGAGTCTGGCTTGCCTGGGCTTGATTTGTCATATTTATAGTGCCTGATGGTACGGTTCCAGCTATGAACCATTCGTTAATCGTTGAGCATTTGTTGTCAGGTATTGGAGGAAGGCCTGTTTCTTTACAGATTTTGGCTTTGACCAGTTTCGGGCTGAGGTATAAGGGATTTGTCTTTGTATGTTTGTTGAGACTGGAAAATACTGATCTTAGAACGTAGGCAGGGCCGGTTGATCCAGTGATTTTTTTCATGCCTTGCCGATCCATATTGCCCATCCAGACCCCGACGGTGTAACGATGATTGAAACCGATCGCCCAGGCGTCACGGTAATCATTCGAGGTGCCGGTTTTTACGGCAGTCTGGATCGGGAAGTTTAATAGCCCTCCTGTTCCAAATTCACGTGTTCTTGCTTTTGGATCGGAAAGGATATTGGCGACTAGTGACGTCGATTCATTTGTGAATATTCTCATCATTTTATCGTCAGGTTTCTCTTTATCAAAAACCAGGGGTTTAAAATGTCCTTGTCTTGCAAGCGTGGTGTATGCCTGCACCAACTCGTAAAGTGTGATTTCGCCATTTCCCAGAGCCAGACCGTCACCATAAATATCAGGGTGATTTTTTAAACTATTAATTCCCAGTTTATGCAGGGTTTTTAGAAAATTTCCCGTGCCAACTTTTTGTAAAGTTTTTACCGCAGGAATATTGAGTGAATTACCCAATGCTTCTCGTACTGAAATTAATCCATAATGCTGGCGACTGTAGTTATGATAGCTATGCAGACCGAAACCGACTGATTCGCTTAAGGGACTGTCATCAATCAGGGTTGCAGCGGTAAAACCATTTTCCAGCGCCAGCGTGTAAAGCAGGGGTTTTAAGGTGGAGCCGGGTTGCCTTGGCGTGGTGACGGCATCAATGGCGCTGCCGGGGTAATCGGGATCACCGTCTCCGGCCACGACCCAACTGAGGATTTCATTTGTTTTATGATCGACGATCAGGACGGCGCCATTTTTAACGTTGCTGATTTTTAGATCTTGCAGGCGTTGTTCGAGGATTTTCTGAGTGGCCTTTTGCAGATTTAGATCGAGAGTTGTGTGAATTTTTTGGTTCGTTTGTTTAGTTCGGTGGTATATATATTTTGCGTAGTGGCTGGCTTTGATCGTGTGATTATGTAGCCTGGACGCACCGAGTTCTGCCCAGCCTACCGATTTATTCATCGCCGTCCCCAATCGTTTCACGGCTGGTTTTACGGCTTCAGGATGTTTGATCGGATCGAGTCTTGACGGCGCTCTGACTAATACTGCCAGCGTTATCATTTCCTGATGATTAAGCGTTTGCAGATCACGACCAAAATAATATCGGGCTGCCTGTACTACACCACGGCGCTGGGCTGAGTAAGGAACCTGGTTGAGATAGAATTCAATAATCTCATTTTTACTGAACCTTTTTTCCAGTTGAGCCGCTTCAAACCCTTCCAGCCAGCGCGTCCAGATGGTTCGTCGTCGTGGGTGCAGCATTTTGATGGCTTGTTCACTGATGGTGCTGGCACCACGAACCCTGGTCATGGCTGTAATATTTTGCCAAAGTGCATGTAGTCGTGCTGTCCAGTCGACGCCATGATGACCATAAAAACGCTTATCTTCAGAAACGATAAACGCCTGCTGCAAAAATTCTGGTATCTCGTGCAGCCGAACGATGTCATGTATGTTCCAGTGGTTTTTATAGGTAATCGTAATCGGTTTCAGCTGCCGATCCAGCAACTGAGGTTTTTGTACGTTTGAGCCGGTGATGTTGAGCGTTTCCGGAACCGGCTGCAAATCCTGACGGGTTTGAACCGTCAGGATTAACGAGATCAAAATAAAAGTTGAAGCAAGAAATACCGCTAGCCACTTCATATTAATCAGCCACTTCCAATATCGCTGGCATACTTCTACCATACACATCCGGGTCGTACATTTCTTCACTTTTCGCCGGCAATGCTGAGAATGTTCCTGTCGCAATAGCCTGAGCGGTGTAGCTCAGATGATAATGACCTGGGCTGAGATAGTCTGAGTAGAAACGTACTGAATCATGGCGTAGTTCCTGATGATAAAAACTCCATCTTGAATATCCATAATCTTCCCAGTCGTCTTGTTCAAACCAGAACGAACCACCAGCGGCTTTGTATTTTCCGGCTTCCGCATCCATGACTGAGGCGGTTGCCAGATCACGATTGACGGGTTCCAGGCCACCGGGAACCGGATCGTCGATGACGACATAGTTGCGAACCGCTGGCAGATGGACGAACAGATCGACTCGTACTAATTCACCACGTTTAATCTGCATTGGGCTTTTTAAAAGCTCCCATTTGTCATTTCGTTTAACGCTGTATTCCCGGCGTATCTCGATACCTGAATTTACTCGTTCAGCTACGCTGTCGAGTGATGCATATTGCAGGCGTGTGGTGTAATACAACCGGCCAGCACCTTCTTTTTCGATAGAGACAGTGGCTTTACGGCCGGGATCTTTTTCGTCGATCGGATGAGAAAAAACCATATCCGGATCGCGTATATCATCGAATTTTGACGTGCCTAAAAGCTCATCATCAAGAATGGCTTTGACAGTCATCGCAGGTGATTCAGCTTCGTAAATCCGGCTGTATTCACTCAGAGCATTCATACAGAACATATTTTCCTGTGTATTCTGCCAGTGCGTTCTGGCCCCTCGCCCCTGTGTAATTGCACGAACGATTTTGAAAGGCACATCCCCTACCCGTTTTTTACCTTCAGCTGTTTTTGCAGATTCAGTCAACGCACTAAGGATAGAACACTGAGTACGCATCGGAGTTGCCAGTATGCGTTGGTAATCCGAACTCAAACTTTCATTAAACTGAAATTTACCGGCAGTCTGAACGCTTTGCGACAGGATTTTCTGCGTGACTTCCCTGACTATTTCTTCTGCACCTTCGACCTTGCTGGCGGCGATCAGGTAATGCGCTTTACCAAACAGGCTCATTTGCGGCATATGTTCACGAAAGCGTTCCAGATCTGCTAACTGGATTTTACCCTGTTTTGCCAGAGCAGCCAGTGCCACTGCTCTGACGGTAGAGGCCATGCCTTTGTCATAAAACGATGGCATAACATCGCGTCTGAGCAGATCATCAAGATAGCTGTGTAATTTATCTTCGACCTGTTTTGGGATCTCGCTTCCGGTTTCTTCCAGCCAGCCGAATGCGAGCGCGCTGTAAGCGCTCAAATAGGGGCTGACGTATTCATCTTTCGGTATCCAGAATCCCATACCGCCGTTAGGAGCCTGAAAATTCGCAGCATCACTGATCATCTTCTCAGCCAGACCTTCACTTCCCTTCCACTCCAGGTCGTCAGGCATGTAATCCTTCAGGTTCTGGAAATGTTCCGCCATGACACCATTAGACAGGCGTTGCTCCCAGCAGCCGTACGGATAATCACGCATGTATTCAAACGCACCATCGACATTACTGATCACTGTGGGTGAAACGGTGACACTCAAGCCACCTGTGTCGGTATGGATCTTTTCCGGAAACAAAATTGATGTTGTTGCGACCGCGTCGATGAACGTACCGTAAACTGCAGTGGTGTCCAGAACTCTGCGCTTCAGAACCGGGATCGTATGCGCAAGTCCATCGGTTTCATCGCCCGATCTCGCCGTTGCTGTCAGGAGGATTTCTCCAGGTTTCCTGCTCTGGATTGGCAGCCAGACTGTTTGACGCTTGAAAGGTGCAACTGAAACAGTTTTACTAACCGTCGTAGCTTCATCAACGCTGCCAGTGGCTTTTATTTCGACGCTGATTTCTCTCGCCGTATCGCTTCGGTTCATGACGCTGAACCCGGCCTGAAACTGATCACCCTGCATCACCTGATTCGGCATCACCTGACGTAATTCCACTTCCTTGTTGACCTTGAAATCACCCTTACCAAGACCGAGACGATCATCCCTGGTCACTGCCATCGCAAACACACGCCAGCCGGTCAGATTGTCCGGCGCTTTGAATGAAACAGATTTTGTTTCACCCGGTTGCAATACCAGAGATGGATTCCAGTAACCGACATATTTCTCAATGGATCGGAAACTGACATCAGTTTCACCACCGCCATCACCACCAGCATTTGCACCTTTTTTCTCAAACTTTTGCCGGCCAATTAATCGCGTTAACAGACTAAAGTTGGCAACATCGAGACTGCGGAGTGAATAGAATCCCCGGTAAGGATCGAAATATTTTTCTCCCTGTGAAATCAGATCAAACACAGCTTCATCAAGGACTACAATGGCAAGTTCTACTGGTTCTTCATCAGCACCGTTTTTAGGTTTTGCCGAAAAAGTCAGCTCAACATCTTCGCCGGGTTTGTAGATTTCCTGGTTACTGCTTATTTCAACATCAATCTGTTTGTAAGGATCGGTGACCGGCACGCTGACGTAACCCATACTGAAAGCGGGTTTACCCAGATCAACGTTGCCTTCGCCCAGAGGTTGCTCAACTCGTGGAGAGAAAACCGTGACAGACAGGTAATAACCCGGCATGTATTCCGGCTCGACTTCAAACTCGATGATTTCGGTGCTGTCTTCAAAATCCTCCACCCAGCTTTTCAGTATTCCGTAGCGTTCAATAGAGATCAAAGCCTTGCCACCGGGATAAGGATTTTTAACCAGGTAACGAACGCTATCACCGATTTTTGGTTCGTCGTCTTCAGGAATGATAGGCAGATTATTATTCGTCGGCTGATCCCAGACCACCTGACCTTTACCGACCACCCATGCGTGGATTTGCGAAGTGTGATCGCGTTTTTGTGAATCTTTGATAGTCGCCGTGATCCGATAGCTACCCGGCTCTTCTGGCGTGAAATAACAGGGGGCAGGATCAGTGGCGCTACTTCCTTCACAGTCAGCCGCATGAACCCAGTCAGTGATGTATTTTGTTACATAGGCATTACCGGCACTTTTAACGCGGGAAGCTTTTGTTTCCTGGCGTTCGATTTTCAGGCTGACAGAGGTATCAGCAACCGGCTGACCTTTTTGATCGACAACCATATATTGAACTTCAGCTTCTTCGTCTTGCGTATAAACCCACTTGGTATTTTTCAGACCCACCAGTTGATCCCGGGCAAAGAATTTTGCACGGGTCATTTTGGCGACGCTTTTACCACGATCATCCTGAACACTACTTTCAACGCGTAGTGTGCCGTAGATAATATCCTGATCGTCCAGTACAAATTTGGTTTCCAGATCACCTTTGTCATCCAGCTCTTCCTGTTTCTGGAAGAGTACGGTTGAATGAGCAGAGTCGGGTTCCTTTGTGTCAAACTCGAAATCTTTTGCGACCGGATGTTTAGAGTAAAAATTCCCTGCGATCAGATCGGCTGAGACAGACGTTCGGGCGCTGGTATAAGGACCGCCTGCATGCAGACGCGCCGTAGTGGAAACCACGAGCTCATCGCCAGGTTGAAACCGATCGCCATTTAATTCAGTTTTTACTTTAAATGGTGCCGGCGTGAAATCACTGACCAGAACTGTGATCGGTTCCGACTGGAATACCGTTCTCTCTTTTTCATCACCAACTTGAGGAATAACAGCGGTTAACTTAAATCGATACCAGCCGACACTGGCGCCTTCCGGAATTAAAACCTCACTATCAAAAGCACCAAACTCATTCAGTTTTAAATCTTTAATCTCGTCGACGATCTTGTTAGTAGGATCCGTGATCGTGAGGTTCCAGAAAGTATCGGGTGCCGCGACCAGCGTTTGATTATCCTGATCACGAACATAGAGTTTGTACTGAATGGTATCGCCGGGTCGGTAGACACCTTGCGCGGTGGTTCCCCAGGCATTGATAAAACCATACTGATCACGGTTGTAGGGATACACGTCCCGGCCCCAAACGGTAAAATCATCACTGATCGGCAACACGGCTATATCCTGTCCTTTCTCGACATACACCATCAGGCGTTCATCATTGAAACCCCAGTTACGGAACAGGTCTAAGTCAGGATCAAGTTCCAGTAATCCAGGAATTTCAACCAGACCATCTGCATTGGTGATTACTGTCTCTTTTATAGCCTCGTCACTAACTGCAGGATAGGCCATGCTTCCAGTGTAGACGGTGACTTTTGCATCTGGGACAGGTTCGCCGGTGGCCATATCCATAACCCAGATCAGCGAGTTAAAGTGCCCCATTTTACTGTGTACCTGAAAGGGTGTGACCTGAGCAAAGATTGAATATTGATCATAGTTTCGCGGGTTCGGATCCATCTTCGCATAAACAGAGACGACGCCAGACTGCTTGTCGAGCATATTACGGATCGGCATTGGATGGGCAAACGCTATATCTGTCACTTGTGGAAAAGGAACTTCACGCTTTAGATTTTCCTGAACTCCATCGACGGTTAATTTTAAATAGCTGAGATCCAGCTTGTTCAAATTGGTGACATAAACCGGCATCTGACTATCGACATTTTTTTCAAGTACAGCGATAGGATGAGTGATATCCACATTAGCTTGTCGATGGCTGGTCATCAAACTTAGTGCTATGGGAGAAACCAGTTCGCGGCCAAATTCATCTATAATTTTTTTGCTGGAAAACTCGTAATTTTGAAAGGCTTTCAGGAATTCAGGCAGATAAACATCATAGTGCTGGTCTTTTTGATTAGGCTGTCCTAGCTGTGAATAAGGGTGCATACCTGCCCAGGGATCATAATCTTTTCTGCCGCCAGCCAGATCAGGGTTCATGATCAATTGTTCCTTAATGGTCTGATGGGAGACCGGTGAACTGAACGAAAGATAAAAAGTGTTTTGTGGATCGCAAACCGGAAGTTCGCTCGACTGAATTATAGTGACCTGTTTTTGTTCATCCGCTGAATAGCAACGAACACCCAGGAACTCGAATTCCGGAAAAGTATGAAACTCAACATCTACACGATCTGAATTACCGTGAACAAGGCCGGTACTGGAAGCGACGCCTTTCTCTATCATCAGCTTCACAGAACGATCTAGCGGCAACTCCTGTCTGGGAGAAAGTATCCAGCGTTGCTGGATTTCGGGGTCGGTGTTTTCAGTGTCTTTCCAGTTGGGTGGAAGCTCGGCCTTAATCTCCTGCCGTTCCCCATCGACATCAAAAAACATATGGTCTGCAACCGAGCCTCTGGTTACCGGCATATTGAAATCGGCAAGCAGGACAGGCGTACCGGGTGTGAGCCAATTTTGAAACGAGGTGGAACGGATGTCTGGCCGGACTGTTGTAAAAGCTTTCTTATAAGTCTCTCGCATACCGATCCCGCTTTCTGTTTCTATTCCAGGAGCGATAGTGATTGAATAGTCTGTGGCCTGAGACAGCCTGTCTTCAGCATCCAGCTGACAGACCAGTGTGCGAGTATCCATCCAGCGCCACTGACATTTTAAAGCCGGTTCGATGGTGATCGGAAGTTCATCAGCACTACGTTTCATCTCACCCAATGGCACAACGGCTTGATTAAACTCAATGACGATCTGTTGAGTGGCAGGAACATCGTCACCCTGTAGCGTGATCCTCTGGATAATCAACTCGTCTGACTCGATATTCGACGTACCACAAGAGATTAAAAAGAGGAAAACGGGTGCCAGTAAAATCGCTTTATTCGTCATTAATTTATTCCAGTACAGTGATTTGCATATAGTTAAGAGTAAAACTGAAGTAATAATTTGATGCTCAGTATTGTGCTTTAGCCTATACGATTGACCGGTTTATTTCGAATTCTCTCTACCAGTAACACACAGGTATCATCCTATGGCTATTTTCAGCAGGATAAATATTTTTGCGGATTGACCTTGGATTCTCTATCCTTAAGTCAGGGTTTTCGTATAGATAATTTTAAGAATCAGGAATATTTATGTCGGTAGAACACCCCATTGTTGCAATTACTGGCTCATCCGGATCTGGAAGTTCGCCTGTCACAATAGCATTTGAGCATATATTCAGACGCGAACGCATCAAGGCGATTTACATCCAGGGCAGCGCCTTTCACCGCTATGACCGCGAACAAATGCAGGCCGAACTCCGAAAAACACTCAAAGAAGGTGGAAGCCTGAGTCATTATGGGCCTGAAGGTAATCATCTGGACAAACTTGAATCTTTGTTTATCCAGTATGCCGCCACGGGTACGGGTATGTGTCGCTATTATTTGCATACCAAAGAGTTTGCCGATAAGTGGGGACAGGAGCCTGGTACGTTTACCCCCTGGAAAGAACACAAGAAGAAAAGTGATTTGCTACTGTATCGAGGCCTGCATGGAGCTGTTATTGCTGATGATATCGATATTGCACAATATCCAGACCTGATAATTGGTATTGTGCCGGATGTAAATCTTGAATGGGCGAGCAAGATCAGCCGCGACACTGCGCTTCGAGATTACACACAGGAAGAGGTACGGCAGTCCATTCTGGATCGCATGCATGACTATGTGCATCATATTGTTCCCCAGTTTTCACGCACGCATATCAATTTCCAGATGGTTCCGGTCGTCGATACTTCTGACCCTTTTACACTTAAAAGACCACCAACGCTCAATGAATGCCGATTAGTTATCCACTTTCAAAAGTGTGAACACCCAGATTTCGTCGAGTTGCTTGCGCTGTTACCCGAATCATATATGTCTCGCGCGGATACGATTGTCGTACCTGGAGAAAAAATCATCCAGGCAATAGAAGTTGTGATGATGCCTTTGATCCAGGATCTCGTAGAAAAAAGTCGTGACTATGGCAACAAAAGAAAGCAACCGAAAAAAAGCAAGTCTGGTCTGATTGGATTGTTAGGACAATCCAGGATGTAACACTGCATTATAAAGAAGGTTAGCCCGGATGTTGCACCCGAATCCGGGATTTTGGCTGAGAGATTTTTGTTCAGATTGTTCTAACAGACAAAAGTCAATGTTATTCATTGGCTTGCAGGCTGTTTGGGCGAGCTGGACGAAAATATCCAGCCAAAAACCGGATAGCAGGCCTGGGTACACTTTGTACTTTTCTAA
>Ga0190283_1001075_pt1 | contig 12991 bp, 11 predicted proteins | sample 48691801_MG_FD_161669 | JGI IMG/M metagenome (GOLD analysis project Ga0190283, IMG submission 161669) | Hydrothermal vent microbial mat bacterial communities from Southern Trench, Guaymas Basin, Mexico - 4869-18-0-1_MG | ecosystem: Environmental > Aquatic > Marine > Hydrothermal vents >...
AATAATCGTCCTGAATGGGTTTATGCGGAGTTAGCAGCACAGTCAGCCCGGGGCGTTCCTGTTGGCATATTTCAGGATTCCATCCTGAGCGAGGTGGCGTATATCATCGATCATTCTGAAGCCACTATGATTGTTGCCGAAGACCAGGAACAGGTGGACAAGATCTTAGACCTGAAAGAAAAATTGCCCCGGATCAAGAAAATTATCTATGCGGATCCCAAGGGACTTTGGGAGTATGAAGATGAAACCCTGATTGATTACTACGAGGTTGAGCGAATAGGCCGGGAAATGCATGAAAAAGACCCGGACCTTTTCAATAGGAATGTGAACGCCATCAGGAAGGGGGACTTAGCCACAATATGCTATACATCCGGTACCACCGGAGACCCCAAGGGAACTCTGCTCACCCACTCGAACATCGTGAGTATGGTAGCATCTTTAAATGAGGTGGACCCCAAGTCTCCTGATGACCAGTTTCTCTCTTTTATTCCCCTGCCATGGATAGTGGAACAGACCATGAGCGTCTTTTCCGCCCTTTACTCGGGTTTTACCGTAAATTTCCCTGAGGAACCGGAAACATCTACTGCCGATCTTTACGAAATAGCGCCAAGCCTCGTGGTGGCTTCACCGAGGATGTGGGAGGGGATATCACGTGAGGTGATGGTAAAACATCTCGACGCGTCTTTTCTCAAGGGCCTCATTTATGACCTGTGCCTTCCCATCGGATATCGCTGGGCAGACTTCAAATTCGAGAAGAAGAAGCCCCCCTTAGGCTGGAAAATTCTCTACTGGGTCGCGTACTTCGCCATGTTCAGGGCATTGCGAGATCGAATAGGTTTTTCCAAGGTACGTTCGGCCATGACCGGGGGGGCGGCATTGGGGCCGGATGTTTTCCGGTTCTTTCACGCCCTTGGCATCAATCTGAAACAGATCTACGGACAGACAGAGGTTGCCGGCTATTCTACCATACACCGTGACGGGGATATCAACTTTGACTCTGTGGGAATTCCTGTGCCTTCTGCCGAGATCTCAATCTTTGAGCCTGATAAAGAGGGTGTGGGGGAGATTATATCAAGGGGGGCCGGGCTGTTTCAAGGGTATCTGAAGAATGAAGAGGCTTCTCGAGATACTATTGTAGATGGATGGCTCCATTCCGGCGATGCAGGCTATTTTACTCCGGATGGACATTTGGTTATTATTGATAGGGTGAAAGATCTGATGCACCTCAAGGGCGGGGCCAGGTTTTCACCCATGTTCATTGAAAACAAGCTCAAATTCTGTCCATATATAGTTGAAACCGTGGTCTTAGGACACGATCACGATTATGTAACCACCATGGTCTGCATCGATTATAAACATGTGGGCAAATGGGCGGAAGATCATCGCATCAGTTACACCACCTATTCTGATCTTGCTGCCAAACCCGAGGTCTATGAGCTGATCGAACATGAGGTGGTGCGTGTTAACGCGACCCTGCCTGAAAAGGCCAGGATCGAGAAGTTTTTGCTCCTTTATAAGGAACTGGATCCGGACGATGAGGAATTGACCCGCACTAAGAAGATCCGACGCGCTTTTATTAACGAAAAATACGCAAAGGAGATCGCTGCCCTTTACAGCGATGTGGGAGAAATTCCCATTGAGGCAGTAATCCGTTATCAGGACGGCAAGACAGCCACGCTTCGTACTAATCTGATTATTCGCACCATGAAGCCCGAGAGCGCATATTCAGACGCTCTCAAGAAGAGAGGTTTTTGGAAGCGACTCAGGGGGAGGGCCTAATGGAGAGCGAATTTCTTTTTTTCATGCAAATGCTGTTATCAGGCCTTTCCATGGGGTCTATTTACGCACTTGTAGCCCTCGGTTTTGTACTCATTTACAAGGCTACGTCTATCCTGAATCTGGCCCAGGGAGAGTTTCTCATGGTGGGGGCCTATATCTGCCTCTCCATCACCCTCGATTTTGGTCTCAATTTTGTTGCATCTTTTATGCTTACAATGGTTTTCTCAGTGATATTGGGGTTGGCCGTGGAACGTCTTGTGCTCAGGCCTCTTATCGGGGAGCCGATCATTTCGGTGATTATGGTAACACTCGGGCTCACGTACATATTGAGGGGCCTTGTCATTATGATATGGGGCAATGATATTCGTCAATTCAACATATTTCCGGAACAGCCCGTGGATTTTTGGGGTGTCAAACTCACCTATTTATATCTTTATAGCTTAGGAATCTCGTTGGTCTTACTGACTGTTTTTGCAATTTTCTTCAAGTATGCCCGTACCGGTATCTTTATGAGGGCAGTGGCGGATCATCAAACCGCGGCCCAGAGTATGGGCATTTCAGTAAAGGGGGTCTTTGCCATGAGCTGGTGCATTGCCGCGGTGGTCTCATCTATCGGTGGCATTCTCGTGGGCAATATTGCCGGAGTTGGTGTGGATCTCAGTTACATAGGGCTTAAGGTGTTGCCTGCCGTGATTTTGGGCGGGTTAGACAGTATCCTGGGCGCCATAATTGGCGGCCTGATAGTGGGAGTCCTGGAATTCCTTTCAGCCGGCTATCTCGACCCTTATATCCCGGCTATTAATGAGGTTTTTCCTTTTATTGTCCTGGTTCTCGTATTAATGATCAAGCCTTACGGCTTGTTCGGAATTGAGGAAATCGAAAGGGTTTAAGAGACACAAACTATGCCGGCCGGATTATTCCATGAGAATTATCGCAACGATGAGCGCATCTTTCAGACCTGCTTTGTCAAGGCCTGGCTGATCGCTTTCTTGATTGCCTGCGCCCTTTTTCCGCTCATTGGCTCTAAATACATGATATCGATCATGACAGAGGTCGGTATTGCGATCATTGCCTGTCACGGCCTGAATATTCTCACCGGCTTCACCGGACAGATCTCCCTGGGGCATGCCGCCTTTGTGGGTGTAGGCGCTTATACCTGCTCCATACTTATCGGACAGGGAGCGCCCTTTATAATCGCTCTTCCAATGGCCGGCGCCATGGCAGCCCTGGTAGGCATGATATTCGGTATTCCTTCACTGAGGCTGAGGGGGCTCTACCTCGCCATTGCAACCATTGCGGCCCAGTTCATCATTGAATTTACTATCCGGCGCTGGGATAGTCTGACCGGTGGTGTGGAGGGCATGTATGTTGAACCTGGGACTCTCGGACCTTTTCATTTTGACAATCGTTTACAGCTTTACTATTTGACCTTTGTCCTTGCGGTGGCTGCGACTATCGTTATCAAGAACATAGTCCGGGCCAGGTCGGGTCGGGCATTCGTGGCCATTCGTGATCGATACTTAGCCGCTGAAGTAATTGGGGTGCACGTATTCAAGTATCGGCTCATGTCCTTTGCCGTCTCATCGTTTTTTGCGGGCATTGCGGGGGCATTGCTTGCCCAGTACCTCGAGGTAATCACCCACGAATCCTTTACTATCCATCAATCCATCGACTATCTTGCAATGTGTATTATAGGGGGATTAGGGCATGTGCTCGGCGGTATTTACGGCGTCGGGTTCTGGTTTATTTTGGAGAGGATACTCGAGGTGGTAACAACCAATCTAAATACGGCATTCCCAGATCATATCACCTGGTTTGTCTCTATCAAGGAGATTGTCTTTGGCTGTGTAATTGTTCTTTTTCTCATCTTTGAACCGGACGGCTTGGCCGCGCGATGGCGTACAATCAGGGCATACTGGAAGCTGTGGCCTTTTTCTTATTAGGGTGATACAGGATGAAGGATATGAAAATTTTGTTTATCCTGAGATTCTGTCGAAAGATGTTTTTGGCAGGTAAATTGTCTCAATTTTAACCAGTAAAGGAGGAGAAATCATGAAGAAATGGACATTCGGATTTGCCATAGCGGTTATCACCTTGGCCCTCGCCATTGGACCAACCATTACCAGCGCCAACGCCGCTGATGTGATCAAGTGGGGGGTCCTCATAGACCTATCCGGACCCACATCGGACTGGGGGAAAAACCAGGCAAAGGGACAGTTGGATGCGGCTCGCTGGGTCAACGAGCACGGTGGAATTAATGGCAAGAAACTGGAGCTTATTGTTATTGACGATGGTTATAAGGTCCCGAAGGGGGTGGCCGGCTACAATCGCCTGGTGGATTCTGAAAACGTGCTTGGTCTCTATCTTCAATCTACAGGCACAACAATGACGCTGATAAAGAAGATTGTGAAGGACGGGGTGGTCACTATCGCGGCGTCATTTACTTCCAAGTTTCAAAACCCTGCCAAGACCCCTTTCAGTTTCTTTGTGTCCCCTTCCTATGGGACAATGGGACGTATTGCCCTCAAGTGGATCAAGGATAGCTGGAACGATCCCGAACGTAATCCCAAGATATGTTATCTCTATCCTGACAACAAGTATGGCAGGGATATCCTGGCGGTATGTAAAGACTATGCAAAGAAGATAGGTGTGGATGTGGGTCCGGACCAGGTTATCAACTGGCCCACCAAAGATGCCACAGCTCAGTTGATGAACATGAAGCGGTATAATCCTGACTATGCCTACATCACCTCCACTGCCATGAACGGGGCAGTGATCCTCAAGAACGCAAGGGCCCTCGGTATCAAAACTAAATTCATCTCCAACATCCGGAACTTTGAGGAAACCCTGATCAATTTGAGCGGAGGGGCCGCCAATGGGTCTTATGGTGTGCATCCTATTGCACCCTATGGGGCAGACGTCCCGGGCATGAAAAAGATTGTGGAGTCCCATGAGAAGTGGCATCCCAAACAAATGGGGACCAATGTGTATGTTGAAGGCTGGGTGAATATCCTTGCTGTGAGCCATGCATTGCGTATGGCCGACAAGGCGGGCAATCTCAACCCGGTGGGAATACGCGAGGCCTTCGAGCAGTTCAAGGATTTCAAGACAGGGGGTCTGGCTCCACCCCTCACCTTTACCAAAACGGATCACAGGGCAAGCATGGCTGCCAAGATCTATGAGATCAAGAAGGATAAGATTGTGCCTATCACCAACTGGGTAGAACTGCCAAGAGATATGGAGTATTTTGGCAAGTGATGACATTGAATATTGAATACTGAATATTGTTTCAATCAACAATCTAAATAGTGTCTGAACCATGCTCTGGCGTGGTTCAGACACGACTTTGGATTCATACTCTTAATCGTACTCTTAATCATAATCGTTTTGAGTAAGATTACGATTATGATTAAGATTAAGATTATGAGATAGGGAAGTTATTTCGTCCAGGTACTAAATAGGGAAAATATGCTTAAATTAAACCTGCCAAGGCGCTTCAATGCCGCTCAATACCTTGTTGACCGCAATGTGGAAGAGGGGCGCGGGGAAAGACCTGCCATATTTTTTGAGGATCAGACCTATAACTACACCCTGGTCCTTGAGAAGGTGAACAGGTCTGCCAATATGCTGGAAGGTCTGGGTGTTGAAATGGAAAACAGGGTTATGCTCCTGGTCCCTGATTCCCCTGAAATGATTTTCTCTTTTTTCGGGGCTATCAAGCTCGGGGCAGTGCCCATACCGACCAATATCCTGATGAAGTCGCAGGATTTCCTTTATGTGCTAAATGACAGTCGTGCCAAAGTGTTGATAGTGGATCCGGTCTTTCTGCCGGAGATTGAAAAGATCCTTGACCAGGCAGCCTTTTGCAAAAATATCGTGGTGATTGGAGGGGAAGATCATGGACATCTATCCCTTGACCGCCTCATGGAGCAGGCGTCTGCGGAGTTTGAGGCAGCCGATACTACACGCGATGACACGGCTTTCTGGCTCTACAGCGGCAGAAATCCGGAGGTGCTCATGGGGGCTGTTCACCATCACAGTCATATGGTCTACTGTACTGAAGGCTATGCCAGGGGCATACTGAACATGACCGAAGAGGACCGGGTTTTGGGGTCATTCCTTTTCTTTGCCTATGGTCTTGGAAACAGCGTATACTTCCCCTTTGCAGTGGGGGGCTCTACCGTCCTTATTAATCACCGGCCCACACCGGACCTTATGTATGAGGATCTAATCAGGTATCGGCCCACTCTGTTCTTTACCGTGCCGACCCTTTTGAGCGCACTTGCCGATTATAAAAAGACCTGCCGGGAAGAGGAGAAAGATTTGCCGCCCGTTGACAGTCTCAGGGCATGCATATCATCGGCTGAGATCCTGTCTAAGGAGGTTTATCACCGCTTCAAGGAAGAATTTGAAGTGGAGGTCTTAGATGGCACCGGCTCCACAGAGATCTGTCATATTTTTCTTTCCAATCGTTTTGGCGAGGTCAAACCTGGCAGTACCGGAAAGACCGTTCCAGGGTATAGCACCCGTTTGTTGGACGAGGATGGGCTGCCTGTGGCCCAAGGCGAGATCGGCCATCTCTTGGTAAGCGGAGGTTCCATAGCCTCTGCCTACTGGAACATGAGGGAAGAGACAAGGGACAATATGTTAGGTGAATGGTTTGTCACAGGGGATCGGTACCTCGAGGATGAGGAGGGCTTTTATTATTTCCGTGGCAGAAGCGATGATATGCTGCGTGTAGGGGGGAAATGGTTGGCCCCTCAGGAGGTTGAAAATGCCCTCAACCAGCATCCTGCTGTGGCGGAGAGCGCTGTGGTCGGTCGCCAGGACAAGGACGATCTTGTTAAGCCCTATGCCTTTGTAGTATTAAGACCTGATCATTCCCCTTCTGATCAATTAGAAGAGGAGATCAAGGAATTCGTTAAAGAAAAAATTGCCATGTACAAGTACCCCCGCTGGGTTGATTTCATCGAAGCTTTACCCAAGACTTCGGGGGGGAAAGTGCAAAGGTTCGTTCTGCAGGAAAGGGTTAATGAATTGAATATTGAAGATTGATCCCGCGATGCGCGGGATTGAAAATTGACGCTGAGGTAAAGAGCCTTTTTGGATAAATTTAGTCAAAAACCTTCGCGTCTTTGCGCCTTTGCGTGAGACGTTAGTAGAGACATCCGATGCTCAATGTCAACAACATCGAAGTTATATATGATGACGTTATCCTGGTTTTAAAAGGGATGTCCCTTGAGGTGAAAGAGGGACAGATTGTCGCTGTCTTAGGGGCAAATGGGGCAGGCAAAACCACCACCCTGAAGGCCATCTCCGGACTACTCAAGGTAGAGGAGGGGGAGGTTACCGACGGGACCATAGAATTTATGGGCCGGCGCATAAACGACAAAGAACCGGAAGAGATCGTTCGTCTCGGTATCTTCCAGGTCATGGAGGGGCGGTGTGTGTTCGAAAACCTGACAGCCTATGAGAATCTCATGGCCGCAACCCGAACCCGTCGTAGTCGTAAGGAAATCCGCGAACGTTTTGATATGGTGCTCCACTATTTCCCGATTCTCAAGACACGCCGAAATGCCTTAGCCGGATATCTCTCCGGCGGGGAGCAGCAGATGCTGGTTATCGGAAGGGCCCTCATGGCCCGTACCCGCCTGATGATGCTTGATGAGCCATCATTAGGGCTGAGCCCCATCTTAGTGGCCGAGATCTTTAAAATAATTAAGCAGCTTAATGAAGAACAAAAAATTACGATTCTGTTGGTGGAGCAAAACGCCCACTTAGCCCTTTCCATTGCTGAACACGGCTATGTTATGGAAAACGGCAAGATCGTTTTAGACGATTCAGTGGACAAGCTTAAGGAAAACGAGGACGTAAAGATGTTTTACCTTGGATTGACTGAGATGGGCACTAAAAGAAGCTATCGGGACGCAAAGTTCTATAAACGAAGGAAACGCTGGTTGACCTGAGGGGTTGTGCGAGCCCCATGGAGGAGAAATATGGCAAAGGTAGGCATATTGGGATGTGACATCACCACAAGAGAGCTAAACTGTGTTATGGTTGGCTGTTTCGGAAATCTGCGTGGCAGAGAGGGATCGTTCAAGGATTATCCTGAGGATGAGCCCTTGGATCTGGTGGGCGTCATTCATTGTGGTGGATGCCCAACGGCCGTTGGATCAGACCGCATCTGGCAAAAAGTCCAGGCCCTGGTTGATTATGGTATTGATTCTCTCCACCTGAGTTCCTGTCTCATTCAGTTGTGTCCCTTCAAGGACGCCTTTTTGGAGACCATAAAGAGGGATTACCCGAACCTCAAGGTTGTGGAGGGCACTCACCCGTTTCATGATCCGGATGCATTCAAGGCAGGTATCAAAGAATTAATCTCCCAGAGGGCCGTTACACCACAGACCATGAATGACCTGGTCTTCAAAAGGATGAAACTCCCCCCCGAAAAAGAGGTCTAAAATTTATTTTTGGATTCATACGCTTAATCGTAATTTTAATCATAATCGCTTAAGGCCTGGACGAGCCTGTGGTACGTCAATAAAAGTATAAAAAAGTCTCGCGCAAAGACGCACAGAGAGGAAGGCTCAAAGCTGAAAGCTGAAGGGGCAAAGACGCTAAGGTAAAAGAGGGAACAGGAAATAGAAGATAGGAAAGGGACAGAGGACAGAAAGCCCAACAAGGGGAGATTGGATGGATAGGATGATCCCTGCAGGCTTGGATGGAAAAACCAAAAGGACTTAACTGAAATCAGCCAAGCCCTTGATTTTATTAGTGGCGGAAGTGCATGGGAATCGAACCCACCTAACGAGGTTTTAGCCCGTTACACCGGATTTGAAGTCCGGGAGCCCCACCAGTGAGCTTACCACTTCCGAGCGGCGCTGTCTATCGGGTATTTTATTCATACCGGCTGCAATACTCAACTATTATGTTCAAGATCCTGCGAATAGGTTCCGCTGCCCCCCAGAGGAGCTGGTCCCCTACAGTGAAAGCAGTTAGATATTCAGGCCCCAGCAACATCTTTCGGAGCCTGCCCACCGGGATAGTCCGGGTTCCGTTTACCGCGGCCGGGGTCAGGTATTTCAGGGTCGACTCCTTATCATTCGGGACAAGGTCCACCCACTGATTTCCCTTCCCGATTATTTCCGTTAGTTCATCAAGCGGGACATCACTGTTTAATTTAATGGTAAGCCCCTGACTGTGGCAGCGCATGGCGCCCACGCGCACGCAGATGCCGTCTATGGGGATCGGATGTTCTGTCTGCAAGATTTTGTTCGTTTCCACTGACCCTTTCCACTCCTCCCTGGTCTGGCCTGATTCCATTGGAGAATCGATCCACGGAAGGAGACTTCCGGCAAGTGGCGCCAAGAAATTGTCAGTGGGGAAACCGTTGTTTCGCATCTCCCCTGTTACCGCCTCGTCCATGGCAATGGCCGATGACGCGGGATCATCTAACAGGCTCTTCGAGACACTTCCAAGAACGTACATCTGGGCAATCAGCTCTTTCATGTTCTTGGCCCCCGCGCCCGAGGCGGCCTGGTATGTCATGGCAGATATCCATTCAATATGGCCAGCGGCAAAGAGACCCGAGAGGGCCATGAGCATCAAACTGACCGTGCAGTTGCCGCCCACATAGGTCTTGATTCCTGATGACAAGCCTTGGTCAATGACTGATCTGTTTACAGGGTCGAGGACAATAATAGAATCGTCATCTAATCTCAGGGTTGACGCTGAGTCTATCCAGTAGCCCTTCCAGCCCTTCCTTCTAAGTTCAGGGTAAACCTCTTTTGTATATCCCCCACCCTGGCAGGTGACGATGATATCTAATGTAGAAAGCAGATCAACATCAAATGCGTCCCTTAATGGAGGAGCCTCAAGACCCACGTCAGGGCCCTTTCCGCCCACATTGGAGGTGGTAAAAAAGATCGGGTCAAAACCCTTGAAATCCTGCTCATCCCTCATGCGGCCCATAAGGACCGATCCAACCATTCCTCGCCATCCTACAAAACCGGTTCTCAACATAAAATCCTCCCTACGAACTGTTCAGACCAGGGCACTAAATAGCGCAAATTCGTTATAATTTCAAGGGAAAAGAATTTTTTCTCACTTGTCCTACCTCAAAAAGTTAGCTGGAATCATACTATGCACAAGGGCGCTGAAGCCATCGGATGCACATATCTCTCGGCTGAGAAACATGAAATTCAAAGGCTAAAAGGATTGACATTTCAAAATGTTATACAATAGAATTAGAATTATTTAATCATGGAATTATCTCAGGAGTAACAAATGGTTGCGATTCCTCAAAAAATATGGGTTTTTCAGCAAAACAACAGTGGGAAGGGGAAAATCGAGGGGATAACACGATTCGGGAATAATTTGTTCAATATTGAAGTCCTTGCCATTGATCAGACCTTTCCGCCCGTAATTGACGATACAGGTCCATTCCTCCCGGAGGACATTCGGGCAGACCTGGTTCTGGATTTTTTAGGGCATCCCGATCTGTCCCACGACCTTGCCTTAATTTGCCTCAAAAATGGAATACCTGTGGTTGCCTCTGGCAAGAAAAGCAGGGTCAAAGGGGTCCTTACCCCTCCCACCTGATGTGCCCTTCCGAGGCAGGCCTGTCTCGGAAAATATGGTGAGCTATTTGGCGCACCGGAATTCGCTGTAGACATTAATGAGGGGTGCATTTCCAAGATAGATGTGGTACGTGGAGCACCCTGCGGGGCGACCTGGGACGCTACTGCACGAATGGTCGGAATGCTACCCGATGAGGCAATCATACGCATGGGACTCGAAGTGCAGTTTTTTTGCACGGCAGATCCCTCGGGCTGGGACCCCATTTACGGAAAAAGCCCCGTACATTTAGCCGGAAAGCTCCACAGCTCCGCACTCAGCAAGGCTGTGGATGTTTCAAAATCCTAATCTTAATCCCGCCTCGGGCGGGACTCAAAACGATTAAGATTATGAAATAAGGAGATAAACAAAACATGGGACTTCTTGTGAGATGGTTAGTGCTTACAGCAGCCATTGTGATCGCCTCTTATCTGATAAGCGGCATCGAAGTAAGCGGCTTTTTCAGCGCATTCCTTGCTGCAGCTATTTTGGGCATTTTAAATATTTTTTTTCGGCCTATCCTCTTTATCCTGACCCTACCCATCAATCTCCTAACCTTCGGCCTTTTTACGTTTGTCATTAATGCTCTCTTGTTGAAGATGGCGTCAGGTGTAATTTCAGGGTTTCAGGTCCATGGGTTCTGGTCGGCACTGTTTGGAGCCTTGGTAATCAGTGTGGTGAACTGGCTGTTGACATCATTTATTAATGAGCAGGGACGAGTAGAGTACACTGACCTGAGGAAAAGAGACGACGGAAGGTGGGAGTAAGGGTCAGTGGCAATCAGCATGACCAAGAAAGAAAAAACGAGCTACGTCTGCCAAAGCTGCGGCTATGAAGCCCTTAAATGGATGGGTCGATGCCCTGAATGCGGCCAGTGGAGCAGCATGGTAGAGGAGATCCGAAAACCTTTCAAAAAGGAAACAAGATCTTCTACAATGAGCCGGGCTGAGCGTATCAATGCCATATCCTTAGCGCCTGAGATGAGATTGAAAACCGGGCTGGCCGAGTTTGATCGAGTCCTTGGCGGTGGTGTGGTCCCCGGATCACTTATCCTTATCGGTGGAGACCCCGGGATTGGAAAGTCGACTATTATCCTCCAGGTACTCGACAGACTTTCCCGGCAGGATTTTCGTTCTTTATACCTTTCGGGGGAGGAATCCGCACAGCAGATAAAATTAAGGGCCGAGAGACTTGGTATTGATGCAGAAGGTCTCTATGTAATGACAGGGACCTGTATTGAAGATTTTTTTGATAGGGTAGCTCCGCTGAAGCCCGACCTTGTGGCCGTTGACTCGATCCAGACATTCTACACTGACGATATCTCTTCGGCCCCCGGCAGTGTAGGACAGGTAAGGGAAGTGGCCTCACGTCTTATGGCCTATGCAAAAGGATCGGGGACCCCCGTCTTTTTGGTGGGCCATGTTACTAAGGATGGCGCCATTGCAGGGCCAAAGGTCTTAGAGCACTTGGTGGACACAGTCCTCTATTTTGAGGGAGACACGGGACATGTGTTCAGGATACTCAGGGCAGCCAAGAATCGATATGGCTCAACCAACGAGATAGGCGTCTTTGAAATGAAGGACTCGGGGCTTGCCGAGGTGGACAACCCGTCCAGAATTTTTCTCGAGGAAAGGCCCGAAGACGTGCCGGGATCCGCGGTAATCGCCTGTATTGAAGGGACAAGACCCCTCCTTGTTGAAATCCAGGCATTAGTCAGTCCAAGCCCATTAGGCATGCCAAGAAGAACGGCCATCGGTGTTGACCAAAACCGCATTTCCCTGCTTGTGGCGGTCTTAGGCAAAAAATTGGGAATGGAATTGGGGGATCAGGATATCTTCGTCAATGTGGCCGGAGGCCTGAAGATAGATGAGCCCGCGGCGGACCTCGGTATCGTATCTGCAATGATGTCCAGTTTTTTGGGGAGACCGATCAACCGTGATATTGTGTTGTTCGGGGAGGTGGGCCTTGCCGGTGAAGTAAGAGGGGTAAGCCAGCAGGAGATCAGAATGAAGGAGGCCAAAAAATTAGGGTTTTCGCACTGCTTTTTATCTCAGACAAATTTGCTGGGATCGAAACCGCCCGACGGTATGAAACTGTCGGGGATGAAATCGGTTAAAGATCTTTATGAAGTCTTATTTGAATGATAGGGACCTTTGGATCCGCACTTTCAGGATATGCCTGTTTTACATGCATTACAGGCGAGGCATATCCGGAGGATGATTATGAGCTGGAAGAGATGTTTGAAAAGAATACAGAAAAAAGACACATCATTGACCGGCAAATAGCTGAGTTGCAGGAGTCTGAAGACGACTTGCCCAATGATATTCCGGTTTAAGGCTATTCCTCGTGGTGAGTAACAGGCTGTCGTATTCGTTTGGTCTGGCCGCGACGTCGCTTGGATTCCAGCCGGCGCTTCCTTGATGCGAGGGTTGGCTTTGTCTTGTGGCGGGGTCTGGGCCTCAAAGTCGCCTGACGGATCAAACGGATCAGCCGGTCCATGGCATCCTGACGGTTTTGATCCTGTGTGCGGAAGCGCCGGGCATGAATGATCAAGACGCCCTCTTCGGTCATCCGACTTCCAGCCAAAGCAGTGAGA
>Ga0190283_1001077_pt1 | contig 12985 bp, 10 predicted proteins | sample 48691801_MG_FD_161669 | JGI IMG/M metagenome (GOLD analysis project Ga0190283, IMG submission 161669) | Hydrothermal vent microbial mat bacterial communities from Southern Trench, Guaymas Basin, Mexico - 4869-18-0-1_MG | ecosystem: Environmental > Aquatic > Marine > Hydrothermal vents >...
AAACTCCAAAACGAGTGGCTTGTGCGTAGGCGGGTTAATAACTGTGCCGCACTCATGTCACTATATGGCCCACAAATCGGCTCTCACAAACATTAAAACGAGTGGCTTGTGCGTCGGCGGCGGTAGACTAATGAAAAATGAAAAATGAAAAATGATTAATTCAATGATAAGCCTATAGTAAGGCGGATTTAAACTCTGCCAAGATTATCCGGCCCACAAATCGGCTCTCACAAACTCCAAAACGAGTGGGGTGTGCGTCGGCGGGTTAATAATTGTACCGCACATAAGTCACTAGATGGCCCACAAATCGGCTGTCACAAACACGAGTGGCTTGTGCGTCGGCGGCGGTAGACTAATGAAAAATGAAAAATGAAAAATGAAAAATGATTAAATCAATGATAAGCCTATAGTAAGGCGGATTTAAACTCTGCCAAACTAAAGTTTGGGCTCCTTATCCGGCCCACAAATCGGCTTTCACAAACACCAAACCGAATGGTTTGTGCGTCGGCGGGTTAATAATTGGAGTGGCTTGTGCGTCGGCGGGTTAATAATTGTACCGCACCCATGTCAGTATATGGCCCACAAATCGGCTCTCACAAACATTAAAACGAGTGGGGTGTGCGTCGGCGGCGGTAGACTCATGAAAAATTAAAAATTAAAAATGATTAAATCAATGATAAGTCTATAATTTTATTACATAAGCAAGTCTCTAATTTTAAATTAAATTTCATAAAAGGTTCGCTAAAAAGTTAATAACGGATTTGATTCGTCCAAAGCTAAAGCTTTGGACTCCATTGAAAAATATAACGGATTTTATTCAGAGCGATGGATTTATCCTTTTTTATAACGAATCCTTGTAGTTTTAGAATAGACAACTGCGTGGAAATCGGGTATGATTCGCGCCCCGCGAGTTGTTCAGAAGTCGCAAGAGAATCTTCAGCAACTTTCAGCGATTCATTATTCAGTGTGCAACGATTTTTTAAATCTGATGTCCAAAGCTTTTATTGGACTCCAAACCCAAGCAGGCGGTTTCCGTTAAAACCTTTAGGTTTGGACATAAGATTTGGATATCAACTTTTTTAAGCCCACCGGGGCATAGCCCGGTTAATATGAGAGAAAAACAATATGTCAGCGCGAATCAGTTTATAGCTGAAAAATCAACTATCTTTACAACCGCCCATGCAGACAGTCTGTCGGCCGCATTTGTCAAAAAACATCTCGACTTTTTGCTCACATCCCTTGACGGGGTGCATCAGCATCCGCGTTATCATCCCGAAGGGGATGCCCTCTATCATTCTCTCCAAGTCTTCCAACTAGCGCACAGTGCTTGCAACGATCCCCAATTGTGGGCGGCGGCGCTTTTGCACGATATTGGCAAAGCGGTGAGTACTCCCGATCATGCCCAAATCGGTGCCGATGAATTGGAAGGACTCCTCTCCTCCCGCATTGTGTGGCTCGTCCGCCATCACTTGCACTTGCTCGTTGCGCCCAAACGTACTCGCCGTTGGCTACGTAATACGCCCCAACTCCGTGAGCTTGAATTGTTACGGGCTTGGGATTTAAAGGGGCGCTCGCCTATTGTCTCCGTTATAACTCCCAAAGACGCTATTGATATCTTGATGATGCATACTTCATCCATTCTGCCTAGCAGCGATGCTGCGTACTACTATGAAAATAAGGCGCTTGGATGAGTCGACGTCATTACACAGTCGCCGCTTAATTCTCATTTTCAGTGCCAACCAGATTTCCCGCTTTGAAAAATGGAGGGAGATTTTTCTGCCTTTGCGAAAGGGAGGATTCCCTCCTTTGAAAAAGGGAGGATTTTATCTCAAATCGCCCCCAGCCGGTGCCCTTTCACCCTCAGCCCTACCTGGGGTGGTGAAAATAAGGTTATCTTGTCCCAAAAACTGATCCCGTTTTTATTCCGCATTGAAAATCATTAACAATTAACAATTCACACAATTCACAATTTACTGATCCCGTTTTTATTCCACATTGAAAATCATTCACAATTTCAGGCTAAAGTTTTTCGGAGAAAAACTTTAGCCTGAAACACAATTCACCATTCACAATTTTCATCACCCCAGCCCTACCCTCAAGGGGTATCTCTATACTGATAGTACAACGGATACGCGAAATAAACGGATGTTTTATTGACTTCATTTTCGGATTGAAAGTCAATAAAAATACCAAACGGGTCTATTTTTATTTTCACCCGCATCTGTGCATTCCGTATAACATCGATTTGAAATCCATTTAATGCATTTATCAATTAACACTATGAGGAAACAACGCTCGACAGAACTTCGTCAAACGCTCGCACACGAAGCCGCTCGTTTGATGTACGATGAGGGTGTGGATCAATACTTCGATGCCAAACGCCTTGCTGCCAAACGTCTCTTTGGGCGCGGTGGCGACAAAAAAATGCGTTACCGCCCTCAAGATTTGCCTTCTAATGGCGAAATTCAAGCCGCACTGCGGGAAATCGTCCAATTGACTGAGGGCGATCTCAATCAACAACGTCTTTTTGCCATGCGCGTGATTGCCCTTGAAACCATGAACGTTCTTGAACCTTTCGAGCCTAGACTGATAGGCTCAGTGAGTACCGGGCATGTGCGGCGCGGCAGTGATATTGATTTGCACGTTTTCACCGATAACATCGATGAAATCGAAGCCCATATCCATCAACGGGGATGGCGCTTTAAGACGAAACAAGTCACGATTCGGGTTGGGGGTGAATACAAGGACTATACTCACATCCTTTGTGGGCGCGTTTTTCCTATTGAGTTGTCAGTCTATTCATGCAATGAACTGAGAGTGACACCGCGCAGCAGTACCAATGGTAAGCCAATGGTGCGCGTTAAATCGTCGGCGCTGGAGAGACTGATTGCCGAGGAACATAGCCGGGAGTGGGAGTTGTATTTGGCGACGGGCGAAATTGCGGGATTTGAGCAATTTGAGGCCGAGGCCTGAACCTCAATTTTTCCTTAGTCCTTCTTCGTCCAAGACAAGTCTTGGACGAAAATGTCAGTTGCTATTAATTTCGCCCAAAGCCTGGGGCGTTGCCCCAGGCTATATTAATTCGCACCAAAGGGGCTAAAAGCCTGGGGCGTTGCCCCAGGCTATATTAATTCGCACCAAAGGGGCTAAAAGCCTCAATGCCATTAAGTTAAGAAATAAACGAGAAAGAGCCAACGGCTATTCAGGCTAAAGTTTTTCTCCGAAAAACTTTAGCCTGAACCGTTGTCTCAAAGCTAAAGTCCCCTAAAGGGGACTGGTAAATTCAGGATTTTTTCAGAAGCAAACGATATGGCATTGAGTCTTCAGTGCCCTTTAGGGCACTTCAGCTATTAGACGACGGCTTTACCAAAGGCGGGGGGGATTATTTGTTTCTAATTCCGCAAACTGTGTGGCATTGGGCTAAAAGCCTGGGGCGTTGCCCCAGGCTATATTAATTCGCACCAAAGGGGCTATATTAATTCGCACCAAAGGGGCTAAAAGCCAGGGGCGTTGCCCCAGGCTATATTAATTCGCACCAAAGGGGCTAAATTGTTAACCTCTATGAAGTGAGGTTCATGGAAATCGGTTGCCACCCAATAAAAATTAGCAAAGCAGACCGAAGGTTCGTTTACGTCACAATTCACAATTCGTTTACGTCACCCCACGACTAGCCCCCCCCAATCGCATGCACGATTTCCACTTTATCCCCCGCTGACAAAACGTGGCTGTCAAATTGACTGCGCGGGACAATCTCTGAGTTGATCTCTACGGCTAACCGTTTGTTTTCTAAGTTTAATTGTTTTATAAAGTCGGCAATAGGGAGACCGTTTTCAACTTGCCGCGGTTCGCCGTTTAAAAAAATTTCCATCATTTTTATTCACCTGTTTGACTTTGGCAAAAATTTTTATTACAATACGCGCCCTCTTCACCGAGCGGGTGTAGTTCAATGGTAGAACTTCAGCTTCCCAAGCTGATAGCGTGGGTTCGATTCCCATCACCCGCTCCACTCTTTGCTTTTTAAGCATCATTTTCTTGTTGGGTGCAATTAAAAGTTATTCGATCTAGCGGGTGTAGTTCAATGGTAGAACTTCAGCTTCCCAAGCTGATAGCGTGGGTTCGATTCCCATCACCCGCTCCACTTCCAAATCTTCCCTAACCCCCTTTGCCAAAACTTACCTTTTCCCACAAGTGTCTAAAATTAATTATTAATCATTAGTCATTAATCATTAATCACTCTTTTCTCTGCGATTTTCCGGAAAGGAACGTCTCTGGGGAGTTAGAGATCGTCACATTTTTAAAATATTATGGTGGGATCCCAAACATGAAGTCTATAGTAAGTACAACGAATTACGCGGATAAACGAATGGCCGTAAGTAAGTACAACGAATTACGCGGATAAACGAATTTAGTACAACGTAGTACAACGAATTACGCGGATAAACGAATTAACGTGAATTCGACTTTAAATATCAGTGAGTTATTGAATTATTAATTATCTCAACTCGTTATTGATAATTACTGGATTATCAATCAGTTAAAAAAACATTGACTGGCTCATTTCACTCAATGGCCCACAATTAAAGAGTTATTCACGTATTAATGTTAAGGGTTTAATCGTCAAAAAAGTTTTTTTATCTCTTAATTATTGTCAAACAATTGATATCGATAAAATTTATCTACGAACTCACGTTACTTAATTCGTTTATCCGCGTAATTAGTTGTACTAAATTCGTTTATCCGCGTAATTAGTTGTACTAAATTCGTTTATCCGCGTAATTAGTTGTACTTAACCGTGAAAACGAGAATGCGCCCTGCCAAACTCAAGTTTGGACTCCTGCCAAACTCAAGTTTGGACGACTGATCACTGATCACTGATAACTGATCACTGATTAGCTATTTTCTTAGCAGTTGCAAAATCGGCCTTGCCGGTGCCCAGTTTGGGTATCGCTTCTACCGCCAAGTATTCTTTTGGAATCATTAACGGGTTGATGTCACTTCCCCGAATCTGGGCCTTTATTTTATCTATGTCCGTTTCTCCGGCTACCAACAGAACCACTTTTTCGCCTTTGCTGGCATCGGATAGCGCGACAGCGAGGACTTCTATTTCTTCATTATCAATGACTTGGGCTATTTGGGCCTCAACGGCGCCAAGGCTAACCATTTCGCCACCGAGTTTTGCAAAGCGGGAGTAGCGATCTAGGATAATCAGAAAGCCGTCTTTGTCTAGCTTGCCTTTGTCGCCTGATTTGTACCAGCGCACGCCGTCTTTTTCGACGATAACGGATTGGGTTTTTTCTGGATCATTGAGGTAACCTTTCATGATCTGGGTGCCGCCAATGAGAATTAATCCGGCTTCGCCGATGGGCAGTTCTTCTAGGGTGTTGGGATCGACGATTTTGATGGTGGTGCCAGGCAGTGGAAGGCCTACCGTGCCTATCTTGTTACCGGTTTGGATGTCACCGGAATAGGATAAGAGAATGTCGGGCATGTTGACGCTGGCGACGGGCGTGGTTTCGGTGGCTCCGTAGCCTTCGTAAATCTCTTTGCCAAATTTGTCTTTGAACGCGTTACGCACTTCGGGGTTAAGGCGCTCCGCGCCAGCTACCACAAGCCGCACCGATTGAAACATCAATGGGTGGATTTTGCGGCTGCGTGTGTAGATACGCAGGAAGGTGGAGGTGCCCAGTAGAAGAGTGACTTGGTATTGTGCTGCTAAGCGCCCAATGGTTTTGGCATCCGTTGGATCAGGTTGACATACCATGGGTATGCCTTCAATCAACGGCAAAAAGGTGGTGACGGTGAGGCCGAAGGCATGGAAAGTCGGTAACGCGTTGAGAATCACGTCTTCGTTCACTGGGTTTAGCACCGCGGTTATCTGTTTGATATTGCCCATAATATTGGTATGGGTCAGTTGCACACCTTTGGGCACACCTTCGCTGCCGCTGCTAAAGAGAATAGCGGCCGTGTCTTCTAGGGCCACGTCCTTGAAATACAAGGCTTTCAAAATAAAAGCCGGTAATAATTTGGCCTGTAGCAGTGCCAGAATCAGTGACGCTTTCGGTATTTCTTGCTTGATGTCTTCTAAGTAGACAAAGTTGGCTTGTTCTGTCAGCGGACTGAGATCAATACCTCGCGCCTCAAGTTTGCTTAAAAACAGCTTAGCGGTGAGAACGGTTTTAATTTCGGCCCGTTCCATGCTGAGCGCAACCACAGGGGGAGCGGCCGTATAATTTAAGTTAACCACCGTTTTGCCGTTTATCAAGACGGCGAGATTGGCTAACACTGTGCCGGATGATGCGGGCAATAGAATGCCAATATTCTGCTGGTTGCTCATCAGCGGTTTGAGTTTGCGACTAAAAACTAACGCTGCCGCCAGTAAGCGGCCGTAAGTCAATTGCGTATTAGCGTCTATGACGCTAACCTGACTGCTTTGCGCCTTCGCGGTTCGCAAAAAGCTAATAGGTAACGGTTCCAACGTTTGGATGTATTCTTGCCAAGTGTGGATAGAGGTTTCTAAAACGGCTTGTTTCACATCGCCAGCCGTCGCGTTGGGAGATAGCGCCTTGCCGAAGCCTACCGTGATTCGACGCTGGCCGGCATTGCCGGTCGAGTAACGATATTTACGGGTGGCATAAGAATAAAGACTGCCCCACAGTCCTCTTAAATAAAAAGGCACAATTACCGCTTGCGTATCTTTGACAGCGCGTTCAAATCCCGTTTTAAAAATACTCAGATGACCATTGTGGCTGATATGTCCTTCGGGAAACAGTGCCACCACTTCGCCTTGACTGAGATTTAAACGAACTTGCTCTAGTGCTTGCTTACTGCCAGCACGCCCAATGGGAATGACACGGAATAAGTCCAGAAACCATTTGAGATACCACTTTTCGTAATAAGTGCGAAACATTACAAAGCGAATTGGACGCGGCGAGGCGATTTGTAAAATCGCCCAATCTAGCCAACTGACGTGGTTGCCTAACAGTAAAACGCCCCCGCTAGATGGAATGTTTTTCATGCCCACCACTTGTACTTGGTAGCGTCGTTTCATCAATCCAGCAATTATATAGCGGATAAAGGATTGGGGTAATTTGGCAATGGCGTAAAAGGTGCCAACGAAGGTAATCGCAGCGAGCACGTAAAAAGTGGTTTGGTTGGTAAAGTGAACATAGGCTAAGCCGATAGATGCGGCCAAAAACACCAGCATGATGATGTTTTGGACAAAGTTATTGGCGGCCAAAATGACACCGGCTTCGTTTTCTTTGGCGTAATACTGAATTAGGGCGTTCAGCGGTACGATAAAAAGGCCGCCAAAGAAGCCATAAATCGTAAACAGTAGGGCAATGGACAGCGAGTCTCTTAGAAAAGGTAAAATTATCAACGAGATACAAATACCCAAGGCTCCCAACGGAATGATGCCGGTTTCAATATAATTCTTTGAAACCTTGCCGGCAAAAATGGCCCCGAAAACAATACCGATACCGCCTAAAGCCATCATGCCATTAGCTATACGAGTATCTGTCTCGCCAACCACTTCTTTGAGATGTGCGCCAAAATTGGCGAGTAAGACTTGGTTAATGGCAAAAAACAGGGAAAGGCCGATAATACTTAACCAAATCCCTTGGTTGCTCCACGCGCCTTTGATGTTGTCTCTGAGATAGCGCATCCGCAGGTATTTGCTGACATCGAATTTCAGCGCAGTATTCGTCTGCCGTTTTAAGGGCAAGCGCAAAGATAACAGGGCTTCGATAAGCGTTCCTGCTATCAGCAAGAAGCCGACATATTTAACCGATTGGAGAATATCTCCGAGAGATTGAAAGTTTTCTGAGAACAAGTGTTCAAAAAAGAGCGTATAAACCAAAGTGCCGGCGAGGATGGCAACGATTGTGACGGATTGTACGGCGGAGTTAGCGGGCGCTAAATTGTTTTTGCCCACCAGTTCTCTGATATAGCCGTATTTCGCTGGCGAATAGAAGGCACTTTGCAGTGCCAATATAAAAGTCAGCCAAAAGGCTAACCAAAAAGCCCCTGTGTAATAACACACTGTAATCATAGCGGTGATGGGCAGGGCGATGAAGGCGGCGATGATAATGACGCGATTTTTGGAAAACTTGTCAGACAAGAATCCGGCTGGCGTAAAAGTCATAACAAACGGCAACAAAATCATTGCCTGAATGATGGCGGTATAAACCCGCAACTCGGTGCCCTCATAGAATTTAAAGAGGGCGTTTTGGATGATGATCTTATGTCCAAGATCAGTGAAGGCATTCAAAAAAACAACGACTAAATAAGGCATAAATGCCTTGTTTTTCCATATTGATTGTTCCATTATGCTTGGTTTTTCCTGTTGGGTTATGGGTATAATTAAGTACAACTAATTACGCGGATAAACGAATTGAGTACAACGATACAAGAGAAAAATCGGCTTTTATCAATCCTTATCGATAATCTAATCGTTGTCGCTATTATACTCAAGAAGGGAACAACTTTTTGAGAAACAAAAATAACTTAAGTAACTACCGAAAAGCCCCAACGGGGCGATATTAATATAGCCTGGGGCAGCGCCCCAGGAAATTTTTGGGCATTCCAATATTTTTCTGAACATCTATAGTACAACAAATTTGGAAATAAACGAATGGGGTAATGAATTCATTTATAGTGCAAATGGTTAGGATTTGGACTGAAAACATATCCCTACCCTTCTCAAGAAAAATATAAAACCACCAAAACAACCCCGAAGGGGGAATTAACAATTAATCATTAATTATTAATCATTAGTTATTATTCTCCCCGAAGGGGTTGAATGTGAAACGCAGTAACTCGCTACGCGAGATAATAGCCTTAAGGAAAACCTCTCATCGTTATACACAAGTCTTTTGGATACCAGGTGCATCCCCAAAAGTACAACGGATACTCGAATCGAAGAAAAGCTATTTTTATGAACTATAGCACACTCGAAGTGTAATTCAATGGCAAAGGCTTTTTATCTGCTTGAATCTGAGTTAATAAACTCGAAATGATCTTCTTGATGGCTTTGTCAGATAAAATCTCTTTGAGTGCTTTGATAAATTCGGCTTCGTTCTGGCACTGGTAAGACTTGCCCGTGCTTGAAGCGATTTTAAGAGGATACATCGTCATGCCATGAAAGACAGAAAGAACGTTATAACTGTATTTCAGGGAAGGTGCAAAGATCAGCAAATCAAGCACAAAGTCTAGATCATTGTCATCGTGGCGTTTAGCACTCCGCTCAACCTCTCCAATCAGCTCAGTTTTGGTTATCTCTCTGAGTAAGACGGCTTGTTCAAGTAAAATATTATAAGGTGTTCGAGCAGATTCTATTTCAGGAAGCTCTCCCCAAAGATTTTCAATTGCTAGAGTTGCCATCATCAATCTCCTTTTCAATTGCTTTACCCCAAGTTGCACCACAATGCCATTAAGTTAAGGTAAGGAAAAGGCCGTTCGTTCGTTTGTAGTAGGCGATTTATCGCCTTAATTGCTACTACCAAACTCAAGTTTGGACTCCTGTGAATAAACTGCTTGACTTTATAAATATAAACCGTAAAAATAGTCACTTTATCAATTAAAACATAACTTGTCAGATGGAAACTGAAACGGTAAAAGTTCATTGGCTTTTTAAATTTAATAAGATTTCGTCGGTCATATTACCTATATTGATTGGTTTTATGATATTAATTAACCATATCGAAGGCAATGAGGATTCTTTTCAGAATGTGTTTCTATATGTTTCGTTAGCGGTTTCTTTATTCTTATTGCATAATGACAATGGTGAACAGTAAATGGGTAGTCTACAAAAGTAGCCACAGTAGCTATACTTGACACCGTCGCAATTTGCGCTTTTGTCATTTCTTTGATATGAGAAATCTTATTGGTACTTACAGATTTTTATCTTTGCGAGAAATGACAAAAAAGCTCAGTTTATGGCGATGCTCAGTATAAACGGATATTTTTATCTGGAGAGTCTCCGTCAAATGATGGGAAAACCTCCAAGGTTTGGCAAGCTTGGAGGTTTTTAACCCTGAAAATATCTGAAAAACAACAGTAAATGTTGTTCACTTCGCGTTGAATCCGCTGTTTTTTAGGCAATTTTGGTAGAAAAGAGGTATTTTCAGGCATAGACTCCTTAGACTGTGATCTCGATTTGAGGTTGTCACTTGATGATCAAGTAAGTTTTTAGTCTGACAATGCACAAGGATTGTATATAATAAGGGATTTTATTCGCTAAGCATAAAATTACCTCAGTCAACTTTTTATACAGCAATGACAACGGAATAGCTAAGTACCCGTGCAGGTAAAAAAAATAAATCTAACAAAAACTAGGGGGTAAGGCGCATAGGAACCGCTCATGGCGGAAAACTTGATCATCGAGTTATAAGGGCGAATAAACACTTCATGTTCAAACAGCCCAAAGCATTACCGTTTTTTTTATAACACATAAAAATGGCGGAGATTCAACAGCGTGAAAACATTTTTCTTTTTGACAAGTTTTCCCTGACATAAAACCCTAGTGCCTTCTTGGTGGGCACGAATAGCATCATTATAAAAAACATTGTCCACCTCCACCTTAACTTGACGTTTTTTACCGTCGATATCGCTTAAAATAGCGATGGTTCCCACTTTGTCATTGGTTTTACGATTAAGTGCAACCACATTTCCTTCCAACTTGACTTCTTCAAAACCCATTTTTCGTAACGCATAACCAGCTTGTTTAATAGAGGGCATAATCTCTGTTGGAAAGACGACTTTTTCGATCTTTTTGGAGAGATTTCGATGCCGATAGGACCAAGACACCGCAATTTCCAACGCGTGAGATTGACCTACGCCCATCATAGTTTTTATGGCATCACACAGATGAGCACTGACTCCTTCAGAAACCATTTCAGAGGCGGCTTTGAAATCAAAACGCGCTTGCTGACTGGCCAAAACGGCTATTTTTTTAAGCGAATTCAGGGCCCGCATCAAGGTTTTGACAACCCGCCGTTCAAAAGGGGGGGAATAGCGAGCGATCTCTGTTTTCATTAATTGTGGATTAAGCGGCGAAATTAATTTGACGACATAACCGTCAGGTGTACTGGGTGCTAAACGTACTTGATTTAAGTATTCCGTCACGAATTGAGGTAGAGTCCTCCGATAATAAGGTTGCGGTTTCTTATCCTCACTCAGATCAACCGTAGACATGGCTATATATTTAAGCATCTCTTTGGCACCTTGATGTAGTCGTAAACCATAATCCAACGGCAGCGTTGTGGGATGAAAAATATCGATGATTCTGATTTGTATCACATCTCCTAAAGACAGAGTCTCCAAATCGACTTTAATCGCCAATTGAGAGCGATTTTCAAACATAGCCAGCGTCTTGATTGTTTCTTTCATGCGGGTGGCAAAATCTCGCCAATCCGAGTTTAAAGGTAACAGGATTTCAAATTCTTCTCCGGTGCCTTTTTGACGTTGAATCCAGATAGAAGCTTTATCTTCAATCTGCTCAACTTCTTGCCAACCAAAAGCGCGAAGATAAGCGGCGATGTCCAATGGATTCAGTGCTTCAAAAACAGCATTGTCAAGAATGTCTACTTTCATCAGAATCTCCTTTGAGCAATCTCATTCATAATATGTTTTAAACTCTCTACGGTGAATTGTTGGTTCCGTGGGATATGAATAGTCACTTTATTGCCCTTTCCCGTATAAGCTTCCATTCCAGATAACGACTTCCAATAACCACAATGATGCAAAGCTAATTTGTCTTCAGAATGACACAACCAATGATTAATATCGTCAGGCACGTACACTACCACTAAAATACGGGGAACCAAAAAACGTTCATCTCTCAAATCATCATAATTTTTAAGTGGTATTCTGATAGAAAGATGCTCATCTGCCAGTACGTTGGCAGAAGTACATTTCATCTGAACTCCTAGACGAGGAGAACGGACTTGCCCAATAATTCCTCTTCCAACTATTTCTAAATCAATACTCTCATCATCGGGGTTTCTATTGTCTTGCATGAGTCCAAAACCGGCGGCAGAAGCAACAGCATGAACATAAGCGATACTAAATTGTTCTTTTTGATGATTCAAATCCATTATTTTTCACCAAATTTATTAGAAAAAATCATCTCAAAAACCGCTTCCTTTCAGGAAAGGATCATCGATCATTAATAGATTGGTTTATTTCTGAAAATAGCAATGTTCATTCTCGAAACAACTAAGTGCGTTCAGTAGAGTCAATTTAGGTTCATCATTCCTTAACAAGGTTTTGAGTAACACGATAATTAAACTTCTGACAAGCGTTTCTTTTGCCCGTTTAAGATACTTAGTGTGTAGAAAAGTATAAACCGCCTCTAATTCACTGGGAAAGGAGGGACGTTTAATATCCTCCATAATGCAACTCAGTGCCTTTTTGCCTTGTAGCGGAGAATGTTGCAAAAGGTGTTTGATCGCATGGACAAGGTGAACGCGAACTAATTCGGGCGTTGGTTGAAATAAGTCCTCTTCTTCTGCGGCAAAAGCGGGATGGGCACACAGGTGACGATCATGTTGGAGACGTACTAAGTCTTGGTATTCAATTGAGGATAACAATTCAAATTCTGTGTATGCGGTTTTCAGCAGTTTTTGTTCAATGATTTGTAATTGGATCACATCTTTTTCAGTGATAAATCTGTTCATTTGCTCGATAAATGCTTTGGCATTGTTATCACCTTGGCTGGCAAATTCGCGTATCTTGGTAATAATGTCATAAGAGACGGCAATCCAAGTGGACACAATAGCGGCCCGATAGGCGCCGGTTCGATAGGTATCAACTGCTTCTAAAATATAAGAGAGTGAGACTTTGTCTTTTACAAGGAGAACTAATTCATCCAAGTCAGTTAATCTGAGATTGTTCATTGTTTATTCCTATAGTCATTGTCGGGAGCCGAGATTGCGTAGCTTTCTACCCTACCCACCTTGCCCAACACAGCCCTAGTCCTCTCTCG
>Ga0190283_1001079_pt1 | contig 12965 bp, 15 predicted proteins | sample 48691801_MG_FD_161669 | JGI IMG/M metagenome (GOLD analysis project Ga0190283, IMG submission 161669) | Hydrothermal vent microbial mat bacterial communities from Southern Trench, Guaymas Basin, Mexico - 4869-18-0-1_MG | ecosystem: Environmental > Aquatic > Marine > Hydrothermal vents >...
AGTTCCCGGACTTCTTCCAAATCATACGAAAAAATAGTGAAAGGCAAATCAGATGAAAAAAAGCTGTTTTGAGCGGAGATAGCTGAATTTCTATGTCATACTGATAGCAAAACCGTATCTTTAAATGCTATTATATATCGTAACTTTGGTATATGCAAGTTAAATCGGAATATTTCCGTAAATTTTCAATAAGTTCGGGTAAGTGCTTTGGTATGTTACATTTCTGGATTAATCAGCGATGAATGCATGAATAAAAATCATTTTGTCATGTTTTTACCCGCCGTCCGGCAACCGCTTTAATGACTTCAAATGCCTTCTTGTAAGATCCTGATATTCAGACAGGCCGTTTGAAATCTGCTCCAAGTGCTCCTGGCTGATCTCTTTGATAACCCTTGCGGGTGACCCCATGACCAGGCTGTTTTCCGGGATTTCCATGCCAAAGGGGACAAAGCTTCCCGCCCCGATAAGGCATTGGGAGTTGATCTTTACACCGTCCGAAACAACGGAGCCCATTCCCACGAGAACATTGGAGCAGATCTCACATCCGTGCAGAATACAGCCGTGCCCCACATGTACGTCAGAATGAATCATGGCTTGTTTGTCCGGGAAGGTATGAATCACGCAGTTCTCCTGAACATTCGATCCACGCCCCACCCTGATGTAACCGATATCCCCCCTCAGGACAGCGCCCGCACCGATGTAACACCCTGCTTTGACGATCACATCCCCGATCAGTACGGCCTGGGGGTGCACAAAGGCTTCAGTATTCGCATAAGGTTTTTTTCCTTCAAATTCATAGAAAGGCACAATGATTCCTCGCAAAGGCCGAATACGTCATCGGCCATATTATAAGAACGCGGTTGTCAGAAAGATGCTTGACTGGGTGGTTGTGAAATACAATTTCACCAAAAAAATGTCAAGAGTGATGAACTGGAACGGGTCGAGCTAAAAAATCGGTAGGAGAGATTCTCCTTGACTTCCCTATTCTTTTCACTATCATCCTGATACGTAATTGGTCCTATAAAATACAAAATAGGAGGCTGTCCGAGGATAGCAATTTTGTTCAAAATCGAGGAATACTTGAGAAAATAACCACAGGTATATAATTGATATTCCGAGGATTATTTTTTTGGATATGACGAAGAGTTTGGGCAGATAAGCGCAGACTTCGAAAGGGCATTCTCGGACAGCCTCCTATGCCAATATGTCAAAGGTATTCCGTGGAGAACCATATCAAAAGGCGCCTACTGATCTCCTGACAGGATTTTTCCTGGCCTGTCAGGAGTAAAAACCGTCATCATAAATCCGGAGTTTTGAATTGAGTTTGTGAATATTTTCCACCTCTCTGGAAAAATCCCTGCTCAACCCTAACGTTGCATAAAATTTGAGTTTAAAACGCTTTAGATTAGGTCAGTCCCGCCAGGCGGGATTGGACCGTTTTCAAGGATGAAAGCGTATTGAACATAGGACACAGTCTTGAAAATGGACCCGCGTTTATTGATGGCCTGATATAAAGCGAGCATAGCGTTTTTGGACCGAAAGTTTATGCGATGTTAGGGTCAACTCAACCTTAGCGTTAGATGGCGCCCGGATCAAATCAGGGGTGATGGGAGGATCTTCGTTTGCTGCATATCTTTGTCGATGCTGATGCATGCCCGGTCAAACAGGAGGTGTACCGCGTCGCAAGCCGATTTCGCCTTGATGTCACATTGGTGACTAACTCTTGGATGCGAGTTCCGAACGAACGATGGATTGTACTCGAAGTTGTAGAAGACGGATTGGACGCGGCCGACAACTGGATTGTCGAACACGTGCAACCTCACGATATCGTGGTCACCGCTGACATCCCGCTTGCGAGCCGCTGCGTGAAGGAAGGCGCACTTGTAATTGGTCCAACCGGAAAGCCGTTCACGGAAGACAACATCGGTCAGGCCGTCGCAACTCGGGACCTGTTGTCAGAACTTCGAGACGCAGGAGAGATAACAAGCGGGCCCCCACCGCTAAAAAAGCGTGACCGATCACGTTTTCTTCAACAGCTCGACGAAGTGATTCAATCAATCCGTCGTAAGCAACCGTTCAATTCCACCTAACACTTATAAAATAAACGGGGATAAGCGATGCCTTTTTTAATGATCGCTCGCATCAAACCATAATTGTGCCGGCTAAGATCCCTGTTATCAGCGATTTTATCGATCCGGTAACCGACCAGAAAGGAAACGCCATGGCAAAACCCAATTACCAGTTCAAGAAACGTCAGAAAGAATTGGCCAAGAAAAAAAAGAAAGAGGAAAAAAGGAAACGCAAGCTGGAAAACAAGGTGGTTAAAACCAAGGTGGTTAAAACCGATGAAACTGAAAAAGACCCGACCCTTTCAATAGAAGACCGGTAAGCTATACAATGGTAATAATTGAACATAAAAAAGGCCGGGCGAAAAAGGAGCTGGCGGGTTTTCATGAGGGCCAGAAGGTGGCGCTGCTCATCTCCGCTCGAAAAAAGATGGGATTTATCGCCGTCATCAACGGCACCCACAAGGGCATCCTGTATGAAAACGAAGTGTTTCAACCGCTTAAAATCGGTCAGGAACTTGACGGGTTTATCAAAAAACTGCGTGACGATAAAAAAATTGACCTCTGCCTGCAAAAACCCGGTTACAAAGCCATCGATGCCATGTCCGGAAAAATTATGGATGAATTACAGAAACAGGGCGGATTTATCGCGGTCACCGATAAAAGCCGGCCGGAGGTAATCGCCGACATTTTCGGCATCAGCAAAAAAATATTCAAGAAGGCCATCGGCAACCTGTACAAGAAAAGGCTGATTACTCTTGAAAAAGACGGCATCCGGCTGCGGGGAAAGAAGTAAAAAACCCTTGCCCGGAGCTCACGTGTGAAGAATTAAGGCCCACTCTCTACTGATTTTTATGCCATTTTTACCAACTACAAAAAACGAACTGCGAAATCTCGGATGGGATCAGCCTGATATAATAATTGTCTCAGGTGACAGTTATATTGATTCTCCTTACATGGGTACGGCTGTAATAAGCCGGATCCTTTCAGACGCTGGATTCAGGGTCGGAATAATTGCCCAGCCGGATATCATATCAGGAAAAGACATAACACGTCTCGGTTCGCCAAGGCTTTTCTGGGGAGTTACCGCCGGGTCCGTTGATTCCATGGTTGCCAACTATACGGCCACGGGAAAACGAAGAAAATTGGACGACTATACACCCGGAGGAATCAACAACCGGAGACCGGACAGGGCGGTTATCGTTTACACAAATCTTATCAAGCGACACTTCAAGGGTAGCAGCACCCCAATAATAATAGGAGGTATTGAGGCGAGCCTGAGACGGATAAGCCATTATGATTTTAAGTCGGATAGTATTCGAAGGTCGATACTCTTTGATTCAAAGGCCGACCTGCTCGTTTATGGGATGGGAGAAAAGAGTGCCGTCAGCCTGGCAAGTGCCATGGACGCCGGCGCAGAATACCGGGACATCAGGGGGATATGCTACATCTCCAGGGAGAAACCCGATGATTATATGGAACTCCCTTCATATGAGGAGGTACTGAATGATAGGAAAAAGTTTATTGAGAGTTTTCACGCCTTTTATAACAATAATGATCCGGTAAATGCGCGGGGCCTTGCTCAGAAGCATCAAAACAGATATCTCATCCATAATCCGCCGTCGCATATAATGTCCGAGAAGGAACTCGACAGGATATATGAACTGGATTTTGAAAGAGAGCTTCATCCCTTTTATAAAAAAAACGGCCATGTAAGGGCCCTGGATACTATAAGGTTTTCCATTTCGACACACAGAGGATGTTACGGCGAATGTAACTTCTGTGCCATCGCGGTGCATGAGGGAAGGACCGTCCAGTCACGGAGTATCAGGTCAATTACACGGGAGGCTAAACGGATCGCTGGATTACCAGGTTTCAAGGGATACATTCCGGATGTCGGTGGCCCAACCGCTAACATGTATAGTTTTGAGTGCAGAAAAAAACTTGAAAAGGGAGGCTGTACTGACAAGAGATGTCTGTTTCCGGAAATCTGTCCGCATCTTAAGCCCGACCACAGCAGGCAGATTGAGCTGTTAACCAAAATCCGGCAGATTGACGGGATAAAAAAGGCCTTCATTGCCTCCGGCCTCAGGTATGATCTGTTGTTTAATGATCGAAGGCATTGTATAAAGTACCTTGAAGAAATTGTGTCGCACCATGTATCCGGCCAGATGAAAGTAGCACCTGAACACACCCGAAGAAACGTACTTGACTTAATGGGTAAACCTGATACGGATTCGCTTCTTGAACTGAAGACGATCTTTGACCGTTTGTCAAAGTCAGTTTTAAAAAAACAATTCCTGACCTATTACCTGATCGCAGCACACCCGGGATGCAATCTTGATGATATGCGGAAACTGAAAACCTTCGCAAATGAAAAGCTTCGAATTAAACCCGAGCAGATACAGATATTTACCCCTACCCCCTCTACATATTCAACTCTCATGTACCATACAGGGTTGAATCCCTTTACCGGGAAAAAAATCTTTGTGGAAAAAACCCTCAGGGGGAAGGAAAAACAGAAAGCGGTTATTATCGGGAAGAGTTGAGAGATTTATGTTCTTACGGTGGGGATCAGAAAGCAAGACGACAAAAAAGACATTTATGCAATCGCAAAAAAACTTTTGAATGCCGGTCTTCTGGATCTTGATGAAAATGAAAATGACGTTTGAAATTGATGGTCTCCCACTGCTGATTATCTCAGCGATAGAATCATGGGCGTTGGAGAGTGCTGGAACACTGGAGTGGTGGCCTCCGGCTCATAGACCCTACGGCTCGGTGAGAGTATTGTCGAAGATCCCGGTTTTTTCGGGGGAGTAGTGGGGATTGAATATTGACTATTGAATATTGGGAATTAGGGATTGGGTAGTGAAGGGTGGAATGCTGGAATGGTGGTCTTAAGCTGAACGAGAATGTATGAAAAAATATCTATAGGAACTCGTGAGGTTTTGTCATTAGGTTTTTCCATTACTCCGGCGAAGGAATGAAATTTATACCGGCCACCCATTGACTCCAGCAAGTTTCAATTTTCCAGTTTCCAGTTTGTGACTCAACCACTCAACGAGGCTTATATGCAGGAGATGGGAATATCATCGAAAACAGGGTTTATTTATCGCCATGAGGCGATCTTTGTTTTTGTCATAGGCGTTTTGTTATTATTCCCCTGCATCTGGTGTGAGACAAGCATTACGGGTCAGGACGAATACTGGCTGTCTTTTCGCACACCCATGGAAACCCTCACACATGATAGTTGGTTCACACCGTGGGTAAACGGAGAGCCCAGGCTCAAGAAACCACCTCTCCTCTACTGGGCAATTCTTTTGAGCTACAAGCTGTTGGGCATCAATCTCTTTGCGGCCCGTATCTGGGGTGTACTTGCAGGGGCCGGGCTGGCAGCATGCTCCGCCCTTTTGTTTCGGGAGCTGTTCAAAAAGAGCGGTATTCTTGCAGGTCTAATCACCTTAGCCACCCTCACCGTAGCCATCGAAGGGCGCAGGGCGATGCTGGATCTTCCCCTCACCTTTTTCACTGCCATGGCCCTATTTTTTGCCATAAAATGGGGGAAATCGGGTCGTCAGAGCTGGATACTCCTATCCGGTTTTTCTATAGGGCTTTCTTTCCTTGTGAAGGGCCCTGTGGGAATGATCCTTTTTGGGGTTGCCTGTTTCAGCGCACTGTTTGTGTTCAGGAAATGGGATTTTTTTGTTTCAAACTGGGCACAGGTTTTTTGGGCATCTGTCTTGGTCTTGGCAGTATCTCTACCCTGGCCAATAATAATGGCCTATACGTGGCCCAATTTCCTCAAAATTATTGATAGTGAGGTAGCTGCGAGAGGGATTGGAACAATTCACATTGGATCCCCCTTTTCTACCATAGGGGGATCATTCGGCCTCGTTTTTCCCTGGTCATTGATACTGTTTGCGGCATTGATACGATCGATTTGGCTCTTCAAAGAGGGTAAGGGGAAAAAGGATCTTTGGCTTACGACTTGGTTTTTCGGGTGCATAATCCCTTTTATATTTATAAGGTCCTTTGCCCGGTATATGACCCCACTTATCCCGGCAGCATCCATACTGTGCGCCAACTGGCTTGAAGAGGTCACGGGCAGATGGAGAACAGGTGTGCTACGCGTCTCTATCTCATTATTAGCATTGGCCTCAGTTGGCTTTTGTCTCTTCTTCATATGGTTTGGCCGCGGCGTTCCCATGGCAGTGCTATCTCTTATGGTCGTGGGACTGATGCTCTGGATTACATTTTCCAAAAAGGACGTTCGAGTGGTGGCCGGCTCTGTTGCAGTACTGTTGACCTTCCTAATGGGGGGCCTGTATCCGTCCCTGGGGGTAAATGCCATGCCCTCTGACCTTGATGAAATTGTGGGCCAAAAACCGGTTGCTTCCTATAATAGCTCACAACCTTCTATGCTCTCAATCCGCCTGGAACGGAGCGCGATCAGGATAGGTTCCGTTAAAAGGCAGGATCTTCGTACCTTGAAAAATCTTGACGGTTTTATCTTTGTGAGGGAATCCGACAGGAAAGGGTTCGAGGCCCTTGCTGACAAGTCAGGTATTTTTTATAAAAGGGCCGGCCAGTTCAAAACCTTTTACTCCCGGCAGGCCTGGATACGTTTCGCCCGCGAAGACGCCACGGCCCATGATTGGAAAGAGGCCGTAGAGAAGCGATCCCTCGCTAATCTGAGACCCACGATCTTGTACTATCGGGTGAAGCCCCATGGGGATCCGACAATCAGGTGCCGCCCCCTAAAAGGCCCATCCCAAACCAAAGGTCCATGACTGGTCGTTCTTCTTTTTTCCGTCCGCCGGCTGGTTGTCATAATCGTAGTTGAATTGAAAAGAGGCGAAAAGCTTCATCACCATCGGTATGCGAACCCCGGTACGGGTACGAACCGTCCAGTTGGTGCTGTCCTGGAAGCTATACAAAATATCGTCGTGATGATAGATCTGAAAAAACTTGTCAAAAAACCACATATCAAAGTCCAGGGCCCAGTAACCGGCAAAATAGTGTCGCTGGTCCTTACCGCCTAGGAAATCCATGTTCTTGGTATACTTTTCATATGCATAGGCCGGCCCTATCTTGGCTGAGAGATTCTTCTGCTGCGACCTCCAGAATTGGTAACCGGGACCTGCCCCGACATTGCCCAAGAGATCCAAGTCCTTGAATTTGTCCATCTGTGCTGTGCCGTTGCCAAACACAAACCACTTCTTGGTGAGGAAACGCTTATAGGTGGCGGAACCTAAGCCATTATCCTTGCTCAGTTTGTTTTTGCTCCACTCTTTGTGAAACTCCGCGTACAGCTTAACCTCGTGGGGCAATTTGGAAATCGTCGCGTTGGCGATCAAGCTATATTTTTCCGTATTCGTATTTCCGGTTTCCTTGCTGGCTCCGGCAGTGACGTTTCCACCGAATTCCCAGCCAGCCGGCGGCTTGGGCCGTTCCAGGGTCTTGATCTGGGCCATGGCGATGGGAACCGGCGGGGAGCCGTCCGCTGGTTGAAGAATCAGCCTACCATCCTTGGTGACCGTCATTTTGCCCATCAGCGTGTTTTCGTCCCTCAGATAGGCCTCTAAAGGCTTTTCGGTAGTCAGACGGGCTATCTCATCCCATTTGATGGTGATGGCCCCGGCATATGAAGTCTTGAAAACGAGCTTGCCTAAGGACATGGAAACCACACTCCCCTGCAGACGATCGCCATTTTTCATGAGCAGCTCGTCAGCATTGGCAACGCTTATAAAAAAGACAATCAGGAAACCGGCCAATACGCCGCTTTTCAGGCAAGTCTTGGCCAATCGATGTGACCTTCGTTGGGAAGATTTTTCGTTGACTCGATTATGAGACTGTTTCATAGGGTCATTTCCTCCTTTTGAGGCAAACCTGTAGAGATTTTTTTAGCGAAGGACTATAGGCAAAGAACCATTGACTGTCAATGCTAAATCCCAACGGAGCCAATGATTGCCCGATCCTTGCACAACGGAGATGCCTTATGTCCGACACAACTGAAAAAAATGACGATTCCTCTGTGCCGCACAGGTGGCATTTTGTGAGGTTGGGAGGGTTTGATCAAGTAAAACTTGATACGGGGGCGGACCTGTTAGCCTTAGACCAGCTTGACCAGAAATTGTGGGCAGCACTGAGCTGCCCGACTCAGGGCCTCGAGTTCGACGAGAAAACCCTCGATCTGATCGATACGGACGGGGACGGGCGGATCCGGGTGCCTGACATCATCGCTGCAACAAAGTGGGCCGGATCCCTTCTCAAAGACCCGGACGACCTAATCAAGGACGTAAGCGCCCTTCCCCTCTCGGAAATCGATGACAGCACTCCTGAGGGCCAGGAACTCCTTTCCTCAGCCAAACAGATCCTCAAGAACCTCGGCAAATCAGATGCGACCGAAATCATCGCCGACGACACCGCAGATACGGCGAAGATTTTTTCAAAAACCAGGTTCAATGGGGACGGAATTATCCCTGCGGATTCGGCTGACGATGAGGCCATAGGGGAAGTTATCGTGGATATTATAGCCTGCTTTGGATCGGAGGAGGACCGGAGCGGGCTTCCGGGGGTCTCGCAGGAAAAGGTCGACAAGTTCTTTGCCGAAGCGCAAACTTACTCTGATTGGTGAAAAAAGGCTGAAGACGATGCGGACAGCGTCCTCTCCTACGGCGATACAACCGATGAGGTCGTGGCAATCTTTCAGACCGTCAAGGCCGGCCAGGGCTCTCCTAAACAGGTCTTTGACATCGCCAAGTTTGCCGGGATATTCGCTGCCATCGGTCTCGCCATCGGCGCCCTCGCAACAGCGATTGCTTCAGTGGTTACAGGTTTTATGGACCTCGTCTGGTGGCAAATGCCGCTCGCAGCCCTCGGAATCCTATTAGCTATCTCCGGCCCCTCCATGATTATCGCCTACCTAAAACTCCGCAAACGCAACCTGGCCCCCATCCTCGATGCTAATGGATGGGCAGTGAACACACGTGCCATGATTAATATCCCGTTCGGAGCATCTTTAACGCGCACCGCAACTCTGCCCCCTGGTTCCCGTCAAACCTTGAAAGATCCCTTTGCCAAGAAGAAGCTATGGGAATTATACGTCCTGCTGATAGGATTCCTCATGGCAGCCGGGGTGCTCTTGTATAAGGGTTATCTCCAATACCTCATCCCTTAGTCATCATTTCTGTGGCGTACACTCAGTAACGGGACCGGACATCGCCGAAACATTTTTTCAGCAGTCGTTCCAAAGAGCACATTCGCAAGATTGGTACGGCCCTTTGCACCCATCACCACCAGGTCGATCCCCTCGTCCTTTACCACTTGCACCAATTCAATAAATGGGATTCCGATACGGAATACTGTTTTTGGAGTAAGATCGAGGTTGGAAGTTTGACCCCACAACTCGTTGATAAGCCGGGCCCGCTCCTCCTTTTGCCTCTCCACATACTTCTCGACAGATATGCCTGTGGTAATATTCTCAATTTTCTCAATAGCATCAACATCCCTCTGATTGATGACGTTGACCGCGATTAATTCCGCTCCCAATTGGGTAGATAGATCAGCGCCATACTCCATGGTCACTGCCGAATAATCAGAAAGATCAATAGCTGCCAAGACCTTATTGATTTTGCCCATTATTTCCTCCTTGTTTTAGCATCAAAATTCCGGGTTGTGGGTTACGGGTTGCTGGTTTCGATGGCTGTATTTTCTTAAATAGTGCCTGGACGAAATAACTATGAATCCAAAAATTAATCCCAGTCTGTCACGATTGGGTGAGAAATAAGAGAAACTGCCCCTTTACTATTATTCTATTTCTTGTTAAATAAAGATTGACGCTCATGTAAAAAGTCCTTTTTACATGGATTTAAGGATTCAGGAATTTAGGAATTGCGCATTATTGTAAGTAGTTAACGCTAAGGGTATTACTCGAAATTCGGTGCTTCCCAACTTTTTACGAGCAATTGCGAATTTAGGAATTTGGGAATTATTATTAGTAGTTAGTCTTAATGGTCTCGTAAAAAGTTTCCAGGGCCGTCACTCCCTCGAAGCTTGTCCTCGACCTGATCGGGGACCGGTTATGACCACAAAGAAAGAGAGGATAACATAATGGCATCAAAAGAAAAAGCGGCAAGATTAGAGCAGAGGGTCTATTGGGAGGAAAAGTTAAACCAGCGGCTGTCCCTGATGGCTGACAAGGGAGCGGAGTCGGAGAAGATTGCCAAAGATACCACTGTGAGAAAGTTGCGCGCCAAGATGAGAGAAACAGACAAGAGGTTGATGGCAATCGAAGAAAAAGAAAAAAAATTAGAAGAGATGGCTAAGGTCAAGGCTGAAAAGTTGGCAGCCCCTAAAAAAGAGAAGAAAGGGAAAATATCGGAAGAAAAGCCTGGCAAGAGCAAGCGACAGCAAAAGAAAAAGGGGAAAAAGGAGAAAAAGGAGAGTAAGGAGAGTAAGGATAAAGACTAAGATTTTTCAGGCATTAGAATTCAGCCCTCTGATACACATTTCGTTTTGATTCTGCGCCATATGTGATAGCGATTCCGGGCTAAATTTCAACTTCTTGAACAGCTTTTCCTGGACCTGTTTGCAAAGAGAAAAATTCCTTTTAATTGCCTGGGATAGGTCCTTATTCCTTCTGCCATATCGACCGAGGATATAGGTGAGACGTTCATCTAAATCCACAATCTTATCATGATTTACCCGCTTGTCGGAATAATATACTATCTCCTTTTCCGAGTAATCGCCGTTCAGGGAGTAGCTTCGCAACCTGACATGTTCCGCAACAATGGGGGCGATTTCGTCGAGATGGTTTTTTAAACAGATCTGCCTCCCTATTTCAGAATGGTCCTGGCCCGATTTCAGAGAAGCTGTTTTGCCGATGTCGTGCATGAAGGCCGCGGCAATGGCCATTTCAACAGATATATCGACTTCCGCCTCCCGGAGACCCTGAGCAATCAGACAGGTCACCCTTGCTACTACCACGGAATGGGCCTTGATATTTTCAAGCATATGGTATTTATCCATAAGATGAAAACATTCTCGAATTGATGGAATCATTTTTATCTCCTCTGCCCAAGGCCCCAGATCTATACCAACAATTTGATCACCGTTCAACTTAAAAGCACGGATTAAGAATGGCTGGGACAAGAAAGTTTTTGATTAATCTGCAGTGTTGACAAACAGAGCTGTTTTTCATATTTTGTAACTGCTTATTCTAAAGTGAACGATTACCCCTGACGAAAGGAGTAGGGCCATTTCTGATTTTTCTCAAAATAGCAGTCAGACAACCTCGTTTCACATCCTCCGCAAAGACCGGAAGCATCTGAAGACCCAGCTCAGACTCCACTCCAAGTGGAAAAAGACGGTTTTGGTTATCCCGTTGCTGGCCAGTGAGTATTCCGACCCTGCAAATCTTCCAGTATTCAGGAACATACTCAAGCAGTTAAAGGATGTGACCTATGTTTCAACAATTATCTTTGGCTTGGATAAAGCCAGTGAGCAAGAAGCCTTCGTGCTGAGGGATCTGATAAGGGCATCGAATATAAAAAACCACCTTATTCAATGGAACAACGGCCCAGGTTTCAGTGATATATACACTACACTCAACGAGGCGGGATTCAGTATCAGCGAACCTGGCAAGGGAAAAAATATGTTCCTGAGCTTTGGGATTGCCATTGCATTGGGCGCTGAATCTATCGGTCTGATCGATGCAGACATCCGGACTTTTAGACGAATTCAATTAGACCGGCTCTTTTATCCTGTTGTCGTTCTAAGCTACGATTTCTCAAAGGCCTACTACTCCCGCATCAAGGATAATAGACTGTATGGACGGGTAAAACGACTCCTCCTTGATCCACTTCTCCTTGCGCTCAACAGAAAATTTACCGAAAGCAAGGACCAAAAGATGTTGAACCTGATCCAGTTTCTTTTAGGCTTCAACTATCAGCTTTCAGGTGAAGTGGCATTCCACGTAGACCTCTTAAAAAGGATGCGTTTTGCGACCAACTGGGGTGTGGAGATATTCACCCTGATTGAAGTTTACCGCAAGGCCTCATCTTCTGCACAGGTCATGTTTTCTAAAGAACCGTTTGACCACAAACATCAGGATGCCTCACCGAAAGATCGTACTAAAGGCCTCAACCGGATGGCTATCGACATTGTTACAACGCTGATGAATGCCCTTATCATCGAAGAGGGTCTTGAGATCTCTGACACATTCTTTAGAGACCTGACCGTTGTCTACCAGGCTGTAGCCGAGGAGCAGGTCAAGAAATACTCGGATGATTCAGGTTTCAGCAATTTAGACTACGATAGGGACTGGGAGGAATACTTAGTCAAAGAGATCTTCAGGGATTCCATACTCCAGGCCGGCGAAATGCTTACGTCGCCATACAGGATGACAGAAAAGTTTTTGAGGTTTGTCAACTCTCATCCTGAATTCAAACCCTTCATGGAGAACGGGCTTGCTGAAACCATCCTTGAGGTTGAGCGGAACGTAGAACAGAAGCTGTTCGAAACACCCCAGACCGTCTCATGGGAGAGGGTATCAAATAAGTTGCCCCGGATTTTTTATGATTTGATTGAAGTAGTTGAAATGGAAAAAAGACGTTTTTCTTAAACCTTGAACAGCAGTATCTGATGATAAGTTCCCCATTCTTTCTTGTTTTTACCGATTTAGATGGTACTCTGCTGGATCATAACACTTATGGATGGGAAGAGGCCATTCCAGCACTCGAACTATGCAGAACAAGAGGTGTGCCCGTAATACTTGTCTCCAGCAAGACCAGGGCGGAAATGGCTGCCCTTCGCTGCAAATTGTCGATTTCCGCACCTTTTATTTCTGAGAATGGAGGCGGGATATTTTTCCTTAAAGAGACCTTTAGCGACCCTCCC
>Ga0190283_1001081_pt1 | contig 12942 bp, 9 predicted proteins | sample 48691801_MG_FD_161669 | JGI IMG/M metagenome (GOLD analysis project Ga0190283, IMG submission 161669) | Hydrothermal vent microbial mat bacterial communities from Southern Trench, Guaymas Basin, Mexico - 4869-18-0-1_MG | ecosystem: Environmental > Aquatic > Marine > Hydrothermal vents > Microbial...
ATCAAACATCAAACATCAAGCATCAAACATCAAACATCAAACATCAAACATCAAACATCAAACATCAAGCATCAAACATCAAACATCAAACATCAAACATCAAGCATCAAACATCAAACATCAGGCATCCTATCCGTCCGCTTTCATTTTTTCCACAATTTCATCTCTGACCCGCTCCCAGTCTTTGAGGGGCACCCGGCATGATCCCACGGTTCTGTGACCGCCGCCGCCGTATTTAAGCATCAAAGATCCGACATCAGTTTCTGATGTCCGGTTGATCACGCTGTGACCGCAGGTGAACAGCATATTCCGCTTCTCAGGTCCCCAGATAATTCTGATGGAAATGTTCTGTTCAGGGAACAAAACATATTCTTTGAAGCGGTTTCCTGTCACAATTTCTTCCAGACGATGAAGGTCAACGATGAGGACATTCCCGTTAACAACACCGTTCGCCTCAATCACCTTTTCATAGATTTTTTCCTGTTTGAAATACCGATCCATCCGTTCCTGAACATCCGGGACCGCCAAAATCTCGTAAATGCTCATGGTCCGACAGTAGTGAATCATGTCTTTCATGAACTGGTCCTGAAAAATGCGGTAGTCCTCATACTGGCCAAGTCCCGTGCGCGGGTCCATTATGAATGAAATCGCTATCCAGTCTGTAGGATATTCAATGTCAGGAGCGGTTAACTGTCCGCTGTCAGTCTTGTCAACGGCTTCCATCAGACCGATTTCATCAAATTTGGATAATCTGTCCGGGCCGCCGTAGTAATCGTATATCACTCTGGCGCAACTCGGAGATTTGCAACTCCTTCCTTTGAAATGGAACTGTTCATCCAGTTTGAGCCGTTCATCTTCGCTGGAATGGTGATCAAACCAAAGTCCGCAGTTTGGGACATAGGGAATATTTGCAAGGACGTCGTTTTCGGTAACCTCAATTTTGCCGTCCTGAACATCCCTCGGATGTACAAATTTGTATTCATCAATAATTCCGACTTCCGCCAGTAAGACCGCACACGCGAGACCATCGAAATCAATCCTTGTTATTAAGCGCATAATGGCTCCTCTGTAAATCCAATTATATGTAATGATTTCGTTTGTGCGTTTGTCAAGGTGGGTTGCGGATTTCGTTTTTTACTGCGTAAAAAATCGAAATCCTCCACCCACCCTACAACCCGGGATTTTCATCTGTGCGTATGTCATCGGCGAGCCGATGCTCCTTTACGATAGACTACTTCAAGAAAAAGTTCAGTTCGGAGTGCCGTCTGTCCTGCACATAAGGATTTCAGTTTTTCCGCACAAGACAGATGCCGCACCTCCAAAAAAATTTTCTTAAAAATTTCTGTTCAACAGATGGAAAAATTGTTTCAGACGAACACAGACGTAAAACAATTTTGCAAATTGTTTCAGACAAGCACCGGCACAAACCATTTTTCAGCTTCTATAAAGGATGCCCAAATTTATTCCCATTTGTCAACACGATTGCATCCTTAAAGTTCATTCAGATATAGTAGAAGGTTGGGCTTGTCAAGAAAACTCGTCAGTGAAAAATCCAAAGTTAAAAGCGTATAACCCAAACAAAACACCTATGACAAGAATTTCCAACAGATATGTTTAATAAATCCATGCAGTCACACTTTGAATCGGGCTGTACTGAATTTCATTCCAACGCCCTTGTATTTGATATTTTTTCCTGATTATAACGAATTCACAACCTGCTGAGCCGGACACAGATGGCCGGAAATAAACTTTTATGTGTCCGCTTTTATCCTCCGGGCTTTTTCTTTGTGCTCTCTGTGTCTTTGTGTGAGATGCCGGCGTGAGACTCCCTGAATCCGTTATAATCAGATTTTTTCTTATAAAGACAATCCCCCTTTCATGGGTATAATTTTCGTTTGGACTGTTTCTGCGGGCTTGACAAATCCGACAGAATGAACAGCTTTGATTTGTCAATCCATTTTACAATCACAAGTACCTGTACAGAAGTTCCATAACATTTTCACACAAAGCCACAAAGAAGCCACATTTCTGTGTCTTCGCACCTTTGCGCGAAATATGAAATCATGGAAAACAAGGCAAAAATGAAATATTCACCCATCAATAAAAATCTGTTTATCCAAAACAGGGAAAGGTTTGTGAAGCATCTCAAGCCGAATTCTGTTGCTGTTTTCAATTCCAATGACATCATGCCCACCAGCGGAGACGGGGTAAGATCATTTATCCAGAATTCCGATATTTTCTGCCTGAGCGGGATTGATCAGGAGGAAAGTATTTTGATAATCTGCCCGGATGCCAAGGAGGAAAAGTACAAGGAAATCCTGTTTGTCAGAAAGACAGATGAAAAGATCGCTGTATGGGAGGGGCAGAAGCTCACTAAGGAAGGAGCCGCAGAGATTTCAGGAATAAAGCAGGTGCATTGGACTTCAGAATTTGAAAATATTTTCAAAGCGCTGGTTTTTGAGGCGGAATATATTTATTTGAACACCAACGAACATCTGCGCGCTGAAGTGACTGTGGAAACAAGGGATGAACGCTTCCTGAAACAGTGCATGGCCGCATTTCCTTTGCATAAATATGAACGGCTGGCATTGATTATGCAGAATCTGCGTACTGTCAAATCTTCCATTGAGATTCAACTGATACAGCAGGCATGTGATATCACAGAAAAGACCTTCCGTCGTCTGCTTGGTTTTATCAGACCGGGCGTGTGGGAATACGAGATAGAAGCTGAAATTTATCATGAATTCCTGCGAAACCGCTCAAGGGGGCCTGCATACCAGCCGATTGTGGCTTCCGGCACAAATTCATACATCCTGCATTATCTCACCAATGATCAGCAGTGCAAAGACGGGGACATGCTGCTGATGGATTTCGGGGCAGAATATGCCAATTACGCTTCTGATGTCACCCGCACAATTCCGGTAAACGGGCGTTTCACCAAAAGGCAGAAGGATGTTTATAACGCTGTGCTGCGGGTTCAGAAGGCTGCCATTGAAATGCTCAGGCCGGGAAATATTCTGGAAACATACAACAAGGAAGTCGGGAAAATAATGGAAAGCGAACTGATCCGGCTGGGCATCCTGGATCCCGACAAGGTAAAGGAACAGGATAAGGAAAAACCGCTTTACAAAAAATATTTCATGCATGGCACATCCCATCATCTTGGACTGGACGTGCATGATTACGGAAGCAAATACCGCAAATTCGAGGCAGGGATGGTACTTACCTGCGAGCCGGGCATTTACATCAGAGAGGAAGGCATCGGCGTCAGAATTGAAAATAACATTCTGATCACTTATGACGGGCCTGCTGATCTGACAAAAAATATTCCGGTGGAAGCGGAAGAGATTGAGGAACTGATGAACAGATGATTCTCGCATTACATTACAAAATTACAAAAGGAGTGCGGAAATGGAGCCGCTAGGCGGAATTTTCGCATATAGGCGGAATTTTCGCATTCAATATTACTGGTTCTGATGGTTTTTGTGGTTTCCGATATAGCTGAAAATTATGAACCGCAGATTAACGCAGATTAACGCAGATGACCATACATTACGAAATTACAAAAGGAGTGCGGAAATGGAGCCGCCAGGCGGAATTTTCGCATATACCTTACTGACACATTTCGATTTCAAACAACATTTCGGACTCATCTTCCTTCGTGCATCTTCGTGTCCTTCGTGGATGAACACTTGCAAAATTGTTCTACGCCTATCTGAAACAGTTTGCAAAATTATTCTGAAACAGTTTGCAAAATTGTTCTACGCCTGTCTGGAACAATTTGCAAAATTGTTTTACACAGCATCTTTTTTATATTTCAACTGTGAGATAACACAATCTTCCATATTGATGTCATCCCGCGGCCCGATGTAAGTGGGCTGGTAAAGGCTCCCTCCTTTATAAGCATACAGATATCGCACCTCGGCAATTGAATCCACCGGGGGAATTTCTTTGTTCGGGGGGATTGTCACATTTCCCACTGCTGTCCGCTTTTTACCTGAGAGAACTGCAACCGCAACACTGTTCTTATCATTTATTTTGGTGACAATCACAGATGCGGTGGCATAGAACTTGAATTTTACCTGGGAACCGCCGCTGTTCGGTCTGCCGGCCGTGTAGGGGGCTGAATGTTCCTTAAACACAATGCCCTCTGCTCCCGAGGCTTTCAATTTTTCAAATAACTGCTGTTTTTGTTTTTTTGTCTTAGCGGTTTCAACGACGGTCACTGCCCCCTTCAGCCCCAGGCTCTCAAGGTGTGACAGCCTTTTTTTGTAAGGCTCCGGCTTTATGTCGGTATTGTCAAATTCCAATATGTCAAAAACGAACAGCTTTTCCCCCACTGCCTCGCCATCTGCCAGGTAACTCATTTTAACCTTGGCCGCACTGTGTACTATCGTGTCCGGGGCACCCACTGAGAGACCTTTTCGGTTAATTGCTGTGACTGTATCTGCTTTTCGGATAAGCATCCGCTTCCCATCATGCTTTTCCTGGGCCCACCAGTCCTTGTCATTGATGAACTGGGTGACGTTGGATTCCTCAATGAAATTCAATAACTGACATCGGACACCCGTATCATTGGTATCTGCATCTGTATATTGGGAACCCTGTTTTCCGGGAGCATAACCTTTTGATGTCTTGCTTTTCACAAGTTTGTCATAGATTTTTCTGGCTGAAGCATAATCCACAGGTGTTTTGGTTTTTGTCCCTGTGGTAAGCGTGGCTCCCCTGCGGCCATAAGAAAAGTTCACAACAAAACTGTTGCTGTCAGCTTCTTCTATGGATGCATTATAAACTTTGTCGCTGCTTCCCTGTTTGAAATACAAGGCAATTTTTTCAGATTTCATAATTCCTCCTCTTTCCCAAGTGTCAATGCTTACCAAACAACCCTCTGCAGATTTTGTCTTTTTATCAAAGTGTTAGTGGAAAAGCATCCGTTTTTCACATCCGTCAAAACAAATACATTTATACAAATTTAATCATAATGTCAATATTCCTTTCCTTCAAATATACTGATTATAACGCTTTCAGGGGATGCCTGAAATCAGCCCTGAACCGCACCTTTTTAACCACAAAGGACACAAAGGGGGCACAAAGGCCACAAAGCTTGAACCCGGGGCACAAAGCTCAGACCTGCACGTTCAGCCGGATCTGTCTGAGGGCAGGTGCTGGATTTTTCAAGACGATCCGCTTGAAAGAGGGGATCAGGGGGAGTATGAAATCCGGGAGGTGGGTGAAAATTATATGAATTCGGAGCAGAAATAGAGGAAAGACTGAACATGCCGGCGGATATTATTTCACTCACTCCCCCCAGCCGGCTGACCCGTTATATTGAGTCGAAAGGGAAGGTTCTGTTATGAAGATTGATGAACTCCGGGAGGAAATTGAGGGCTTATGGGCGGATCTGCAGACGAAAGCGCAAGCCGAGGGATAAATATCCCCCGAAGTACGCTGAAGCGCACTGTCAGCTGGCTTCAGCCTGCTTGAGCTTTCAGCCCCGGAATTTATTCCGGGGCCGGCTGAAAATTCCCACGGCAAATCTGTTTTGCCGGAAAATTCTTCATCCTGATTTCATTAGATACAAAGACACAGAATCACAACGACCTGATCTCCTGCCGCATAAACACAGCATAAGAAATGGCAAAACATAAGACCGTAATTGCCATCAGCGAGATGATATATGGCAGGACCACAAGAACGCTCTGCCCCAGTGACAGCGGCCCTGAAAATCTCGCCATGGACAACTGCTCCATAAAGCCCATCTGTATAAAAGAACGAGGCGTTCTCCGCATCGGGTCAATGATCGTCGCGGTGGAATCCGTATAGAGTTCCATCGGAGACGTAAGAGAAAGAGCTTTCTCAATCCTGGCCCGACGTATAGCAGATTCAGGATCAGATTCGCCTGCGTCGGGTGTCAGTGCGCTAGCGAACGCGTTCGCCCCGATAGAGACAAAAAATGAGAAAAATATCCACATCGCCATCGCAGCCAACGCTGATGTGGCGACATTGCGGAAAAGAATGGAAAAAAGAATGGCAAGCCCCAGCCAGAAGGAAATGTAGAAGATGCTGATGACCAGATAGATAAACATCCGCCACACTTCCTCAATCCCGGGGATGACACCTATGGTCATCAGCCCCATGGCCGAAATAAACAGCATGACTGATGCCATGATGACGGTAATGATAAACACGCCGGCCAGAAATTTTCCGTTGATGACCGCATCCCGGTAAATGGGCTGAGACAGCAGCTTGCTGAGGGTCCCCTCGTTCCGCTCCCGGTTGATCGTGTCAAACCCCAGGATCAGGCCGATCAGAGGCCCGAAAAACGCCACAAACTGCACCAGTGAGAACTGCATCCCCGAGGATGTGAAGAGCATGAGAAAGACAAATTTCGGTTTCGCCACCCCTTCCAGGTCCTTTGTGATCCCCATTCCCGCCATATAAACTGTGACCAGACTCACCATGACAATCATGGCAAACAGGAGCAGGAACCGATAACTGCTGAAATGATCCGACAGTTCTTTTTTAAAAATGACTTTGATACCGTTCATAATCAGGCCTCCCGGAAATATTTCATATAAATCTCTTCCAATGTGTATTGCTCTCTGCCCACACCGAGCTTTTCCTCAGCCAACTGGTCCATCTGGCCCTGAGCCACCATCCGGCCGTTGATCATAATCCCGACACGGTGACAGATTTTCTGAACCTGATGCAGCAAATGGGAGGAGAGAAGCACTGTCATTCCTTTTACCCGGCACAGCCCCTCAACCAGTTCAATCATTCGGTTGGCGGTATCCGGGTCCAGGCCCAGAGTCGGCTCATCCAGAAACGCCACTTTCGGCTCTTTGACCAGCACCTCGGCGATGCCAAGACGCTGTCTCATTCCCCGTGAATAGCTCCCGACCTCTTTCTTGGATTCATTCAGAAGGCTGACCGTTCTCAGGGCACTTTCAATCCGCCTGTTTGCCGCATCCTGTGACAGGCCGTTCAGTTCGGCAATATACATCAGGCTCTGCCACGCGTTCATATCCCGGTAAAACCCCATGTTTTCAGGGAGATAGCCGATCATTCCTTTGACTCTGACCGGGTCTCTTGCAGGATCAACCCCCAGCACCCTGGCTTTTCCGGCCGTAGGCTCTGTCAGACCGAGGAGCATGAGCAGGGTCGTCGTCTTTCCCGCGCCATTGGGGCCCAGAAATCCGAAGATTTCCCCCTCATTCACATTGAAGGAGAGGCGATCCACCGCGGCCTGACCGTTGTATGCTTTTGTTAATTCCTGTGTTTCGATGATTGCTTTTTGCTGTTCCATTTTAACGCCTTCCCAGTTTACGGAATAAAGCGGTCAGCCCGCCGGTCACCGCGATAATAATCAGAATCCCGATCCAGGCCCATGCGGCAGAAGCTTTGACTGTGACCCGGAATTCAAGGGTTTCGGATGTCTTCTCCCCGTCAATCCTGACGTTTACCGAGTAGTCTCCCACAAGGCTCTCGTCATAAGGCGTGATAATAACTTCCACCTGTTTCAACCCCCCGGGTTCTATGGCCTCGATGATTTCAGGCTTGAATTCGATCTTCCAGTTCTCCGGCTTGAAAGACATGAATTTGACGGCCTTGTTCACAGCAGAACCCGTATTTTTGATATAGAAGGACATATTGGCCGGCTTCCCCTGTCTGGCATCCAGCGACAGCAGGCCGGTAACTGTTCCGACTTCTATGCCATAAGTGCCGGTGAGAATCACAGTCAGAGGAACTTCTCCTTTGGCCTCGCCTGAACTCACCTTGATATTGACGGGGTATTCGCCCTCTTGCGCGGACAATGAAGGTTTGACCTGAACAGCCACTGTCTGACTCTGGTTCGCCTTGATCCGAAGGCTTGATATATACTTGGATTCATACGCAGGCTTGAAATTGATTTCCCACCCGTCAGGTCCCTGGACAAAGAGATTGAAGACCTCATCCTTATCCAGCTTGCTGTCAACCTCCACCGAAAATTCAAACTCTCCGTCCGACGGGCCCCGGAGAACAGGATAAGAGGTGGTCAGTTTGACACCCCTGTCTTCCTTTTCGCCTTCTTCCTTCTCCTTTATGGTTGCCACAACAGTTTCAGTCATGTTGAACTGACCATCCCGGGTTTTGGCCTCAATACGAAACTCATATTTTCCCGGCTTCACTTCCTTTCCCGGGTCTGCTTCCAGAGTGAGCGTCTTGTCATCACCGGACGGTACATGGATCCCGGTTACGGTGAAACGATAGGTTTTAATCCTGACTTTCCAGTTTTCCGGTTTTTCAGCGATCCATACATCAACATTCTCGTCAGACCGCCCTTTATTGTGGAAGATGATGTCCATACTCAGATCTTCTTCAGGGGGAATCACCACTCCCGGATATTCCACAGCCATTGTGACAAGTCGGGCCGGCCTGTCTTTGTCCTTGTCTTTATCCTTTCCAAAAGAAAAGCCTGTCCCCTGCTGAAGCATCAGTCCCATCACCATCATAAGAACAACCAAAGAAATCTGAACCGTTTTTTTTCTCTTCATACCTCTCATACGTTTCCTCCCATAAAAATTACCTCCTTATTAATTAATGATTTAATTTAAGGCGGACACTTCTCATGTCCAAACCCCGCAATCCATATCCTAAAATGAACAATTGATGTATAGCAAAAAGTTTGAAGCCTGTCCGTAACCATTTGAAATTATTAGTTCATACACTCCCGAACCAGCGGTTCCCATTGAATGATCTCAGCAGGTTGCGGATCTGTCTTTCAACCTTTCATTGCAGAGTTGTCATATTTCTGATTCCTGATTATAACGCTTTTAGGGGAGCCCTGAAATCAGCCCTGCGCACCTTTTTAACCACAAAGGGCACAAAGGGGGCACAAAGGGGCACAAAGCTTAGACCTGCACGTTCGGCAGGATATGTCTGAGGGCGGATGCGGGAGCCTCCCCTGAATCCGTTATAATCAGTCTGATTCTAACGGATTTTGTGGTCTGAATCCGTTTTTCAACCACAGAGGACACAGCGAAACCACAAAGGACACAGAGCCCTCCTGATCTCTGCGGTTTCCTGACAGCCTGAAATTATGCAGAACCACAAAATCCGTTATAATCAGAAATCCGTTATAATCAGTGAAATCATTATTAAGTCGAAGCCCGCAGTTCATACTCAAAAAAAATAAAGCCGAACCCGGGTCTGACATTATTGTCGGAACAACTGGCAAACCCGGGGGTTGAAAATTTATTTTACATTCTTATACCATTCCGTGCTTTTTATCCACTTGTTGTAGATCACGTCATAGCGTCCGTCATTTTTGAGCTGCTTCAGAAAATTATTCAGCCAGTTGAGGAAATCCGGGTCCCCTTTGTTGATCGCCCAGGCAAGGGGTTCATAAGTAAAAGGCTTATCAAGAAAGACCAGCTTGCCGGCACCCTGCTGCGCCATGAGCACAACACAATTCGGCTGATCATACACATAAGCGTCTGCCTTACCGTTTATCACCTCAAGAAATGCTTCTGTTTCCGTCTCAAAGGATTTGTAAGTACATTTCGGAATCTTCCGTTTCGTTGCCTGCTCCCCGGTGGTTCCGAGTTTTGAAGTCACGACAAACTTGGGATCATTCAGGTCTTTATAAGACTTGACAGTGGCTTCATGCTTTTTGTTGAGCAGAATGGTCTGGCCGATAACAATGTACGGGTCAGCAAAACCTATCTTGAGATTTCTTTCCTGAGTGACGGTCATGCCGCTCATTATAATATCAAATTTCCCGGTAATGAGCGAAGGAATAATGCCGTCCCACGCAGTATTGACAGGAACAAATTTGACATCCATGGCCTTGGCCATTTCCTTGGCAACATCAATGTCAAAGCCGACAAATTTTCCCTTTTTGTCCGTCATTTCAAAAGGCATGTATCCTGCTTCAAAACCGACCCGGATCTCACCCTTTTTCATGATAGATTCCAGCGTTGATTTTTTGGCGAGTTCAATATCCGCGCCGTAAGCATAAGTGGCAACCCATACAAGCATCGCCGCGAAAGCAACCGCTTTTTTCCAAAAACCTTTCTTCATCAAAACCTCCCTCAGTTAATTTGAATTAATAATATCAGCCGCAACACGCGGCCTTTTCCAGCCAAAGTGCATTCTGTTTAGCATAATAATTTAAAATAGCAAGATGTTTTTATGGCAAAATCCAAAAATCTTGACAAAACATCCAAAATCTGAAACTTAATTCTTACAGGTTTTTAAGAAAATATTTTTATTGATACCAAATTTTTTGCAGTAAGGGAACTCCAAATAAATAGCCTGATTATAACGGATTCAATTTCAGCATGTCACGCCGATATCTCACACAAAGGCACAGAGGGCACAAAGAAAAGCACATAAAAGTCTGTGTCCGGCTTCCGGGCCGGACAGGACTGCCGGTGTCCGGTTACACCCTGCATTCCGGGAATTTTATTTGAGCGCAAAAACTGAAACTTAAAACTTAAAACTTAAAACTTAAAACCTTTAATATAAACGGAGGATAACAATGCCAGGAAAAATGTCTGCCACTCTTGCGGATCTTCTGAAACACCCTGAAGTTCAGAAGGTAACTGACAATATCAACCCGGAGCTGATTCAAAGAAGAAAATATATCCCGCCCATAAGTGATGTGTTCTCCGCCCTTTATACGGTTCTGGAAGAAACTGACAAATACAAATTTACCATTGACAGGGAAGCTGAAAAGCAGTTGCCCGGAATCATAAAGAACAAGGTTCAGACAATTGCGGGCGTGGAATCTCCTGAAGTATCTTTCAAAGAAAAATATTGCAAAAAACGCAATATCGGCATTGTCTTTTCAGGGGGGCCTGCCCCGGGTGGTCATAATGTGATTGCAGGGATTTATGACGCGGCCAAAGCAGCCAATCCCAAAAACAGGATATTCGGGTTTCTGATCGGGCCTGACGGAATCATTGAAAATGAAACCATTGAGATCACCGGAAATCTTGTGGATGCTTATCGGAACCTGGGCGGCTTTGGAATGATCCGTACCGGCCGGACCAAAATTGACACAGCAGAGAAAGTCGCCCTGTCACGGGAGACCTGCAAAAAACTTGATTTGGATGCCATTGTGGTTGTGGGGGGGGATGATTCCAACACCAACGCTGCATTTCTGGCTCAGGAGATGGCCGACGACGGGGTTCAGGTCATCGGCGTTCCCAAAACCATTGACGGGGATATACAGGTCAGAGACGCTGACGGGAATGTGCTGTGTGCCATGTCTTTTGGGTTTCACACCGCGGCCAGAGCCTTTGCAGGTGAAATCAGCAACCTCTGCACGGACAGCAGTTCCGATGTCAAATACTGGCATATCTGCAAGGTCATGGGACGGGTGGCAAGCCATCTGGCCCTTGAGGTTGCATTGCAGACCCATGCGAACATGACCCTTATCGGCGAAGACCTTGCCGACTATGTGGATATGAGGCGGATCGAAAAAGCGGAAAAAGAGAGAACAGTGGATTACACTGCCTATGGGATGACCCTGCGGCATCTTTCCCGTGTGGTGTGTGATGCGATTGTGAGACGGGCTGCTGTGGGAAAAAATTACGGCGTACTTGTCATACCCGAAGGTGTCCTGGAATTCATCAATGAAATACAGGTGTTTATCATAAAGCTGAATACAATTATTGCTGAATATAACACAACCCGCGATACAGATTTCCATCTGAATTTTCCGACGCTTGAGGATAAACTGGAATATCTGCGGAGACTTGCCAGGCGTTCGCGTGAAGAAGGCTCTTTTTCAATATGGAGTTCCCGCGATGATGATCTGTTCAATGATATCCCCGCATTTTTCCAGGAAGGGCTTCTCATGGAACGGGACAGCCACGGGAATTTCCAGTTTTCCCAGGTGGAGACGGACAAGGTGCTCATGGGACTGGTAAGAGACTATCTCGGCATTCTCAGGGAAAGAGGAGCGTATAAAATCGGGATAGAAAGGGCCTTTTACAAAAAAACGCTTGGAAAAGAAAATCTTGATCCGGATTACTTCGGGCCAATCCTGTTCAGAAACTATGATGAAGCGGCTTTTCTGCTGGTAAAGCCGTCCGTCATTTCTGTGAAAACGCTCAGGCAGACCTTGATAAAGGCGGGGGCGATCCGGAAAGATGAGGCCATTCCCGCTTCTGTTGAGAAAATCTATAAGAAATCCGTTGCGAAATTCAAGACCCAGCTCCATTTTTACGGGTATGACGGCAGGGGAAATGATCCCACCCAGTTTGACTGCACTTATACTTACAATCTGGGGCTGACCGTTTTCAGCCTCATAGCCAATGGCGCAACCGGGCAGATGGCCGCTATAAAGAATCTGGAGTCGGGCTTTTCCAAATGGGAACCCGTGGGAATTCCCATTGCCGCGCTCATGCATCTTGAGGAACGAAAGGGAAAACTGGCCCTTGTGCTGGAAAAAAGCGTGGTGGATGTGGCCTCCCCGGCCTTCAGAATCGCAAAGGCGTTCAGGGAGAAATGGCTCGCAGCCTCCCCAGGTGAGGACAATTACAGGAAACCTGGGCCTGTCCGCTTTGCCGGGGAAACAGAGGAAAGCAGGCCGTTGACGTTGGTGCTGAATGCCCTTGGGTGATCAATCTCAATCAAAGACCTGCGAGGTTTTTAAAACCTCGCAGGTCTCTTCCCGATAGACAAAAGGAGCGGCACATGACATCGGCTCGCCGATGACATACGCACATAAGAACATCCCGGATCGAACATCAAACATCAAACATCAAACATCAAACATCAAACATCAAACATCAAACATCAAACATCGAACATCGAACATCAAACATCAAACATCAAACATCAAACATCAAACATCAAACATCAAACATCAAACATCAAACATCAAACATCAAACATCGAACATCGAACATCGAACATCGAACATCAAGCATCCAACATCAAACATCAAGC
>Ga0190283_1001082_pt1 | contig 12940 bp, 12 predicted proteins | sample 48691801_MG_FD_161669 | JGI IMG/M metagenome (GOLD analysis project Ga0190283, IMG submission 161669) | Hydrothermal vent microbial mat bacterial communities from Southern Trench, Guaymas Basin, Mexico - 4869-18-0-1_MG | ecosystem: Environmental > Aquatic > Marine > Hydrothermal vents >...
TATGCTCTTGCGTTGGGAAAGCGTGAAGATTATCTTTCGCCCCTTCTTCGTGGGCCCGTAGCTCAGTTGGTCAGAGCAGGAGACTCATAATCTCTTGGTCGGGGGTTCAAGTCCCTCCGGGCCCACCACACTTTTTGCCTCCCAAAGGGATTGTCGGGCCCGTTTCTTGCTGGTACAGTCTGCGCAGATGCCTAACAAGGAGAGCAGACTATGGCCCGTATACTCTTAGTGGATGATGAAAGCAGCATTGTAAAGGTGCTGGAGGAAATGCTGTCTCAGCTGGACTACGAGATAGTTACGGCCCTCGGCGGAACAGAGGCGCTGCAAAAGCTTTCGTCCGACAATATTGATCTTGTTGTGACGGACATTGTGATGCCGAACATGAACGGTCTTCAGTTGATCGAGGAGATTCAAAAAGCAGATCCCGGCGTGAAGATTATCGCCATGTCCGGCGGCGACATAAAAAGCGGGCCTGCTGAGTATCTGCAAACCGCAAGCAAGCTGGGCGTGCTGGGCTGTCTTGCCAAACCGTTTACGATCAATGATCTTTCCACGCTGGCGAAGAGCCTTCTGGCAGAGTAAACAGCCGCTCTAGCGACAAACATTCCCGCGCATTGTTTGCAGAGAAAGTAGAACTATGGAAAAAAAACCTCCCCCTTCCGGGGATGCTCTCGAACCGAACCGCCGCGAAACTGTTCCCGTTGCCAAAAAAGAACAAGCCCTCGCACCGAGCTTCCTGCAAGCGGTGTTTGACGGGTTCCCCGAGTCGCTCATGGTCATCAACCGCGATTATTCCATCGCGCTGGCCAACCGGGCGGTTCGGGAAGCGAGCGGCCATACAGATCCCGTGGCGGACGGGCTGACCTGCCACGAAGTTTCCCATGCCAGTGCGAGCCCGTGCGATTGCGATGAAAAACACCCCTGCCCCATGCAGCAGGTCCTCGCTACCGGGAAACCCGTTGTGCTGGAGCATCTGCATTATGACCAGAGCGGACAACCTATTCCCGTCGAAGTGATGATGGCACCAATCCTTAATGAAGACGGCGAGGCGGTACAGGTCATTGAGTTCTCACGGAATATCGCCGAGCAAAAGAAAAATGAAGAGGATCTGACGCGTTTGTCGGCGGCGATTAATCAGGCTGCAGAGACCATAGTAATTACCGCCAGCGACGGCACTATTGAATATACCAACCCGGCCTTTGAAGCTATCACAGGCTATTCCTGCGAGGAGGCGGTCGGGCGGAACCCAAGGATTCTTAAAAGCGGCAAACAGGATCAGGCGTTTTACCGGGAGCTGTGGGACACTATTTCCTCCGGCAAAACGTGGAAGGGTCGGTTTATCAACCGATGCAAGAATGGCGAACTTTACGTGGAGGACGCTGTCATTTCCCCGGTTCGAGACAACTCCGGCACTATTGTAAACTATGTCGCCGTCAAGCGGGACATCACGGAACAGCTGCATCTGGAGCAGCAGTTTCGCCAGGCGCAGAAAATGGATGAAATGGGCCGTCTGTCCAGCGGCATCGCGCACGACTTTAATAATATACTGCAGTCCATCCTCGGGTTTAATGAACTGCTGATGGAAGATCTGAAAGACCAGCCGTCCCCGCTCAGAAAACTCCGTGAGGTGGAAAAAGCCGCTAAGCGCGCTGCCGAGTTGACCCAAGGCCTCCTGGCGTTCAGCCGGGAAGATTCTGCGGACAGCGAGCCTCTGGATATCAACTCTCCGATCCGCGAAACGGAGCACATGATCGAACGGCTGATCGGAATCAATATCCAATGTGTGCTCCATCTGGCGCAGGAACTGGAAAAAGTGCCCATTGCCTCCGGAAAGATCGCACAGATCATTCTCAACCTTGCCGTGAATGCGCGTGATGCCATGCCGGACGGCGGGCGCCTGACGTTCTCCACCGCAAATATAACGTTTAGCGCAAAGGACGCCGCCGCGATACCTGAAATAAAAGAGGGGAAATTCATATGCCTGTCCGTTACCGACACAGGCACCGGTATGACCAAAGCTGTGAAAGAGCATCTGTTTGAACCGTTCTTCACAACAAAAGCCGTCAATGAGGGAACCGGCCTGGGGCTCTCCGTCATTTACGGCATCGTCAAGCAGCACGGCGGCTGGATCCATGTGTACAGCGAGGTCAGCCACGGCACTACCATTAAGATTTATCTGCCCGTTCATGAAGCCCGCCCTTCCGAGAGCGAGCCGCCTGCCGGGGCGGAAGGGCGCGGCGAGCGCATCCTGCTGGTGGAAGATGATATGACCTTACGCAATCTGTGTATCCGCATACTGCTGGGCGAAAAGTATCAGGTTTTTGCCGCCGGAAGTCTTCAAGAGGCCCGCAGCCTGTCTGAGCGCGAAGGGGATCGGTTCGACCTGCTTTTCAGCGATATTATGCTGCCGGACGGGAGCGGCATCGAGCTGGCCGACGAGCTTCGCAGAAAAATGCCTGCCCTGCCCGTGGTGCTGTGCAGCGGGTACGGCGACGCACGGGAACGCTGGAGCGATCTCCCGAAAAAGGACTACCATTTTATGCAAAAACCTTTTACCGTAACAGAGCTGGCTTTTGTGATCCGGCAGGCTATGTTTCAAAAGAGTCCCTCGCCTTAAAAAAGGAACCGTCCATGAAAAATATTTTAATTGTTGATGACGACCCCTCCATCCTGATCCTTTTCGAAGAGTTTCTCAAAAGCAAAGGGTACGGCACCGCCGTGGCGTCCAACGGACGTCAGGGGTTGGAGATGCTTGAGCAGCAGAAGCCCGACCTCATCATCACCGATATCATGATGCCGGAAATGGACGGGCGGGAGATGATCTATGCCGTCAGCAACCTGGATCCCGACCTGCCCATCATTGCCATTTCCGGCGGCATCAAAAGGACGCCGATGTATCTGCTGACCCACGCACAAAAATCGGGAGCCTGCCGCATCTTCAACAAACCGGTCGAGCTCACGGAAATGCTCAAAGCCGTGCAGGAACTTCTTCAAGAAACCGAGCAGTAAGCAGCAGAATGATTTCTGCGCTCGTATTCGCTAATCAATGTCGAGGATTTCGTTGCCAACGATGGGGTCGCCCTCTATATACGGCACGGTTTTGAATTCGCTGACCCGTCCCAACTTCCCAAGAATATCCCGAATCTGCTCAACGGCTCCCAAAGACTCATCGAGTTGCGTCCGGACTTCATCAGAGGTCGCGTCTTCCCTCAGCAGTTGCAGACGCATGCACAGCACCGTTGCCGGCTGGCTGAGATGATGGCAGGCCGCCCCGAGGCTTTGGATCATGGTGCGATGACGCTCCGCATCAACCAAATTTTGCTGCTGCTGCCGCATTTTCGCTAAAATGGCATTAAAACTCTCTTCAATATACTTGATGTCATCCGAATTCTGAGTGTCCGGTAAAACAATTTCCTCAGGCAGAGCTCCCTTGGCAACCTCGCCGATATACTGGCGCAATTTCAAAATGTTTTCTGAATACTTGCTGATGATCCGGTAGCCGGCGAAAGCAAGAAGGGTTGTGAAGGTCAGAATACCGACCTGTGCCGTTAGCGGAAAAGCCCTTTCCGGGAAATACGTTAGACTGCCCATAAAGAACACCACCAGGGCGGGAATAATGGACATGAGTACGGCGGCGGCTTTCGTCTGTTTCCGCGCATCCTGCGAGGTTAGCGTGGCTCTTTTTCTTTTTTCCATGATTTCGGCTCCTGTGGCTGACTGTACAGGGTTTTTCCGCCAAGCCAAGCCATTCCACTGCGCGGCACCGATTCATCCGGCCTTGCCATTCCACCGCGCCTCATTCACCATGCATTCATGCAAAACGGCGACCTTTGTGCGTGGGTGGTAACGGCGGATATGGGGCTTGGCCATCAGCGGGCCACCGATCCGTTCCGCTGCATTGCAGAAGACGGACTGCTCGTAGCGGGCAGCGCGCAAACCAGCGACGCAAAGGAAAAAAGGCTCTGGGACCGAACGCGAAACACCTATGAGTTTTTCTCCAGAATCCGCGAGTTTCCCATCATTGGAAAACCGCTTTTCGGGCTGCTCGATGAACTTCAGCGCATCTCCCCCTTCTACCCGCGACGCGACCTCTCCCGTCCGACCTATCAGGTGAAATTCGCAAGCTCGCTGATCAGCCGGGGGCTCGGCCGAAAGCTGATCGCGAAAATGCGGCAGAAACCGCTGCCGATGCTCACCTCCTTCATGGTGCCCGCTCTGGCGGCAGACAAGGCGGGCTATACACCGCTCTACTGCATCATCTGCGATGCAGAAGTCAGCCGCGCCTGGGTGCCGGAAGACCCCGCCGCCAGCCAAATCAATTACCTTGTCCCCTGCGGCCGCGCCATGATGCGCCTGAAAAGCTACGGCGTGCCTGACGAACATATCTTCCTGACCGGATTCCCCATGCCGCTGGAAGTTCTCGGTGACCGAACCCTGGATGTCCTGCGGGCCGATATGGCCCAGCGCCTCCTGCATCTTGACCCCAACGACCGCTTCTGGCCCTTGCACGGCCTCAACGTCGCCCATTTTCTGGGAGAAGAAAACTGCTGCCCGAAAACCGAGCGGACGCTCACCATCACTTACGCGGTCGGCGGCGCCGGCGCCCAGCGCGACACCGGCCGTCAAATCGCCAAAAGCCTGCGCGAACCGATTGAGGCGGGAGAAATCGCCCTCAATCTCGTCGCCGGCGTACGCGCCGAAGTGAACAACTATTTTGAGAAAATCAAAAATGAACTGCTGCCCGGCTCGCCCAACCTGCGCATCCTGTACCATCCCGATAAGGCCGGCTACTTCCGCCTCTTTGCGCAAACCATCCGTAACACCGACATTCTCTGGACCAAGCCCAGCGAACTCTCCTTCTACTGCGGACTCGGCCTGCCCGTCATCATGGCACCGTCGATCGGCGCGCAGGAGCGTTACAACCGCAAGTGGCTGCTCGAAATACAGGCCGGTATTCCGCAGGAAGACCCCCGCTATACCGATCAATGGCTGCTGGATTTATGGAATGAAGGGCGGCTGGCTGAGGCCGCCTGGGACGGATTTCTTAAGGCCAGAAAATACGGCACCTACAAAATCTTCGATCTCCTCGAAACCGGAACCATGCAGCGCGACCCCTCGCCCCTCAAACGCTGACGCCCGCCGCGGCCACGCACAGAACAACCGCAACGCACAGACAAAGAGCACGCCTCATACCTCTAGAGGTGTGAGGTGTACTTTTTAAACCCTGTTTATAAACAAAAAGGTTATGACTTCTTGCGAGGCGGGTTTTATTGTGCTGTACGGGCTTCTTGGACGATGGAAACGCCGGCACTGGTGCCGAGACGCGTCGCGCCCGCTTCTACCAGCGCACAGGCCTGCTCATATGTGCGGATGCCGCCCGCGGCTTTCACACCGAGCCCGGCTTCTTTGACCGCCGCTGACATCAGCCGGATGTCTTCAACGGTCGCGCCGCCGCCCTGAAAACCGGTTGAGGTTTTCACAAAATCGGCTTCGGCCTCCACCGCAAGTTTGCAGGCTCGCACCTTTTCTTCATCGGTGAGCAGGCAGGTTTCGAAAATTACTTTAAGAATAGCGCCGTGCTCATGGCAGGCCGCCGCGACACCCGCGATATCGCGGCGCACCACGTCATCGTTGCGGTCTTTGAGCGCGCCGATGTTCAACACCATATCCACCTCTTCGGCACCGGCGGTGAGCACGTTGTTTGCTTCGGAAATTTTATCGGCCGTGCAGTTCATGCCGTATGGAAAACCGGCCACTGATCCGGTCTTTACCTCGCTGCCATGCAGCAGCTTGTGAATCTGCGGCACGTAATAAGGATGCACACAGACCGCACAGAAATTGAATTTGATCGCTTCGCGGCACACCTGATTGATATCCGCCAGCGTCGCTTCCGGCCGAAGCAGGGTGTGATCAATCCTTCCCGCCAGCTCTGCAGCATTCAGTCCCATATTCCGGCTCCGGCTTACTGTTCGTCCGCTCCGGAAAGCAGGTCTTTGAATCCGGCGTCCTTCAGCAGTTGCTCCTGCCATTCAGCCGTCAGCCGCTGGGCACGGGTGATGGAAAGCCCGTTGGCCAGCTCCTGCCGGATGGCGGGCAGCCCGACGGTCGCGTCAGTGGCTTTGCGCTCTGCGACATAGGCTATGAGCACGCCCTCTTCTACCGCTGCGGACTCACACAGTTCACCTTGCTGCACATTCAGGCAGAGGGGAACAAGTACATCAGCATAGTCGTCGGTCAACTCCGTCGAAACATCAAACTCATCGGTCGTCTGCACGTTAAGGCGGAATGGTTTGATGGCGTCTTTAAAGCTTGCACCGCCCGCCAGCGCTTCGCTGACCGTTTCCTTGATCTCCAGAGCGCGTTCAGCGAGTGCTTTGGTCGCGGCCTGTGCGCGGGCCGCCTTCATCACCTTTTCTTCGACGGCTTCAAAGGCGGGGATAAAAGAGGGATACTGCTGCTCCAGCGAAAGCACATACACCATATCTTTACCGGTGATCGCATCGCTGAACGAAGCGTAGACATCGTCCTCCAGACTGAATGCCGCCTGGCGGAACGGAGCCGTTTCGTCAATGTCCTTCAGCTCATCGGCCGGCCCGAACGCGGGCAGGCTTTTGACTTTCAGGCCGGCGGCCGCAGCCGCTCCGGTAAAGTCGGGCTGCTCGCCCTCCGCTTTGGGCGAGACCGCGACAACAAATTCTGTAGCTTCGGCCGCGGCGAGACGGCGGGCGGAAAATTCAAGGATCTCTTCATTGATTTCGGCCTCCACCTCTTCAAAGGGTTTGTATTCCGCCACCGCATATTCATTGGTGTCTTCAGTCCGGTAATTTTCGATGTTCCGGTTGTAAACCTCAAGCGCGGCGCCTTCCGGCACTTCGGCTTCTGCGAGGAAATCCTTCACCGGAAATTCGACGTACGAAACGCGCACCTTGGCAGGCATCCGGAATGCTTCGGCGTTTTCAGCAAAAAGCGCCTCCGCCTCTTCGCGCGACACGCTTACAGTTTTTTCGACCTGCTCGCGCGGCAGCACGGCATAGTCGAGCACAAAGCGGTCGGTATAAATGTGATACGCGCGCTTCAGTTCGTAAGGGGAAATCAGCGCGGCCTGTCCGGCCCGGAACAACAGCTTGTGAATAGTGATCTGCTCGCGAAACAGTGCTTCGACCTGTGCGGTTGAAACGCCCAGCGCCTCCAGAACGCCCCGATACACGCGCACGTCAAACGCGCCGCTTTCCGTGAGGAACACCGGCATCATCTGGATCTGCTTCACAACCTCCTGATCTGTTGCGGCAATCTTTTCCTGCTCCGCCTTGCGCAGCGCCGCTACGCGCTGCCACGCCTCGGTGCGCAGTGCCGCGGCCAGACGGTCTGTCATCGGAATCATGCGGCCCTCAGTGAGTATATACCAGAGATAGGTGCTCTGACGGGCGTGCAGGTATTCCTGCGACATCACTTTACGGCCAAACAGTTCACCGACCGCCTTCGCTTTGCCTCTTTTGGCGCCCGAACGCATCGTCGGCGTAAAAAAGCCGATAAACGCGATTACGATAATGCCCAGAATGATATACCAGACCGTTTTGGACTGAATCAATTTATGAAACCGTGTGATCATCATAGCCATAAGAAACCCCTCATATTCCCAGTAAAAAATGAGCGCACAGCATAGCCGCGCCCCTGCCTGCGGTCAACGGGAAAGCAGATCGCTCAAGTCCGGCGAAGGCGGGCCTGTCACGCCGCAGCCTTTCGGCAGAGGCGGGCAATGAACATCCCGTCGCCGGGGCCTTCCCACGGCCAGATTTGGAGTACGCCTTCGGTGAGCTCACCGGTTAGCGGATGAGCAAACGGTTCAGGTGCAAATTCCGAATGGTCGGTCAGAAAACGTTCCAGCACTTCCGTTGTTTCCTCGCGCGTAAAGGTGCAGACGGCATAAATGAGCACCCCGCCGGATTTTACACACTGTGCGGCATTTTGAAGCATCCGAAGCTGAAGATTGCGTTTCTGCGCCGGGTCGCGCGGGTCGCTGCGCCAGCGCGCATCCGGGTTGCGGCTCCATGTGCCCCACCCCGAGCACGGGGCATCAATAAGCACGCCGTCGAACTCTTTAGTGAAGGGATCGTCCTTCGCCAAGTCGTGCTCTTGCATGCGAACATTGCGAATGCCATCGGTACGGGCGCGTTTTTTGCAATTCGCCAGCGCTTCGGGGCGTACGTCGGTGGCGAATACTTTTCCGTCGCGGCCGACGGCGTCGGCAAGTTGCAGAGCTTTGCCCCCGGCTCCGGCGCACGCGTCCCACCAGTCGCTTCTTTTTTCCGGCGCGGCGACAGCGCCGACCGCCTGCGAGGCGATGTCCTGCACTTCAAACTGGCCGCTACTACCCAGTGCGCCGAGTGAACGTCCAGCGGGGATGGAAACCGCGGCGGGTAACCGGGGGTGTTCTGTAAACGCAATGTCCGCTTCGGCGAGCGTTTGTTTAAAGGCTTCGGATCGCAGGCGCAGCCACGTCGGCGGGCGCTGCTGAAGCGTCTCATAAAAAAGGGCCTCACAGCCCGCAGGCAGATGGATGCTTTTTTCAAGCGCCGAAGGGATGAGGCCTGTGTTTTCAAATTCACGGTCAAACCAGCCGCTGAGTGCATCGCGTTTTTCGTCGAGCGTTTTGCCGCCTAGCAGCTCGCGGTCGCCCGCGGCAGCGGCCAGCGCGGGATGAATTTCCGTCCGGTCGAGCAGCCAGCTGAGTGCGGCCGCTTCGAGCGGCGCAACGCCAAGTGGCTGCGTCCAGCCAAGCCAGCGGAAGAAAGAAAAGAAGCCTTCGGAGAGAAAGCGGCGGTCGCGTGAACCGAGCTCGCGGCGTCTTTTGAAAAACCGCGCGAGCACACGGTCGGCCGGAGGGCCCCGGTCGAGCACCTGCGGGACGAGCGTCTCGAGGATTTCGCTCATGAGCGCCGCTTGGCGGCTAACGATTTTTTCGTTCAGATTTTTCATGGAGTTCTTTGCAGTTTTTTATTTTTTCGTTTTAAAAAGGGGGCATAATCCTAGCCCCTCCTGCAAGAGGTGTAAAAAAAAGAGTGCATCTAATATAACGAAGGATACGGTCATGGCAAAGGAACTGGGTTTTGTTCTGATTACACCCCACTCGCTGCGCAAATCGCGTACCGGTGGCATCATCGGACGGTTCAGCCGCATTGAAGGGCTGGAGTTTGTCGCCGCGCGTATGTTCGGCCCGAGTCAGGCCCTGGTGGATCGCTACGCCGAATCCCTCATGTCCAATCCCGATATTGAAGAAGAAAAGCGGCCCATTCTGGCCAACTATGTGACGCGTGCATTTTCGCCCAATCCGGACACCGGCCGGACACACCGCGTCCTGATGCTTCTGTATGAAGGCGAAAATGCCATTTCGAAAATTTATGAAACGGCCGGCGGCTTTGAAGACACGCGTGAATCGGCCGATACGGTGCGGGGCACCTATGGCGACTGCATTCGCGACCTCAACGGGAACCTCACCTATTTTGAGCCCGCTGTGCTGCTGGCTCCGACAGTGGCCAGTGCCAAACGAACGCTCTCGCTCTGGATGGAATATGCCGACACCGACGGCGGCATCACCCTCAATGCGCTGAGCCTGCCGGAAAAAGAGGTTCAGAAAACGCTTGTGCTCATCAAGCCCGACAACTTCCGCTTCCCGAGTTCGCGCCCCGGCAACATCGTGGATCTTTTTTCCCGTTCCGGACTGCGGATTATCGGCGCGCAGGTGCACCGCATGAGTGTGGCGGAAGCCGAGGAGTTTTACGGCCCCGTACGCGCCATCCTGCGCGAAAAACTGTGCGAGCGCACCACGGACAAAGGATGCTCCGTACTTGAAAAGGAATTCGGGTTTCCGATGCCGGCTGAAGTTGAAGAAGCGCTCTGCAAAACGCTCGGTCCGCTCTACGGCGACCACCAGTTTTTTGAAATCATGAAATTCATGACCGGCCGGTGGCTGCCGGATGTGCCGGAAGCGGAAAGGGCTGCAGAAGGCAAAGAGCGCTGCCTCGCGCTGATTTATGCCGGCAAAAATGCAGTAGAAATAATTCGCGGCATTCTGGGTCCGACCGACCCGAGCCAGGCACAGCCCGGTTCCGTGCGCAAAGAATATGGCAGCGACATTATGGTTAATGCCGCACACGCCTCCGACTCGCCCGAAAATGCCGAACGCGAAATGGCCATTGTGAAACCCGCGCGAAATCTGGTGAAACCGTGGGTTGATAAATATTATGCGTAAAAAAACAAAGCAGGTCAGGCTTCCAGCCTGTCTGGACAGCCAAGATGGCTGTCCTGCATTTATGGAGAACTGTTATGTGGAAAAGTGTCGAAGCCGCCCCGCCAGATGCCATCCTTGGATTAACTGAAGCTTTCAAAAACGACTCGCGCCCTGAAAAAGTCAACCTCGGCGTCGGTGTATATAAAGACGAAGCGGGCTCCACGCCCGTTCTCAAAGCCGTCAAAAAAGCAGAAAAGCTGCTGCTGGCTGCCGAAAAAACCAAATCCTACATGCCCATCGCCGGTGAAGCGGCTTACGGCGACGAAGTGCAGAAAATGATCTTCGGCAGTGTGTGCGACCGCGCGGGCACGGCGCATACACCGGGCGGCACCGGCGCACTGCGCCTCGCGGGCGAACTGCTCAAAGCGTTCAGCAGCAAAACCATCTGGATGAGCAACCCGACCTGGGCCAACCACAACAATATTTTCGCCGCCGCCGGTCTCACGGTAAAAGAATACCCCTATTATAATCCGGCCACCAAGAGCCTCGATAGCGAGGGCTTCTTCGCTGCGCTCGAAAAGATTCCGGAGGGTGATGCCGTGCTGCTGCACGCCTGCTGCCATAACCCAACCGGCGTGGACCTCACGGCTGATCAGTGGACTGAAGTTGCAAAGCTCGCTTCCGAAAAAGGCTGGGTGCCGTTTGTCGACTTTGCCTACCAAGGCTTCGGCGAAAGCCTCGAAGCTGACCGAGCCGGCGTAGAAGCCATGCTGAACACCGGCATTGAATTTCTCGTCGCCAGCTCCTTCTCAAAAAACTTCGGCCTCTACCGTGAGCGCACCGGCGCACTGACCGTCGTTGCCGGCTCAGCCGATGAAGCCGCCGTAGCCATGAGCTATGTCAAAAAGACCGCGCGTGTGATTTATTCCAATCCGCCCGCGCATGGCGGGCTGATTGTTACCGCCATTCTGCAGGACAGCGGACTTTCCAAACTCTGGCAAAAAGAACTCGATGTCATGCGCGACCGCATTGCCGGCATGCGCATCGCGCTCGCCGATGGACTGAAACAGCGCGGCGTCCCGATGGACTGCTCCTTCATTACGCAGCAAAAAGGCATGTTTTCCTTCAGCGGGCTCAACAAAGAGCAGGTGGATTTCCTGCGCGAAGAAAAAGCGATCTATATCGTCGGCTCCGGCCGCATCAACGTCGCGGGCCTCACCCCCGGCAACATGAACACCGTCTGCGACGCCATTGCCGAATCGTTCAAGGGCTGATCCGTTTTCGTTTGCAGCGTCTCGCCGGGTTGGGATCAATATTCCTGATAGACGGCATGACCGGCGGCGACGAGCGCGTCATTGACGTTGATCCAGCACTCCTCCTGCTGAATCCATATTTCGGCGAGATAACGGCCATATTTTCCGCGCCGGTCTTTGACCGTTTCAATGATGATTTTCTTCCCGTCAATCAGTCCGCGCAGAAAGTCGCGGGAAGCAACACCAAGAGCCTTGTCAGATCCCGTCATCTCCGGTGCATTAATGCGGACGAGCCGCAGCTTTTCGTTGCGAAGCCAAATGCCGAGGCCGAGATCGATATCAACGCGGCAGGTATCGCCGTCATAAACTGATTGAACACAGGCGATATAGTGGAAGAGTTCGGCATCTTTTGCGATCAGGTTCAGCTTCAACCCGAGCGCGTCGACATAGCTTTCCATGGTATCAATCTTAAAATTGGAATCACCGCTTTCAAGATGACTGACCGTCGTCTGCGTAAGGCCCGCCCGAAGCGCAATCTCGCCCTGCGACACCCCCGCCTTCCTCCGTTCCAGCTTCAACAAAGGCCCGATTTTCTGCGTCGTTTGCCCGCCCATAACCCCCTCCCGCCTATATACTAGACTATATATTTAACCCCGAAAACTGCCATTAAGCTAGGTCTTTTATATAGCATACTATATATTTTGCAACCCTTATTTTGTGACCGCACCGTTTTTCCACACGCGCGCAACGCGTACATCCGCGTTACAATTTGTAACGTGGAAACAAGTTTTCCCATCCGTGCGCGCGAGCAACGCGGCACATAACTTGCAACGCCCGAAGCGCAGCGCAGATAATTTTCTGGAAGAAAATAACGACCATCGGGCGTGGTTCAATAATGACCCATAGGGAATGGTTCACCGAAGCTGACCTGTTTTTGCGTTTTTAAAAAATAGTGGAAATATAAGGCTGACCCGTTCGCTGACCCGTTCGCCTTCGGGGCGGCTTTTTTATTTCCCTCCAACTATGGCGATTTCTTCAGGGGTGGGTAAGAAAAACCCCGCAGGGAATATCCGCCTACGGGGCTTCCGGATAAAGAAAGTTGGGACAAATGAATCAAGCAATGCAATGTTTTCTGGCGGCTTCTTCGCTTTTGCGCCGCGCTTCCCGATTCTTTTCCAGCTCTGGACGGAGCTCCTCTCCGAAACGAATGCGGAACTTTTCGTAATCATCCTGCGAAGAGAAGAACGGCTCACCACCATATGTGTCACGGAACGTTTCCACGGTAGGACTCATTTCATACCTCCTTTAAATTCGAGCGGTACATTGGATATGCCTTCCCTGCTTGAGTCAAGCTGAAGGTAAAGATTTCTTGGGAGCCGTTCAAGGCAGAACCTGCGTCAATCAACAACACCTCCGGATAGTGAATAGCGATCCATCCTTCTGTTTCCCAAACATTCCG
>Ga0190283_1001086_pt1 | contig 12907 bp, 10 predicted proteins | sample 48691801_MG_FD_161669 | JGI IMG/M metagenome (GOLD analysis project Ga0190283, IMG submission 161669) | Hydrothermal vent microbial mat bacterial communities from Southern Trench, Guaymas Basin, Mexico - 4869-18-0-1_MG | ecosystem: Environmental > Aquatic > Marine > Hydrothermal vents >...
CATAGATGACCTGGCCCTGAGTTTTATTGCACTTATGGCAGGAGGAGAACTGCATCTGCGATCTCTCAGGAAGCGGGGCTTTGCCATCGGACTGAACATATTTATGATTACTCTGGCCGTTTTCGGGCTGGTCTTTGCATTCGTCGTATTCATGGGAGGACAGTTCAGCCTGATGAAGTATCTCTCTTCCACCCAGATCATGGCCCTGGGCATCCTTTTGGGGGTTGTGGCTGTGGCCCGTTCGCCATCTTCAGCCATTGCCATTATCAGTGAATGCCGGGCATCAGGTCCGTTCACGGAAACCGTGCTTGGCGTCACGATAGTCATGGACGTGCTGATCATCATTTTTTTCACGCTCGCACTGACAGTGACCCGGATTATTCTGACTGACAGCGGAATCGTGAACCAGCAGGCATTCATCATCCTTTTTGTGGAACTGGCAACATCTCTTCTCATTGGCGCAGTCATCGGCAAAGGGATTTCATTTTATATTGACCGGGCCGGATACGATCTCCCCCTGTTTCTTCTTCTGACGGGGTTCGGGATCACCAAAGCCTCTTTGTGGCTGGGCCATTTCATGGAAGACCGTTTTGATATTTATCTGCATCTGGAGCCGCTTCTGATTTGCATGAGTGCGGGATTTACCGTTCAGAATTTCAGTAAAAAAGGATCCGAGTTCATGGAAAATCTGGACCGAGGTGCCCTGCCCGTATATGTGCTGTTTTTTTCACTGGCCGGCGCATCTCTGAATCTTGAGGCACTGCGCGTGTGCTGGCCTTTGGCTCTGAGCCTGGTAGGGGTTCGTGCGGTGGGAATTTTCATAGGCACATGGCTTGCCGGAACTATTACCAAAGACCCGCCGATCAACAATCGGACAGCATGGATGGCCTATCTGACACAGGCAGGAGTCGCCATCGGACTGGCGCAACTGGCCCAGCGGCAGCTCCCCGAAATTGGAACATATCTGAGTACCGTGGTTCTGGCGGTGATTTCCGTGAACCAGATTGTGGGACCGATTACGTTTAAAGCCGCGTTGCACAAGGTCGGAGAAGCTGAAAAGCGATGAGGGACTCAAGACACCGAGTCACCTCTGGTTCCTGGTGAAAAAGGTGAGATTCTGGTGGTTCCGTGTGAAAAACGGAAAAATAATAAGCGCATCAGGACGGCGCGTGTCCGCAAAGCGTTCAAGCGGCGGGAGGAACTGGAATGAATCCGAAAATGACGCGGCCGTTCTCAGCGGGCAAGCACTTTCTTTCTGCAACAGATGAGATATTGGGAGATGATGATGAACAAAATAACTTCACCCGAAATAATCAGACCCTTTGACTCCACCAAAATAGATATCGAACTGAAGCCCTTAAATATAGACTTGCTGATTAAGCGGATGAAAAGCGATCCCCCGCGTATTGACCTGAATACCGATTTTCAAAGATTGGGGAATTTGTGGAATAAAAAGCACCAAAGTCGTTTGATAGAATCCGTTCTTATCGGAATCCCGTTGCCTGCATTTTATTTTGACGGTTCCGATGATAATGATTGGAAAGTCGTTGACGGTTTGCAACGGCTTTGGACGTTAAAGAATTTTGTCATCAATAAAACATTGAAACTCAGGTACCTGGAATACCTTAAAAAGTATGAAACATGCAAATTTGACGGCCTGCCATTGTTTCTCCAGGGCAGAATTGAAGAGACAACGGTTACTGCCCATATCATCAAGCCCGGCACTCCGGAGGAAGTCAGGCACAATATTTTTAAGAGAATACGTTTTGTCTGTGAATCTTGCAAAATTTGGGTGTGTCCCACCTCCGCCTGATACCCGCTTTTGAATCCGCTCAACGTATTTTTGATGAGATAACAGGAGAGAATAAATGATAAAACAGACCAGGCTCCGAAATTTCAAGTGTTTCGAGGATGAAACCGCAGACCTCTCTCCGTTTACGCTTCTGGCAGGATTAAACGGAATGGGGAAATCAACGCTCATTCAGGCATTGCTTCTTTTGCGGCAGAATTATGAACTGGGATTGCTGACAAAAGAAGAGATCACATTGAACGGCGAATTTGTTCAGATCGGAAATTGCAAAGATTTGCTTTACCAGTATTTCAAATCCCGTAAAATCGGAATTGAGATCAGCACAGACAAAGATGTTCATGCATATTGGAATTGGAATATCAAGGAAGCGGACAGTGATTATATATCTTTGGCGGACAGGGAAGTCCCTGACGAAATTTTTGACTCATCTTTATTTAATTTGAGTTTTCATTACTTAAACGCAGAGAGAATCGGCCCGAGGGTATATTCTGAAGTCTCGAATTATAAGATAATCAATCAGAATCATTTGGGGATCCGGGGAGAATTTGCGGTGAATTATCTTGCAAAATTTCAGGGTAAGGAGATACCTGTCAGACAATTGAAGCATCCTGATACCGAAGGCCTGACATTATACGAACAGGTCAACGCCTGGTTAAGCGAGATCATCAGGCCCGGAATCAGAATCAGTATCACAAATAATCTGGATATGAATCTGGTCGGGCTGAGTTACCAATTTATCGGCGGATCGGATACCGGAAATAAATTCCGCCCGACAAATGTCGGCTTTGGCATATCTTATATTTTGTCAGTCATCGTTGCAGTACTTTCCTCCAGGCCCGGAACCCTGATTCTGATAGAAAACCCTGAAGCGCATCTGCATCCCAAAGGGCAGGTTCAGATTGCCAGACTTTTGGCGACAGCCGCTGCAAATGGCATCCAGGTCATTCTGGAAACCCACAGCGACCACATTTTAAACGGCGCAAGAGTGGCGGTCAAGGAAGGGATAATTAAAAAAGAACAGACAAATATCCTGTTTTTTACCGGTGAAGTCATTGAAGACAAATTTACGCACTATATCCTGAATCCCAGAATTGACGATAATGGAAGGATAGATTACTGGCCTGACGGTTTTTTTGATGAATTGGAAAAACAGTTGACTAACCTGGTGTGAAAATATGGACTTATTTTTTAACGAGTTATCAGTAAAGCAGGCTGGTCATCCTGATATTGCAAAGCAATGGATGTGCAGTTTGATGAAGGTTTATAAGTCGGCCAGCAGGAAGGGCTTTAAACGATTAAGAACAATGCAGAATATTTCAGGAGAGCTTTTAGCCCCGAATTACAGTTTTTCTCATTGGTTAAAAGATCAGTCAGTGGATCAGGTCATCCGATTACTTTTCAGGAGTCAGGCGTTAAATGCTCCTTTTATTGAAGATATTTTGGAGAAAAAAAGTGAGGGTGGTGACAAACTTTTTGAATTCGAGTATAACGATAAAATTGCCAAAGGACTGGGGGCCGCATTTCTGCTTGATTCTCTTGCAGTAAGTTTCAATAATTTTCCTGAATGGGACAAAACCTCAATCCTGATATATGCAGCTTATTTTTCAGATGAAAAAGCGGATGTGATCGAAACGGATGAAACAGTCAGGCACTGCTGCAAAACAACCCATCTGGAATTTTGGGAAAAGTGGATAGAGACCGTAAACAAGCCTCCGATTCCTAATGGGAAAATACTCTGGCTGAAACGGAAATCGTTATTTCCCCATCTGATTTTCTGCGAAGATGTAAAAAAACAAATCTCTCATTTACATGAAAACCATGCTGAATTTGTTCAGATTAAGAAGCGGCTTTTTGAATTGGAAACGTATTGTTCTACTTGGGAAATCGGGCCATTTGATCCGGGGAGCATCCCGTCAAAAGTGACGCCTGAATCATCCTCCCGAATTGAAAGCTGTCAGGATAACTTAACCATATTATGCCCCGACAGCAGACACCGGTTATTTTCCTGGCATTCACGATACACTCCCGGAGCCGGCAGAATCCATTTTGATCCTGATGAGGATAACAGGAAAATCCATGTCGGTTATATCGGCCTTAAAATTCAATGAAATTTTCGCAAGGCCATCCATTAACTCGTGATTCCCCATGCCGTTTCCCGTAACTGCTGTAACTGTTGAGATAACACACTATCTGAAAAAGCTCTTCCGTATCTCCTTCACCCAGGCCCGGATAAATTCAAAAGATGTCTCTTTGTTCGCATGTTCCTCCTCATTGATCTGATATTCCGACCCAAAAGGCTGCTCCAGTTCCTTTTCTAAAAGCATCGCCTCAAAAGAAGATTTTATATATTCCAGCCCTCGTTTCTGATATTTCACCTTCAGGAGTATTTTTGAAAATCCGCCCTGGGTTTTGGCTTCTAATTTTTTTAATGCTTCCAAAGCGGTTTCCAATTTGATCAGTCCTTCACGAATTTTACTTTCTGCCAGACAGTGTTCCATTTCCCGCTGAAGGTGAAGATAGTGATAATACTCAAACCAGATATGATATTGGAGTGTATCTGTAATGTCCGGTTTCATTTTTTCCAGCAATTTTTTACCTTTCTCCAGATAGTCATTCCTTTCATCACTGTTAAATTCTTTAAAATGGACGGTTTTGATTCCGATCAGATTTGTCCCTATATGGTATAATCGCATCATTCGGTAGTCTTCATAAAAAGCAGAATGGTTATTTTTAAAATCTGTGTCGTCCATTTTTTTTAAGATATCATCCGCCCGTCTCTCTGCCCTGCCAATCTCCTCCTCTGCCTTGCATCTATTCTCATCGTCAGCGTCCTTTTTGTCGTACAGATATTCATTTCTCAACCAGTTTCGATAGGTTTCATAAAATGATAATTGAAAGAAAAGATTTATAATCTCGAACCTTGAAGAAATATCAGAACAAAGGTTCTCTTTCAGATCATTGAAATCCTGCTTTGGTTTCTTCTGTTTCAGTTCTGTTTTGTGATCTTCAATCTTTTTCAGATATTCTTCAAATTCTTGTTCAATGGTTCCATCTGAGATATCTTTCTCAACTTTCTCAAACAGATCCTCTTGTTGATGTTCACCCCACTTATCCATATTCTTATTAAAATCATATCTCAACTGAAACAGCTTCAGCCATCGTCCCCATATTTCATCCTTCTTATCTGTCAGCAATGACAGATATTGATACTGTTCCATGGCTCTTCGTTCTGAGTTAAAGAAATCTGTTCGTGGAGTTAATCCTACATCAAAAAACTTTTGGTAAAAATCTGTTTCAATGAGCAAAAAAAGAATGCCCGGAAATAAATCTTCTGGAACAGAGTGATTTCCCAGATTATCTCTGATGTGTTTATCGGTTTTAGTTTTATCTTTATGCAGTACCGCCAAAATTCTGTTCAGAGAATTGCCCTTTTTGCTCCAATATTTACATAAAGGAACCGCATAAAATTCATACAAAAGGTGTCCATGGTATCTGCTGTTCTTTTTCATCTTTTTCATCTTTTTTTTAAGGTGAAATTATTTCACTAGGGATTCAGACCTCCTTTTTGTCCCGATATTCGCATAAAGGAGGCATAAACTCTGCACAAAAAATGTCCGTGGTATCCGACAGACTTTCACCATTGCTTCTTCTGTCGTTTTTGAGGTGAAATTATTTCACAATAAGAATGATAAATTCGGTTAATTGGAAAAAATACAGCTAATATTAAAGCCGTATCCTTAAACTTGTTGAACATTTTCTAGAGAAAATCATTCTCCTTGAACCAAACAATGTTTGAAATTATATTTCTTGGCAGTTGAACCAATCATTATCAATTAATGTTGGCAACCGGCCCATCTTTCCTTTTGATCGGAAAAGGCTTTTTTCCCGATCATTGGTTCTTCAATAGTTACCATTGGTTCAGGGCAACAGGTTTCCAACTGACTATTGGAGGTGTTTATGTCACATCATGTATCAGACAAAGTGGTTTTCACAACCCATGCAAAACAGCGGATGCGTGAACGGAAAATCCCCTCTCATACTGTTTTTCAGGTTATGCAGTCTGACCGAGGTCATATCTCTCGGGACTCCCGAGTTGTCCACATAATTGACCCGGATCATAGTATAAGGTCGACTCGGGGAATTCATGTTGTTACCGGTCAGAGAGGCAATTTCACAGTGGTCATCACAGTATATCGAAAGCCTGGTTCTGTGAGAAAGCCAATGGAAAATCAGATTAAAACGAGCTTACAAACCTCTTCGTTTTAAGTCAAGGAAAATCTGATATTCCCGCAGGGGCAGTTTGATGCCCCTGCGTTTCCGAACACCATGTATCATCTGTATAAGGAGGATCAGGCGTATGAAACAAATCGCTTTAAATTATCACCTTACCGCAAAATGTAATATGCGGTGTGCAGGCTGTTTTGCTCATTTTAATGAGTGTAACACTGAAAAGTTAACTTTGGCAAATTGTCAAAAAGTTTTAAAAACTATCCACGAAGGCGTCAGGCATATCCCTGACCGGAAGTTGAACTTTGCAGGGGGAGAACCGACACTCATTCCTTTCCTCGATGATCTGTGTCAGCTTGCCAGGAATTTCGGTTTTAGCACCAGCCTCATAACAAACGGCTCTCTGCTGACTGAAAGAAGGATTCAGAAATATGCTCACCTGTTTGACTGGATCGGTATCAGCATAGATTCTTTGCAACCTCTGACACTTGAAAGGCTGGGCAGGACGATCAATAACAAGCCGATTCCGGCTGACAGCTATCTGAAATATTGCAGATGGATCAGGGAAGCCGGAGTTCGTTTGAAAATCAACACGATGGTAAATCGCTTGAACTGCAAGGAAAAGCTGCTTCCCTTTATTGAAATGGCAGCACCGTCTCGCTGGAAGGTATTCCAATTTCTCACAATTTCCGGTGAAAACGGTCATATCGCGAATAACTTAAAGATCAGTTCTCAGGAATATCAGTGCTTTTTGCAAAATAATCGGTATGAATATATGGTCCCGGAATGTGATGAGGATATGAAAAGCTCTTACCTGATGATTGCGCCGAATGGGGCATTGTTTGACAATTCTGAAGGGAAGTTAGCTTATAGCAGACCATTATGGCAGGTTACCTGGAAAGAGGCATTGAATGAAATTCGTTTTTCCTACAAGAAGTTCAGGAAAAGAGGCGGATGTTATGAATGGAAACTTAAAAGGTAAAAGGATTTTAGATTTGACAAACACTTTCTGATGTAATAAAAAGAGGATATTCTTCAAAGCTGAAAGTAGTTTACACTTTTTCTGACCGCAGAATAATTTTGCAAATTGTTCCGAACGATTTGCAAAATCGTTTTACAGTAAGGTGTAAACTGACAGATGAAGGATGCCAAAAGGAGAAACTATGAAAATATTGAAAGTGATTCACGGTTATCCCATGCGTTACAACGCGGGATCAGAGATCTGTTCACAAATGATGGTTCACAGGCTGGTGAATGCGGGGCATGAAGTCGAGGTCTTTTCCAGATATGAAAATCCGTTTGAGCCTGATTTTGCCACGCGGACCGAGCATGATGATCTGTGCCCGGAAGTCAGACTCAGTCTTGTGAACATGACACGCTCCAAAGATCGCTATCAGCATCAGCAGGTTGACAAAATATTTGGCGATGTTCTGGAGCGCTTTCAGCCTGATATCACTCATATCGGGCATCTGAATCATCTCTCAACCTCTCTGATTTTTGAGATAAAAAAGCGCCATATTCCGATTGTCTTCACGCTCCACGATTACTGGCTGATCTGTCCCCGCGGACAGTTCATGCAGTTCAATATCGGAGAGCCTGAACCCTGGCAGGTATGTGAAGGCCAGGAAGATCATAAATGCGCTGAGAAATGTTACAGCAGATATATTTCCGGCGGAACAGATTCCCCTAAGGATCTGATGTACTGGACCTCCTGGGTCAGCCAGCGGATGCGTCATTCCCGGGAAGTCATGGAGGCTGTTGACCTGTTCATCGCACCTGCCAGATATTTGAGGGATCGGTTTTTGTCCGGTTCTGAAATTCCCCGGAAAAAAATTCACCATCTTGATTACGGCTTTGATTTGGAGCGTCTGAAAAATCGGCAACGCTCCCCGGAACCGGGTCTTGTTTTCGGATATATCGGCCGGCATGTTCCGGCAAAGGGGATTCATCTGCTTATTAAGGCGTTCGGAAAAACAACCGGAGAAGCGCACCTTAAAATATGGGGCAGAGACCGTGAGAACGCGACACCGTATCTGAAAGAGCTTGTGCGACAGCTTCCCCCGGAACGTCAGACGCGTATCCGATGGCTTTCCGAATATCGCAACGAAGATATTGTGAAAGAGGTCTTTAATTATATGGATGTCATTGTGGTCCCTTCAATATGGGTTGAGAACTCTCCCCTGGTCATCCACGAAGCCCAACAGGTGAGATTGCCTGTTATTACTGCAAACGTCGGCGGGATGGCCGAATATGTGCGCCATCAGGAGAACGGGTTGTTGTTTGCTCATCGGGATGCCGGAGATATGGCAAAGCAGATGCAGAGGCTGATTGATCATCCCGAACTTTGCCAGCGACTGGGGCAGCGGGGTTATCTCTATTCAGGGGACGGAAATATCCCTGATGTGACTGACCATATGACGGAAATCGAAGCCCTGTATTTTCAACTTACTCAAAGGAGGAAAGCCGCATGAATCCGTCAAAGCCTTGGAGAATCACCCTTGACACCAATCCTGATGATTGCAATCTTCACTGCATTATATGTGAAGAGCATTCCCTTTACAGGATTTTACAGGGCAATCGGAAAAGATCAGTGAAACCGATCCGGCGGATGCGACCGGAATTAATTGAAAAAGTTCTTGAGGAGGCAAAGGCGATGGGCGTGGCAGAGGTGATTCCTTCGACAATGGGGGAGCCGCTGCTATTCGCTCATTTTGAAAAGATCATCGGTCTGTGCAGGCACCACAATATGATGATGAATCTTACCACCAACGGCACATTTCCACGTCTCGGTGCAAAGGAATGGGGAGAAAAAATTATTCCCGTCACGAGTGATGTCAAGATTTCATGGAACGGTGCCACAAAAGAGACCCAGGAAAAGATCATGTCCGGCAGCAAGTGGGAGAAACACTTGGAATCAGCCAGACAGTTTATCGAGGTCCGCGATAACCATGCCAGGGACACAGGCCGATATTGCCGGATCACGCTGCAAATGACGTTTCTGGAAACAAACATCCATGAGCTTTCGGATATTGTCAGACTGGCCGCTGATCTGGGAGCGGATCGTGTGAAGGGCCATCATGTATGGATCCATTTTAAAGAACTCAGGCCATTATCGCTGAGGCGTTCAGCAGAATCTGTTTTGCGTTGGAATAAAGCCGTTGAGAAAGCCCGGCAGGTTGCTGAGAATTATCGGCTGCCGAACGGGAAGCGGATTCTGCTGGATAACATTTATCCGCTTGATCCCGGACAGCCGGAGGAATTGATTCAAGACGGGGAATGTCCGTTTTTGGGAAAGGAGATATGGGTCAGTGCGGAAGGCCGCTTCAATCCTTGCTGTGCGCCGGATGAAGAACGGCTGATACTGGGGGAGTTCGGGAATCTGAACGATCTGTCCCTGTCAAGCATCTGGAATAGCAGCACATACTTAAATCTGATGAAAAATTATTCAACCTGTCCTTTATGCAAAACTTGCAATATGAAACGGAAGCGGGGGCAAGATGACAATTAACTGGCGTGAAACAACGGTTTCAGAGGATGAGACACATCATTTATGGAAGGAGAAGCCGCTTTATTCAAAACGGTTTGTCTCTGTTTTAAAATTTCACAGTCCGGGGCTCGCACCTGTTCTGGACGAAAGCGGTGCATACCACATCAATATCAGGGGAGAGAGTCTCTGTCCTCAGCGATATTTCCGCACCTTTGGATTTTATGAAGGAAAAGCCGCCATAGAGAGCGGAGACGGAGGATGGTTTCATATTAGTTCCGACGGATCCCGGCTTTATCCCGAACATTATCGGTGGTGTGGAAATTTTCAGGGAGATCATTGCACAGTACGAGATACCAGTGGGAGATACTTTCATTTGAATAACCATGGGAAACCGGCTTACGCGGCTCGCTGGCGATATGCCGGAGATTTCCGAGACGGAATGGCTGTAGTGCAGAATGATGAAGGAATGCACTCCCACATTCATCCGGACGGGGAACTGATTCATCAGAAATGGTTCTCTGACCTTGATGTTTTTCATAAAGGTTTGGCAAGAGCGCGTGACAAAGAGGGATGGTTCCATGTCAACAGAAACGGAACGCCGGTTTATGAAAGACGGTTTAATCAGGTGGAGCCTTTTTATAACGGTCAGGCCAGAGTGGAAACTTCTGACGGGGCCTTACGAATCATCAATGAACAGGGAAAAACCCTGACCCAGTTGCGTTCTTCTCAGCAGGACCCGTTGCACACTGTATCACGGGATATTGTGGGTTACTGGCGAACCTATACGATTTACGCGGCAGTACAGTTGAAAATTTTTGATGCTCTGCCAGGTGCGATTCCGCAAGTTGCTGGGAAAAGCAGTCTTTCAGAGGACTCGGCCAAACGAATTTTGCGGGCTTTATGGGAGATGAACCTGATTCATTACGACGGGGAGACAAAAGTGTATTCCAACCTGGCCGGAGGCGAACTGCTGAAGCGTAATGAAGCATATTCACTTGCTCCTGCATCAATATCCTTTACTGAAACTCATGTTTCTTCATGGGAATTGCTGGCAGCGTCTTTGCAAACAGGAAAATCCGCTTTTCTGGGATGTAAAGACAAAGACTGGTTTCAGAACTTATATCAGAATCAGGATTATATGAAAGAATATCAAAAGGCCATGGATACTTACGCGCTTCATGATTACAGGGAGATTGCCGGATTCATTGACGGCGGTAAGCACAGAAAGGTCATTGACGCGGGAGGCGGAAAGGGAACAGTGATTAAAAATCTGCTGACAGCTTATCCCCGTCTGTGCGGCATTCTGCTGGAGCGTCCCGAAGTGGTCGAGCAAATCTCTGTTCCGCAGGAGTTAGCGGATCGTTTTACAGTAAAATCTTTTGATCTTTTTTCGCCCTGGCCCGAATCGGGTGACGCTGTCATCCTTGCCAGAGTTCTGCATGACTGGGATGATGAACATGCTTTGAGGATTCTCAAATTTGCAAAAGAGTCGCTTTCATCAGACGGAACTCTTTACCTTTTTGAACTGCTGCTTTCAGAGGAATCACCGGATGGCGGATTGTTAGATCTCAATATGCTGGCAACGACTGGCGGAAGAGAACGCTCTTATGAGGCGTTCTCAGAATTACTTGCATCCGCGGGCTTTGTGGTATATGAAAAACATTCCCTGTCCAGCGTAGTCAACCTGATAATTACAGGACTGAGAAAATGAAAAATAAATCCATACCTCCTTTTATGGCAAAAAGTCTGGCACTGGTCCCTGAAAATACGAACGCGGCCCTGCTGATCCGCCATTCTATCCGTTATCCCATCCCTCCGGGGGATTTCGGCAATGACATCCCTCTGACACCGGAGGGCATTCTCCTCGCCGGGGAATGGGGCAGGCAGTTGAACAGGTATATCGGCAAGATATTTTCCAGTCCCGTGGGGCGATGTGTTGAAACAGGCAGGGCCGTTTTAAACGGAACCGGTCAGAATAAGGGGACTGTTCACACTGACCCCGCTCTGTCCGAGTCCTTTGTCCATGATATTAACGTCGCTGGGCCGGTTTTCATGGAGCACGATCCGATATGGGTAATGAACCGGTTATTACAGAATATCCCCGTACCGGGCATGGTCCCTGTGGAACAGGGAGTAAAGCGAATCATGACATTTATGTTCTCGAATTTCTCAGATACGCGCCCCTGTCTGAATCTGCACATCACCCACGACAGCCTTCTGTCTCCTGTTATCTGTTATCTTCTGGGCAGAAACACCGTTGATGAGGAAAACTGGCCCCGGATGCTGGAGGGTGCTTTTTTCTGGTATGAGGGACCCGAGCTTTTTCTGAGTTGGCGCGGAGCAAGGTGGAATATCGGCCGGGATCTGTTTCAGAGGGATTTTGAGCAATTAGCGCGGTCTTTAAGAAACCCGGTTATGAAGTAATATTGCGGTGCTGATTCAGCGGCATATTGAAAGGAAACGGAAAAAATTGTGGTTGACTTTTATGAAGGCATAATGTAGAATTCTTTTCAAATGGATTTTGGGAAGAATGTCAAATGAACCTTGCATTCCTTATCATGTTTTTTATCAAATAATAAGAAGTGAAATCAATGAGTTTAGAATCTCATAAGAAAGATATTTTAAACAGGTTGCAGGAAGCCGGAGCAAAGGGATTAAGTAAAACCGGACTGGGAGTCAGCTCATCAAAAAAAAGTTTGAAAAACAAAGCAATTGAAGAGCTTGAAAGGGAGCAAAAAATAGGAAATCTGGGAACTGCCAAAAAAAGCCGGTATGTTTTACAAGAATTCAATACACCTTTGAAAATCGCATATAAAATAATTGAGAAAAAAGCTCTGTCTGCCGGAATGACTTTATTCAGCCGAACAAAACTTGTCCACTACAAGGAATTTCCAGCGGGCAAAGTGCGGAAAAATCGGAATAAGGCATTTGACAGACTGGTTAAAGAAAAGAAACTTTCGGAAATAAAACGTAAAAGTCTGACTTATTTTGTTCATGGCGAATCGTTTCAAAGATTCGTTCCAGAGGAAATAACAACAGCGTATAAACTGAGCCTGAAAGACGAAATCATTCAATGGCTCATAAAAATGCTGACAGATGAAAGGAAGCTGATAAAATTAAAAGACGGAAAGAAGACTTATTTCCTGCACAATGCTTCATTTCAATCTGTTCTCTCCGTTAAAGAGACACCGTCAGAACATACCTTGAGCAGAGAAGAGATATTGAAAGCATACCATAACATCAGACAGAGAATCGGTTTTTCAAATATAGAAATATATGAGCTTCAGAAAGAGCTTGGTGCTCATATAAATGAATTGAAAGAATTTCTTTTGGAAGAGAGCAGGAATGGCAGGGCCGTACTGACGCTCAGTGACTGGTCTATC
>Ga0190283_1001088_pt1 | contig 12897 bp, 12 predicted proteins | sample 48691801_MG_FD_161669 | JGI IMG/M metagenome (GOLD analysis project Ga0190283, IMG submission 161669) | Hydrothermal vent microbial mat bacterial communities from Southern Trench, Guaymas Basin, Mexico - 4869-18-0-1_MG | ecosystem: Environmental > Aquatic > Marine > Hydrothermal vents >...
CGTTATCAAGAACTCGGATGAGCTGTTCCCCGCTGCTGAAAGCCTTGCCGGCTTACCTCACATCAGAGGGAAAAGCATTGCCATCCTTGCAGACGGCGGAGGACATGCCACCATTGCTGCGGATAAGCTGACGGATTTAGGTGTAATTATCAAGCCCTTGGGGGACAAAGCCCAGGAAAGGCTGAAAAAGATTTTGCCCAAAGGTGCCTCCATTCGGAATCCTGTGGATGTTGCAGGGGGAGCGGATGAAAACCCTGCAGTTTTTGCCGATTGCGCTGAAATCCTGCTGCACGATCCCCAGGTGGGCGGACTTCTGATCGTGGGCCTCTTTGGAGGCTATAGTATACGTTTTGCTGAAGGTCTTGCCTTTGTGGAAGAAGATGCTGCTCACAGGATGGGAAAACTGGTGAAAGATAGCCGTAAGCCGATTATTGTGCATAGCCTCTATAATCATGCCAGGCCTCACTCCCTGGATCTGTTGCGATATTACGGTATCCCTGTATATGACGCCCTTGAAACTGCCTGCAAGTGTATTGCGGTACTTGCAGAGTATGGCAGCTACCTGCGCAGCTATCACGCCAAATCGAAGTTTGTCTTCAGCGAAGGCCGTAAATCCAAACCACTTGGTCGTGAGATGTTCGGAAAGGCAAGGGAAGAGGGTCGACACGCGCTCTTTGAGTATGAGGCCAAAAAGTTGTTAGGTTTGCACGGGGCACCGGTCTCTGAAAACTATCTTGTTCACTCACAAAAGGAGGCGGCTGCAGCGTCTGCACGATTTGACGGGGCAGTGGCATTGAAGATCGTCTCCCATGATATTCTGCACAAGACCGATGCGGGTGGTGTGAAACTCAACCTGAAAACATCTGATGAAGTCCGAAGGGGATACTCTGAAATCATGAAGAACGCCTTGGCGTATGATCCGGACGCCAATATCAGGGGGGTTCTAGTCGAGGCCATGATGGGCCAGGGGCTGGAAGTCATTGTCGGGACCAAGACTGATGATCAGTTTGGACCTGTCATAATGTTCGGCATTGGCGGGATAATGGTGGAGGTGTTGAAGGACGTAGTATTTCGTGTGCTCCCCATCTCAGAACGCTCGGCCAGGAGGATGATAGAGAAGATCCGATCTGTTCAACTCTTAAACGGCTTCCGGGGGAAACCGCCGGTTGACAAAAAGGCCATAAAAGAATTGCTGCTTGCGGTATCGGAGATCGTGGGGTCTTACGATGATATCCAGGAGATAGACCTGAATCCGGTGATTGTCTATGAGCAGGGATTAAGTATCGCCGATGCGAGAATTATTCTGAAGAAGGATATGAAAATCAGCAATTGGTAGGAAATACTGAAGGGCCTGGAATTCGCAATTGCGGCTTCTTCGGTTCAGGCATCATCCGGTTTGAATATATCATTTCTGTGTCTGGGAATTTCTCCCTCAACCATGTAAATCACCTCTTCGGCAATGTTGGTGGCGTGATCTGCGATTCGTTCCAAATGCCTCGAAATGAGGAGGAGATTGATCAGGTAACCGACACGTTCCGGTTGACGTCTGATCACTTCTTTGATCTTATCATAGATATCGCGATTGATTTCATCCACCTCGTCGTCCAACAAACAGACCTTATAAGCCAGGTCTGCATCTAGATTTACCAGGGCATCCAGGCTGCTTCTCAGCATGGCTTCTGATTTTTCGGCCATAACGCTATACTCGAAGGGGACTTCCACGGGCGGTTTCCCTGCTATATTGGCCACGCGCTCCGCAATGTTTACAGCTTCATCACCCACACGTTCCAGGTCGTTGTTGATCTTTATGACAGCATTTATGAATCGCAGATCGATGGCAAAGGGCTGGTGCAGGGCTAAGATCTTCAGACATTCCTCTTCCATTTCCACCTCTGCTTCATTTAACTCCCTGTCAGACTCAATAATCTTCATGGCAAGATCACCGTCCTTCGTTTCAAAGGCCTGAATGGCCATACGGACGCTCTCCTCTGCCATGGCCCCTAAAGAGAGGATCCGTTTTTTCACTTTTTCCAGTTCTCTTTGCAAGTGCTTTTTCATGGTCTATTCCTCACTTTCGTTATTAAGGTCTCGCTTCTTTATCATCTGCGTTTATCTGCGTTCATCTGCGTCCAAATTTTTCAGGTTTTATCCGAAACGCCCGGTGATATAGTCAGAAGTTTGTTCTAATTTCGGTCGAGTAAAGAGCGTTTCGGTCTTGTCCACCTCAATAATCTCTCCCAAGTAAAAAAAGGCGGTGATGTCGGAGACTCTTGCAGCCTGCTGCATATTGTGGGTCACGATAATAATTGTGTATCTTTTTTTCAGATCGTGGATCAGCTCCTCGATTTTTTGAGTTGCAAGCGGGTCTAAGGCAGATGCCGGTTCGTCCATGAGGAGGACTTCCGGTTCTACGGCCATAGCCCTTGCAATGCAGAGCCGCTGCTGTTGCCCTCCGGATAAACCGAGGGCTGAATCGTGGAGCCTCTCTTTTACTTCATCCCACAGGGCCGCCTGTTTCAGGCTGGTTTCTACCCTCTCTGCAAGAAAGGACTTGTCCTTTATACCGTTGACCCTTAAACCGTATGCCACATTTTCAAAAATGGTCTTTGGGAAGGGATTCGGTTTTTGAAATACCATGCCCACATGACGACGGAGCGCAACCACATCTACATCGGGATCATAAATCTCTTCATCATCTAAGAATACCTTTCCCTCCACCCGGCTGTAAGAAATCAGATCATTCATCCTGTTCAGACATCGCAACAGTGTGCTCTTTCCGCATCCGGAAGGGCCGATCAGGGCTGTTACCTGGTTCTCATAGAACTCAAGGTTAATTCCATGGAGGGCCTGGAAATTGCCGTAATAGAAATTGAGATCTTCTGCCGACATTTTCAGTGAATCTTGCATAGGGCTCCTAAGATTTGAAATTTGAAAGCATCATCGATTCCTCCTGAGACGAGATCGGTAGATGATGGCAATGAAATTCAACCCCAGCACTAAGGCGATCAACACCAGGGCTGTTCCATACTGCAGAGGACGTGTGGCCTCAATATCAGTGCCTGCTGTGGCAAGGACATAAATATGATAGGGGAGTGCCATAATCTCATCAAAAATAGAGGTTGGCAATGAGGGTGTAAAGAATACAGCTGCCGTAAACATGATAGGCGCTGTTTCTCCCGCGGCCCGACTGATTCCCAGGATGGCCCCTGTCAGAATTCCTGGCAGGGCTGCCGGTAGGACCACGTGATAAATGGTCTGCCACTTGGTGGCCCCAATGCCAAGAGATGCTTCTCGATATGTATCCGGAACGGCCCTCAGGGCCTCTTCTGTAGACCCGATAATGACCGGCAGTGTAAGTGCTCCTAAAGTCAGAGAGCCGGCAAAGATACTCACTCCCATTTCCAAATACACCACAAAAAAGGCCAGGCCAAAGAGCCCAAAAACCACAGAAGGCACCCCTGCAAGGTTATTGATTCCGAGCCGGATTAGACGAACAATCCGTCCTGGGCGCGCGTATTCGTGCAGGTAAATGGCTGATGCAACTCCGATCGGAAGGGCTACCGCAATGGCGCCAAGGCTGAGGCAGAGCGTCCCTATGATACAGGGGAGGATGCCCCCCTTTGTCATGGAATCTATGGGCGGTTGGGTGAGGAATGTCCAGTTAATGGCCCGCCAACCCCTCGACACAAGAAAGTACAACATAATTGCAAGGGCAATTCCATTGGCGGCTGCGCAGATCTTGAAAATCCCAAACATAGCCCCCTGAACGATTTTTCTGCGAACCTGTATTCCATTCTTATGCTTCATCCTATTCATCCCAGCATTCTTTCCTAATCATCCATTCATCCATCCCTTCCCGACTTCTGACGTCCGATCTCTGACTTCTGTCTTTTCCGTCCAATTTAAAGAGTTGCTGCTCCCACCTGTCTGTATTTATTGGAGATATGTTCCGCCACAAGGTTGAAGGCCAGGGTGAACAAAAACAAGACAATGGCTATAGCAAACAGGGCGTAATAGTGGTCGCCTTGGAAAGGGGCCTCTGCCATCTCCGCGGCTATGCTCGCGGGCATGGGCCGCACCGGATCAAAAAGGGAGGTGGGTATCATAGCCGCCCCGCCTGCAACCATAAGGACAACCATGGTTTCCCCCATGGCTCTGGACATGCCTAGGATTACAGCGGTAGAGATGCCGGATATGGACGCGGGAAGAATGACCCGGGCGATGGTTTCCCAGTGTGTAGCCCCTAAGGCCAGTGAGGCCTCTTTCAACTCTGTGGGAACACTGAAGATGGCATCTTCAGATAGGCTGCAGATGGTTGGGATGGACATAAAAGCTAACATTAAAGACGCATTAAATAGATTCAGGCCCGTAGGAATATCCAGGATTTCTTGAAGGAACGGCGCCACGATCACCATGCCGAAAAAGCCGATGACCACCGAAGGCAGGGAAGCTAAAAGCTCTACGATCGGTTTAACCCACTCCCTCCCTCTCGCAGAGGCGCACTCTGCAAGATAGAGGGCCGTCATTACTCCGAGTGGGATTGAGATAACAGAAGAAACCGCGGTCACGCAGACGGATCCCATAATCAGAGGGAAAATGCCAAAATCCGGGGGCTCGTCGGTTGGGTACCAGAACTTTCCGAAGACGAAATCCGTGACAGAAACCTTTCCTAAAATAGGAAGCCCCTCTACGAAAAGGAAGAGGGCAATCAGGCCGAGGGTAGCAATTGAAGCCAATGCCACACCGAAAAATACAAACCGGATCGCCCGTTCCCTTCCCCGCCGGCTTTTCCCTTTTTTGCTACCTTTTTCCATACTAAATCATCCATCGATAATCATCAATCAGTAAAGGGGCACGAATCCGGCTTCCGCTACATATTTCTGACCCTTGTTCGGATTAATGACAAAATTGATGAAATTGAGCACATCTCCCTTCGGCCATCCCGGCGTGAACATGAAGAGGGGTCTGCTTATCGGATATGTCCCGTTCAGGGTTGTTGCTGCCGATCCCACGATCCGGTTGACCATCAACGGCTTTACATCTTTGTTCATGTATCCGATGCCGATATATCCGATGGCGTTTTTATTCTTTGAAACGGTCTGTACAATAGTCCCATTGGACGCCTGAAGCAGGGCTCCAGGATAGACCCGCTTCTTTGCCATAACCTTCTTGGACCACACCTCGTAAGTCCCTGAAGAGGTATCCCTGGAGATCACTACAACCGGTCTGTCAGGACCGCCCAGCTCTTTCCAGTTCTTGATCTTTCCCATGTAGATATCTTTAAGCTGCGCCATGGTGATATTCACAATAGAATTGCTTGGATGCACCACCGGCACGATGCAGTCATAGGCAACGGCAAAAGGCACAGGATAGGCCCCTTTTTTGAGGGCCAGTTTTATTTCCTTTCCCTTTATGAACCGGGAACTGTCCGCGATATCGGTGGACCCGTCAATAAGCGCCTTGATACCATTGCCCGACCCACCGCCGGAAATGGAGATTTTAATGTCCGGATTCTGCTTCATGTAGGCCTCGGCCACCTTCTGGGCGATCGGGAGCACCGTGGTGGAACCCTTGATCACGATTTTTCCTGCCCATGCCATATTTGCGGCAAAAAGCCCTGCTACGAGAAATGCCATTATTGCAATACCTTTGATCTTCATTTTTCCCTCCATAGACTCCATAGAACTGATAGTGTTACAATACTAACTTCACCTTTTGCTCTGTGATAAAACCATCAAACTCAATTTAGTTTGGTAATTATGATACTCCTGAATTGTTAGATTTTTGTTAGGCTCACGTTAATGTTCGGTTAATAACTTCATTATAATAGCGCAATATTTTCCCGCAGTTTGCGGCAGCCACCCGGACAATCTTATCCTCTGGATGGATGCCGGCAACAGCTTGTTAAAACTTGAAGTTCATGTCCACCTGAAGGACATTCTCGGGTTCTGAAGTCTCGCCTGGCGCGTAATCGATCTTCCTCATATTATAATAATCGATAGCGAAGACCACATGTTTGTTCAGTCCAAGATTGAACCTGACCTCGTGGCCTTTTGCGTTGGTTTTTCCGCCATAAGCATCGCTATCAGGCAGAAAGTCCAGCCATGCGTCTCTTTCAAGATATCTGTAGCTGTATCTGAACTGCCAGTCCCAGAGTTTTTCGATCTTGCGGCCGAACCGAATACCGGCCAGCCATCCCTTGCTATCGTCATCAGCATCCGAGCTGATGAATTGCGCGAATACATTGACCAGCTTGATGTACCCCGGCAGCTTTTGCCAGCCGAATTCCCCATCAAGGGTGAAGGAATTGTACTCGTAAATGAGGTCGCCATTGGCGTCCCTGGTGTTGGAACCGGAACTCCATTTAAAATCGTTCCCTTTCACATTCGTGTTGTAGAAATAGCCTGGCGCAAACTTGAACCAGAAATGATCGGTAACGTCCCACCCGACACCGGCCTGCAAAATGGCCATCCTGGCCGTCTCTTCTTCGGACTTAAACTCATTTAGAATATACCATGCCGGCGTGACAAACCAATACCCCTTCTTGGGGATGAAATTGCCCTTGATCGGGGCTGCGATACCTTGAGGCCGGATGTCCGTGTCCCATGTCAGATCCTGTTTACTGGCAAAATAGACCGGGTTCTTGAATTGTCCGCCGATGATCTTCACCTGTTCGATTGGTTTGTATTGGACGTAGGCCGTGTACAGATTTATTTTGGGGACTTCAAAGGAGTTTGTGAAGGTCTGGTTGGTAGATCGGGGATCCCCGGTTCCGGATGCCAGGCTGAAACCCACTTTCAAATTGTCGAGGATCGGGTATTTCACATAAAGACGATACCGGTATCGGCCGCGGTTGCGCTTAAATGTCGTACCGTCGTTCAGATCTTTATCCTGATACTGATAGCGAAGACGGAAGTCTCCCTTGACCTGCATTTTTTCCACCCATTTTGGTATTTTGGCCCAGGTTTCGGATTCCTTTTTGACGGCCTTCTTGGCTGTCTCGCTGGCCACTTTTTCTGCGGTTTCTTTTACCGTGGTCTCCTGCCTGGCACCCTCCTTCTGCATTTCATTCAAAAGCTGGCCCGCCTCCTCCTGGCTGAGGAGCCCCTTTTCAACCAGCTTGTTGATAAGGACATCAACCTCGGAAGCGTTAGAGGGCACAATGCCAAAATTGAAAAGCAGGGCGCCCATCAGGCATACAATAAGTGTAAGTTTTTTCATCTGTTTTTACTCTCCTTTCACTCAATTTTGATTGCGATAAATCATTTTTTGATATGACAATTCCTCTCCTCTCATAAATCCTCTATGTTTCACCTCCTCTCTGAAAGCATATCTGTTCCCCAATTGAGGAAATGATGAATCAGGTGAGTTAGTAATTTATGAGAAGGAAGTTAGATTCTTGTAATATTGAAATTGAATAAAAAGGATCGGCGAAGGATAGTGAGTTGCGCGCTCTGTGAGAGGAATCAACAGGGTTGTTTTTTGTAAATGTTTTACAGGGGTTTGAGAGGTGGTCCGGGTAGGGTTTAGGTGGAACAGGAAGGGGACCGTCCCCCTCCGTCCACCCAAAGAGAGTAATGAAGAATATTTGAAACAAGTAACCCCTCTTTGTTAGGTTTGTATGAGGGCGCGGTTAGTGATGCGTGAAAAAAATGTTCTCAGGATCATACTGAGGTTATGCCGTGCGAATCCGATCAACGCCTTTCAGCTTATGCCATGAATTGCATCGCAGATATGACTGTTTTTCTGCAACCATGATGTAACCATATTCTTGGCTTCAGCAGGAAGCCCGCGGTTCAAAACTTCGAACTTCCTCAGATTCGAACTCCTGTCATAGACCATCATGACACGGATTGGTTCGTTCCCCTTAACGCAGGACTCTTCTGTATGAGGCAGGTCAAAGACCGAATACAGACTACTTATGTATCTTTTGTTTTCCATTATGCTTCTCCTTGCCCGGCGACCCGTGAGGTAAACCGGTATTGGTAAATTGTGTTCTTGACTCCTTTCATTTGTGCAAATTCGTAGTGGAAAATACCCGGGAAAGAATAAGATTGTGTTAGTGGCGTGTTAGAAAACGATTAGTTTGAGAGGATTCGGCGTTGATTCTTGGATAAGGGCCGTACATCTTATCAGGCGGGGGATCAGTCGGCCCCGGTTGTCTCGGACATTTTTGACTTGACATTCGGACAAAAAAGACCTATAAAGCATACATGAACGGCAGTGAATTTCTCAAGAAACTGAAAAGACTTGGTAAGCAAAATAATATCGCTGTCCGCTTCGAGACCTTTGAAAAACGCCCTCTTTCGCCCAATCTCTGCGTTGCGTTCAGATTTTAATCCTCGAAATACTTAATATATTCCTGTGGTTAAATTCTTCGCGCGTCTTGATCTTGAACGAAATTGAGCATTTTTCAAAGGTCTCGCTTTGAGACGAAACGCGGTAAAGGCAGTCACGGCACCTTGTATTACGGCCGTTATAGAACTATTCTCAAAGACCGCAAGAAAGAAATCGGACCGGGCCTTTTGAGCAAGATGCTTACGGAACTTGGCCTTGACAAAAATGACATAGAATAAGGGGGCAATCGCATGTTTCAATTTACCTATCCAGCTAAAATCAAAAAGGATGAGGCCGGATTTTTCCTGGTCACATTTCCGGATATTCCATTTGCTGCCACTGACGGGAAAACTATGGCCGAAGCCATGGAGGAAGCACGTGATTGTCTGGAAGAAGCCATTGCCGTTTCCATTGCTGACAACCTTGATTTCCCTTTCCCTTCATCTGTTGTCAAAGGACATCACTCTATTCCGCTGACAGCCCGAATGTCTGCCAAGGCAGCCCTTTATATTGCGGTATGTGAATCTGGCATCAGTAAGTCCGAACTGGCGCGCAAGCTGGGTGTGGATGAAAAGGAAATACGCCGAATGCTCTCTCCCCGGCACCAAACCAAGCTACCGCGAATAGAGCAGGCTCTTTCAGCCCTTAGCTATCAACTGTCGGTCTCATTGCTAAAGGCTGCTTAAAATCAGCATAAAAAATTATTTCCGGCATCTAATTCTCCTTCAGCCGCAAACCAGAAATATGAATTAGGACCTTTCAGGTATTTACGATTACTGTTTGACAAGCTGGACTGCCTGAATATTGGGAGTCTTTTGAAATTTTATCAGGCTTCTTGATGTACAATCATTAGATAGTTTGGTTTCAATTTTATGGCAGGCAATATGAGGCCGCAACCTAATATTGTCAATTCAAGGTGATTCCGAAAAATCAAGCAAGGCCGATCTATGAGACACTTAAGCAAAGGGGAGGTGGATTGTAAAGGTACTCCCTTTGCCTAAAGTGCTTTCCACTAATACCTTCCCACCATGTGCCTGTACAATATGCTTGACAATAGCGAGGCCTAAACCCGTTCCCCCTAATTGCCTGCTCCTCGCCTTGTCCACACGGTAGAATCGCTCAAAAAGACGGGACAGGTGTTTTTTGTCTATGCCGGCTCCCTGGTCCTGCACGGCAATCGTGACTTCATCCTCCCCTTGAGCCGCCTCCACCCTGACGATACCCCCGTCATCACTATATTTGATGGCGTTATCGAGGAGGTTCACGACGGCCTGTTCTATCAAAGATGGGTCAACTTTCTCGACCATGGATTCGGCACAGGAAATCTCGATATTTATCTCTTTGTGAGCAGCTCTAACGTGACATGCCTGTACAGCACTCTGGAGGATTTCACTAATCCGGCTTTTAACAAGCGTAATTCCCTCCTTTTCCGACTCCTGCTCGATCTTAGATAGGTTAAGAAGATCTTCTATGATTGCCTCAAGGCGATCAACATGTTTTTCGATGATTCCCAGAAAACGCTCAGCATCTTCAGGGTTTGTTACTGCGCCGTCACGGAGCGTTTCAACAAAGCCCTTGATGGCAGTAATGGGGGTTTTTATTTCATGAGAGACATTGGAGACAAAATCACGCCGGATATTTTCGAGCTTTCGGAGACGTGTAACATCGTTCAAAACGATGAGCGCGCCGATTTGCTTCCCTTCTGCATCACGAAGTAAAGTGCCGTGTCCATTTACGAGGCCTTCACCATGGAAGGAGATGGGGATATCTTTTTCAATTGCATTGTGGGCTAATATAGTCTCCCTGACGAATTCGTGGAGAGCAGTGTTGCGGACCACTTCCTGTATGCTCCTCCCCTTGGCCGCAGACAGGTCGCAGCCTAAGATCTCGGCAGCGGCCTGATTCATGTTGATAACGAGCTCTTCCATGTCAAGGGCAATGACCCCTTCGATCATGCTCGAAAACATTGCTTCAATTTCGTTTCGCTGGCGGACACCTATGTCTATCCGTTCACGAAGATCTTCTGCCATCCGGCTCAGTGACTCGCAAAGGGCCTTGATCTCTTCGGATGCCCGGACCGACGGCTTGAGTTGAAATTCACCCCGAGCAATGGACTCGGCCCAGCTTCTGATCTGTTCGATAGGACTGGTAATGCGGCGTGATACAAAGAGACTGAGGATTGCGGCAAACAGCGCCATAACCAGCCCCCCGAGCAAGATCTTAACCTGGATGATCTTGAGGGCATCGTCAATGGAGGTCATGGGGATTGAAGTTCTGACCACGGCAATGGTATGAGCCCTTCTCTTAAGACGAACTGCCACGTACATCAGGTCCTTATCAAGGGTTATGCTATGTCTTATGGAGGTTCCGCGGTTTCCTTTTATGGCCCCAATGAATTCCGGACGATCGGCGTGATTATCCATGGTCGCGGGATTTTCATCAGAATCGCCGACTACTTTGCCTGAGGGAAGTATGACGGTTATCCGGGTCAACGCATGCTTACCCGCCTTCTTTGAGATCTGGTCTATGGTTTTCGCATCTAAGGGATCAATATGTTCTGAGATTTGCTGTTCAAAAAGGCGGGCACGCGCCTCAAGATCGGAGATTGTTTGTTCAGTATAAAAGTCTCTTATGGAGCTTGAGGCGTACCACGTTACTGCCACAAGAGAGATGAGGGTTATCAGCAAATAGGAAGGATAGAGTTGCCAGAATAATCGTTTTTTCCCCGGCATGGCGTACTACTCCTTGAATCGATACCCGACTCCTCGAACGGTTTCGATAAACTTGCCGCCAGGCCCCAGTTTTTTTCTGAGACCGACGATCTGGACATCCACAGAACGGTCAGTGACGAAATAGTCTGATCCTCGAACCGCGTCGACAATCTGAAAACGGGTAAATACCCAACCCGGTCTTCGCACGAGGTAACTCAGGATTTCGAATTCCGTAAAGGTCAGATCTACCGGTTCGTTGTCCACTCTGACCTCACGGCGCCCCGGATGAATGATTAGATTATGGATTTTTACTGCTTCCGACCCGTCCGAAGGTTCTCCTACCTTTCTCCGGAGCGCCGCTTTCACCCTGGCCATCAGGATCCTCGGGCTAAACGGTTTTGTGACATAGTCATCGGCGCCTAATTCCAGACCTGTCACAACGTCCGATTCTTCACCTTTGGCTGTTAACATTATAATCGGGATATTTTGTGTTTTCGGGTCATTCTTGAGAAATTTTGCCACCTCAAGTCCATCCATCCCGGGAAGCATCAGGTCTAACACAACAAGATCAGGGAGTCCTGATCGGGCGATTTCAACGGCTTTCTCCCCAGTTGCGGCGCAGATAACCTGATAACCTTCTTTTAATAGGTTAAATCTCACCAATTCCAGGATATCTTCTTCATCATCTACAATAAGGATCTGTTCTTTAGTCATAATTTCTCTCTCATGCGAAACCTCATACGAGCGCAATGTAATTCTAAAATGTTAGCATTCTGTTAGGGTGGTGTAAAGTTTTGGTTAGGTGAAAGAGGTAGGTATTCACGGGTTCTGAGACAAAAAGGGCCCGATCTGCTTTCCTAAGGGGTTCGGCCTGGTTTCTTATTGGAACGGGAGCGGATCATGACAGGGGCCAGTTCATCATGCTCCCGTCTCAGTTGAAGCAGTACAATGGCCCCCACAACCATGGTGCCTCCGACAACCTGCAAAGGTTCCAGTGCCTCACCGAGAAAGAAATAGGCAAAAAAGCCTGCCGAAATAGGTTCCAGTGTTGCCGTAATGGAGGCACGGGTCGATCGGATGAAATTTACCCCGATAAAGAATAGGGCAAAGGGGATTAAGGTGCCAATCACAGAAATGTAGAAGAGCCATCCCCACTGATTCAGGCTGTACCCAGCCTTGAGATATTGAAAGGGGGGGTAAATGATGTGCCAGGTGAACGTGGCGAAAAGAAAGGCATAAAAAAGAACGGTCCAGGGGGAGTACCGGTGCATCCCTCTCTCGCCAAAAAGCGTGTATGAAGCAAAGCAGAGGGCTGAAGCCAAACCACACAAGATTCCCACCCGGTTCATTTGTATGAGATGGAGGTTGTACCCTCCTACCACGAGGTAGCAACCTCCGAGGGAAATAACAAGGGAAAGGAATTTAATAAGGGTCAGACGTTCTTTCCAGAAACAGATGGAGAAAAAGGCCACCATGATCGGTGCAAGATACTGGAGAAATATAGCAGCAGCTACCTGAATCTTGCTGACCGCGTAAAAATAGGTGATTTGTACAAGGGCCATGGCGACCCCGCCTAAAATGAAGAAATAGACAAAATCCCTGCCGCGAATCCTGAAAAGATCCCTGGAATGTAAACCGAAAGCGATTGCCAACAGCAGGGTCGACACGGTGACCCTGACCTGCACCAGCTCAAAGGGGGTAATGCCCCCGGCGAAAAGCGCTTTGCCTGCAACCCCTGAAGAGGCCCACATAATGGCGGCTGCCACGACGCATAGATATCCTTTGGCAGGGTTTGATGTCATAGTTGGTCAGAAGTGCCTAAAATGCCTAAAGTGATCTAAAGTGCCTA
>Ga0190283_1001089_pt1 | contig 12882 bp, 12 predicted proteins | sample 48691801_MG_FD_161669 | JGI IMG/M metagenome (GOLD analysis project Ga0190283, IMG submission 161669) | Hydrothermal vent microbial mat bacterial communities from Southern Trench, Guaymas Basin, Mexico - 4869-18-0-1_MG | ecosystem: Environmental > Aquatic > Marine > Hydrothermal vents >...
GGTTGGTCGTTCTCTGAACGCGCTCAGATCAGCCTGTTCCTCAATAGCCTTGCGGACAAAATCAGTCTTAGCAATTCTTGTCAAGATATTCGTGGTCATACGGTTCATCAGTTTAAGTCTGCCTTCAAAAAAACTACAAGCTTCAAAATAGAGTTGAAATTGGGTTGAATTATTTCCCACAAGTATGTAAATGTAAATCGAACAGTCACTATAAAAGGAAACTCTACGCCACATACTGCCATACAATCAAGTATTTTGAGTGTGAAGGTTCATTTTTACCTGAAGCCAAAGATAAAAAATGCCGGATAATTTTGCCACGTACTGGGAATATTTCGATAAAATATACTGCATTTCATTAGATGAGCGTACTGACAGACGGGAACAGGCAAAGGCCCAGTTCAGGGCTGTCGGATTAGCCGACAGGGTCGAGTTCGTGGTTGTAAAAAAACATCCGGTTGACTGCGAACAGGGAATCTATGAATCACACATTCTCTGCATGGAAAAGGGGATCCGTGCCCACGCTGACACTATTGTCATTTTTGAAGACGATATCGTTTTTCATCGATTCAGCCATCATACCCTAAAGAACTGCATCGATTTTTTGGCGACAAAGGCGGATTGGCAAATAATGTTTTTGGGCTGCATGGTGAAAAAGTCCGCGAAAACAGACAACAGATCTGTGTTGAAGATAAAATTCAGGTGTCAATGCCATGCCTATGTGCTTAGCCGCGAATTCGCCAAAACCATGGCAAAAATACCGTGGAAAAAAACGCCTTTTGATGACACGTTACGCGATGATATGAAAGATGCTCAGATGTATGCGACTTACCCCTCTTTTGCATTCCAGAGTAATTCCCGATCGGATAATCAAAGGTACCTACCATTGGACAAATTCAGGAGGCTGTGCGGGGGGATCCGAAGACTACAGAAGATGAATGAGTTTTATCATTACAACAGAACTCTTATCATAGGGGCACATATCCTTTTCGTATCGCTGCTGATTGTCATACTAACCCTCTAAAAGGCCCTATGAAAACCACTACCATCAACCTACCCATTTTAATCCTTTCAATCTTCATTATAGGAGCCCTCTTCTGTGCATCCTTCTTCCTGATTGAAATCGATACTGATATAACCGGATATCTGCCCCAAAATGACCCTGTAATCTCTGATGCAGGATATGTTTTTGAAAATCATCCGATCCATGACCAGTTGGTCATTGATATCGGCCTTGAGAGAGATGACCCGGACGCCCTTGTTGAATACGGAGAACTAATTGAGCAAAGATTAAGAAAAAGCGGGCTTTTCAGACAGGTGGGAACACGAGATATTCAAAACCTCATTCCTGCTTTAATATCTCATATCTTGAATAACCTGCCTGTGATGTTCACTGCAAAAGACCTCAATGATAAGGTAAAGCCCCTATTAGAGAATGAGAATATCTATAAGAGGCTGAGGAATCTTCGCTCAGGGCTGATGAGTTTAGAGGGGATTGGACAGTCGGAATTCATCTCAAAAGACCCCTTTGGGCTAAAGGATATCGTTTTGGCCAGACTGTCCCATCTTGCCCCCTTGGAGGATCTAAAAATCTATAAAGGGAAACTCATATCCCCTGACAGGAAGCACCTCCTTTTGATTGCCAATCCTGTATCTTCAGGCACAGACACGGCCTTTGCCCGGAAGATCACGGACCTGATCAATGCGGTGTCGGATGAACTCCATCGCCAATCCGCTGAAAAAGGCGCCGGTATTACCCTCACACCGGTAGGGGCATATCGAGCTGCCTTGGATAACGAACTCATAGCAAAACAGGATGTTGAAAAGGCGATACTTTTAGCAACGGCAGGGATTGCCCTTCTCCTTATCTTTGCCTTTCCCAGACCTCTGTTAGGGCTGTTTGCCTTTTTACCGGCATTAGCAGGGACGGTGGCGGCGTTTTTCGTCTTCTCTCTCCTCAATAGGTCTATCTCGATCATGACACTCGGTTTTGGTGGAGCAGTTATATCCATAACCGTTGATCATGCCATAGCCTATCTGCTGTTCCTCGACCGTCCTCATAAAACCTTTGGCAAAGAAGCTTCGAGAGAAATATGGGCTGTGGGATTGCTTGCTGCCCTGACAACAATCGGCGCTTTTGGGTCGCTCTACTTTTGCGACTTCCCTGTTTTCGAACAAATCGGTCTTTTTACGGCCCTTGGCATTGCATTTTCATTCATATTTGTTCATACGGTTTTTCCAATGATCTTCCCTTCCATGCCTCCGGCAGGCATAAGGGCCTTGCCTCTCCGGAATGTTGTGAGCAGATTCTCTTCATTTGGTAAAAAGGGGGCCTATGTCTTACTGCTCTTCGCCCTGGGAATGCTATTTTTCGCAAAGCCGGAGTTCAATGTTAAACTGAGTTCCATGAATACCGTGAGCGAGGAAACTGTTAGAGCCGAAGAACTCCTTACAGATGTATGGGGTAATAGTATCTTTCAAAAGATCTACCTAATGACAGAGGGCAGCAGCGTAAGGGAACTTCAGAGGGAGGGGGACAGACTACTTGATATGATAGACCAGGATCTCGCTTCGGGCGTGCTCTCCTCCGGGTTTGTTCCGGCAATGGTTTTTCCGGGAAAAGAGAGAAGGGAGCAAAATCTTGAGGCATGGAGAGAGTTCTGGCACAATAACAGGATAGCAGCATTAGAAAGCGCCCTCGGCGAGGCATCTTACGATACGGGTTTTACAAAAGAGGCATTTGAACCCTTCTTAAACACAATTTCAGCAGTCCCAGATCGTTCCGATACTGCTGAAATCCCCTCAGGGTTTATTGAACTCTTGGGTATATCTGAAAAAAAGGCCAAATCCGCATGGGTTCAGTTCTTCGCCCTCACTCCCGGTAAATCCTATGATCCTGAAAGGTTTTACGAAAGATATAAATCTTCGGGAAAAATATTTGATCCCTCCTTTTTTTCGCTGAGGATGGGGAATCTTCTCTTCTCCACATTTGTAAAGATCTTATTGATAGTCGGTATAAGTGTTATCGTTCTTCTCTTTTTGTTCTTTTTCGACTTGAAGCTGACCTTTATCGCCCTATTGCCTGTGCTATTCGCAATGGTAAGTACATTAGGAACCCTGAGGCTGATCGGTCATCCCATCGATATACCCGGGCTGATGCTGTCCATTGTAGTTGTCGGTATGGGAATCGATTACTCCATTTTCCTTGTCAGATCGTACCAGAGATATGGAGATGATTCCCATCCATCTTTCGGGCTTATCAGGATGGCGGTCTTTATGGCATCGGCATCCACTATCATCGGCTTCGGGGCCTTATGTTTTGCCGAGCATTCCCTGCTCAGGAGCGCAGGTTTAACCTCGCTCCTTGGGATCAGCTATGCCCTCATCGGCGCTTTTCTTATTTTACCCCCTCTCCTGAAACAGACGTTCCAACCCAAGGAAAATGATATAAGCACCCTCGAAAATGGGCGTGATCGTATTCTGAGACGTTATGAGAAAATGGAGCCGTATCCGAGACTGTTTGCCCGGTTTAAACTGAGGATCGATCCCATGTTTCCAGAGCTCTCCGGACTGCTTAAATATTCTGAAAATATTAAGGCAGTTATTGACGTAGGCACTGGCTACGGTGTTCCTGCGTGCTGGTTTCTCGAACGATTTTTAGACGCGAAAGTATACGGCATTGAACCGAATCCCGAAAGAGTCAGAGTAGCGTCAATGGCGGTTCAGAAAAGAGGCGTGATAAAATGCGGCCAAGCCCCTGATATCCCGACACTCCCGGGGTCGGCAGATGCGGCCATCATGCTGGATATGACGCATTTCTTGACAAACGAAGAATTAAGCCTTGTCCTGAAAAGGCTTTATAGCGCTCTCCGTCATGGAGGACGCCTGATCATCAGGGCCATTATTCCGCCACACAAGCGCCCATCCCTGTTATGGAGACTTCAGGCTATCAATCTCAAAATCACCGGAACACCATGCTATTATCTATCTGTTGACGAAATCAAGGGGATGATAATCGAGGCAGATTTCAAAATGGAACTTTGTGTACCCTCTGGCTCAAATCAGGAATCTGCCTGGTTCATTGCAAAGAGATGCCCTGGTCATGACTAACTTACACCTATCCCTTGCTCATTGGACCTGTCTCGTTTCATTCCTTGCGGCAATCCTGTTAGCCTTTGTTGACGTGCGCCTCTCTCTAATCCCCTTATCGGCATTCATAGCCCTCTGCGCAATTGCTCCCTTCCGCCCCCGTTTTAGCTTCTTCCTCCCCATTATCAGCAGTGGTAACTCGGGAAAATTAGCCGTGGCGCTCACCTTTGACGACGGCCCCGATCCTGTATCCACCCCGGCCTTACTTGAACTCCTTTCAAAACATAAAATATGCGCTACTTTTTTTGTCACCGGGAAAAGGGCATCTGAACATCCCGGACTAATTGATGAGATCTTAGCGCGAGGCCATACAGTGGGGAATCATTCTTACAGCCACGACAATCTTATAATGTTTAAAAGCAGTAAGACCCTGATTAAAGAGATAGAATCCGCTCAAGATATCTTGGAGAAATTCGGGATTACGCCCCTAGCCTTCAGGCCGCCGGTGGGCATAACAAATCCCAGGCTCGGGAAGGTGCTCGATAAATCAGGAATGTACAATCTAAATTTCAGTTGCCGGGCCATTGACGGGGGGAACAGGTGGATAAAAAATCTTTCGGAAAGGATTTTGAGGCGGGTCCATCCTGATGCAATAGTCGCCCTCCACGACGTCAAACCGAGAGACAATACCCTTTTTTCCTACTGGTTAAACGAAATTGATCTAATATTTTCAGGCATAAGAAAGAAAGGTCTTATCATTCTACCCCTATCAGAGCTTATTGGACGGCCGGTGATGATAGAACATAAGTGACTAAAGTTTGGAGTTTGAAGTGCCTAAAGTTAAGGGACTTCGTGACTTTTTTAAGTGGACTGGATTCATCAATGCATAAAAAATAACCCAGGCCAAAAACACTTTTAACTTTAGGCACTCTAAACTTTAGGCACTTATTTTTACGCCCCCAGCTTGCCTAATAGCTCGGCTGAAACTTCCTTCACCCCAGGATTTCCATCTAAATCAATTATCCTGGGAACGCCGTTGTTCTTCGCCGAGAGTTCCTTGAAATAAATCATCCCTGCCGTGGTGCCGGTCTCTGTGTCATAATAGATATTGTGACGCTGATCAATCGCCTCTTCATCCTGGTCATCGGAACGTGTCTTCAGATCTCCGCCGCAGACCCTGCACTTGTCGCCATCCGGCTTGATGGCATCTATGTTGATATTGTTGGGATGGTTGTTGTCATTAACGCAAAGACGTCGGCCCATAATGCGGCCCTTTGCGATCTCCCTCTCTAAGAGCATATCAATCACGATATCTAACACAATCCCTTCATTCCGGAGGGCCTTGTCCAACTCCTGGGCCTGGGTCAGATTCCTGGGAAAACCGTCCAAGAGCCAGCCATCCTTGCAGTCATCTTCTTTCAGCCGGTCTAAAATCATCGGAATTGTGATACTGTCAGGGACCAGTTCCCCCCTGTCTATATAACCTTTTGCCTCTTTACCCAGGTCAGTTCCCCGTGAGATGTTGTCCCTGAAAATCACGCCTGTTTCAATGTGCGGGATGCCATATTTTTCCTTTACGATTGCACCCTGCGTTCCTTTACCGCTTCCATTCGGGCCGAAAAACAGTATTTTCATCTTTTCTTCTCCTTTTTTAATTTTTTGCCAAAATTATGTGACCTGTATTGAATATTACCTTACCTATCAATATTTACATCGCCAATACAAATAAGGCGAAAATTATTTATCTCTGCGTCCTCTGCGTCTGCGGTGAATGACCCAAAAAGGCCGGCATCAGGTCATACCCCTTCTTAAAACAAAGACCCGATTTCTTTGCAAATTCCTCTGTAAACCCTATCCCCTTCTCGCCGGAAGCAAGCTCTTCTCTGCTTGCCCACGCAAATGGGGCCGGATCGCTTGAATGAGTCTTTATAGAGATTGGAGTGAAATGATCACTGGCGACCATTATCCCGTAGTCATCGAACTGCTCCAGGCCTTTAAGGACAGCGCCCACAACCTTTTTGTCAAAGGCCTCAATCGCCTCGATCTTGTCCTTTATGTTACCGCTGTGGCTCGCTTCGTCAGGCGCCTCCACGTGGACAAACATAAAATCAAGATTGTTCAAGGCCTCTAAGGCCTCTTTCGCCTTGCCCGAATAGTTGGTGTCCAAATATCCGGTTGCCCCTTCCACCTCTATGGGTTTCAGACCTGCATAGACACCGATCCCCCTCAACAGATCCACTGCCGAAATAACCCCACCATTAAACCCAAACTTATCGTTGAACAGGGGAATGTCCAGCGCCCTCCCCTGCCCCCACAACCAGATAGAGGTTGCCTCGTTCAGGCCTCTCTTTCTCCGATTCATATTTACTGGATGCCCTTTCAAGAAATCCCAGGAACGACGGATGACGTCCACAACCGGGTCCTCACCTCCATGATTCAGGTATGATACCATATTCTGATCCAGAACGTCATGGGGAGGAATGGTTTTGGCATTCTCAGGTCCCTGTTCCCATACCAAGAGATGCCTATAGGCTATACCGGGATAGATACTTATCCCCGGGAGAGTCAGATCCTTTTTCAGGCTTTCTATAATCGCCTTGCCCTCTTCGGTGGAGATATCCCCCGAGCTGTGGCTGACCATCACAATTTCTTTCTCTGAGCTCCGGTCAAGAGTGACCAGGTTCATACGGAAGGCAACCTCAGTTTTCTTCAAGTCAACCCCCATGCTCGCAGCCTCAAAGGGGGCCCGGCCCGTACGATAAACAGTAGGATCGTAACCGAGCAGAGAGAGATTGGCCACATCACTCCCCGGGTCCATACCCTCCGGAATAGTATTTACAAGCCCGACCCGACAGGCGGCGATTCGATCCATATTTGGCGTATGAGCCACCTCTAACGGAGTCTTCCCCCCCAATTCGGCAAGGGGATAGTCCGCCATGCCATCGCCTACCAAAAGGATATATTTTTCCCTAATCATATTTTTCATCTCTATAAATGATTACCTTCCACACGAATCACAACGGTCTTCTCGGCCACCACGTCCAGCTTATCGATTGTTGAAATGGCATTCTGTACAGCGCTTTCCCTGGCCTCGTGGGTCAGCATGACAATCGACACAGGCCCTTTCGTCTTCCTACCCTTCTGGATCACGGAAGAGATGCTGATCTCGTGCTCTGACAGGATACCGGCTATCGTTGAAAGGACCCCTGGCGTGTCTAAGGCCGAAAACCTGAAATAGTAAGGAGTAAGCAACTCTTCAATCGGTTGGATCACGATTTTGTTTGCAGGGGGACGAACATGGGCCAAGGGGGGCATCAGCTCCTTTGCCCCGGACCTGATCTCCCTTGACAGACTAATTATGTCTGAGACCACGGCGCTCCCCGTGGGTCTTCCCCCTGCGCCTAAACCATAATAGAGATTAGGCCCCACAAAATCGCCTTCAATATAAATGGCATTGAATGCCTCATTCACATTTGCCAATATATGATCCTTCGGAATCATGGCCGCGTTTACACGGGCCTCCAATCGATCTCCCAAATCCTTTGCTATGGCCAATAATTTAATTCTGTACCCGAACTCATCGGCAAATCGGATATCATCCGGGGTCACATCAACAATCCCCTCTCTATATATATCTCTAAAGGAGACCGGGCTCCCGAATGCAATCGATATAATAATGGCTAATTTGTGGGCCGCGTCTGTCCCGTCCACATCGAGTGTGGGGGGATCCTCTGCAAAGCCTAAGCTTACGGCTTCCTCCACTACTCTTTTGAAAGGGAGGCCTTCCTGCGTCATTTTTGTCAAAATGTAGTTGGAAGTCCCGTTTAAAATCCCTACGCAGGCCTGAATGCGGTTACCGGAGAGCCCGTTCTTCAAGGCCCCGATGATCGGTATACCACCTCCCACACTCGCTTCAAAGGCCAGACCAACCCCATGCTGTTTGGCTGCCCGGTATATTTCGGCGCCGTATTCTGCCAGGAGGGCCTTATTTGCGGTAACAACATGCTTCCCGTTTTCCATGGCCTTGAGAATGAACTCCTTAGCCTTATACAGACCCCCCATAAGCTCCACTATCAGATCGATCTCCGGGTCATTAATCAGGTCCATGGCATCAACGGTTAAGGCTTCCGCGGCAGGCCTCACGGGAATCCCCCGATCAGACTCAATATCGATATCGGCGATCTTTTTAACAACCACTTCGGCCCCAACCCGGTCTGTAATGATCTCCCGGTTTGTTGTAAGGAGCTCAAAAGTTCCAGCCCCCACGGTCCCGAATCCGATAATCCCAACATTAATCTGTGACATTGCTCCTCTTATCAATCCAAAATCCGCAATCCAAAATCCAAAATCTACAACACCTGCTTGATTCCCCTTATCGCCTGCCTGGTGCGCTGCGGATTTTCCACTAAGGCAAAACGGACGTAATCATCCCCATACTCTCCAAATCCGATGCCGGGAGATACAGCCACCTTAGCCTCATTGATAAGAAACTTTGAAAATTCCACAGAGCCCATTTCAATGTACTTGTCCGGGATCTTTCCCCACACGAACATGGTCCCCTTAGGCTTTTCTATGTGCCAGCCGACACGATCAAGGCCATCTATCAGCACATCCCGGCGCTCTTTGTAGATATCAACTATCTCTTTAACACAATCATCGGGCCCGTTAAGGGCAATGATGGCGGCTATCTGAATCGGCTGAAATACGCCATAATCAAGATAGCTTTTTATTCTCCTGAGTGCACCCACTAATAAAGGGTTCCCCACACAAAATCCGATCCTCCATCCGGGCATGGAGTAGCTCTTTGAAAGACTGAAGAATTCCACACCTATATCTTTTGCTCCGGAGATCTGTAGAAAACTGGGAGGCTCATAGCCATCAAACACCAGATCCGCATAGGCGAAGTCGTGTATGACGACCATCTCGTGTTCTTTGCAGAACTCCACAAGCTTCTCAAAAAACTTCCTGTCCACCACTGCGGTTGTGGGGTTGTGTGGATAGGAAATAATAAGCATTTTGGGGTTCGGCCATGTCTGCTTCACGGCAATCAGCAGGTCCTCGAAAAAATCCCTGTCCGGGCCTATCGGTATGCTCCTCAGGTCCCCTCCTGCAATGATAACTGAATAGGGGTGTATCGGGTAGGTGGGGTTTGGCGCAAAAACCACGTCCCCAGGACTTATTGTGGCAAGAACCAGATGCGAAAGCCCCTCCTTTGCACCGATGGTAACAATCGCTTCTTCGTCCGGATCCAGTTCCACATCGTACCGCCTCTTGTACCAGTCACAAATGGCATGGCGCAGCTTGGTAATGCCCATGGAGGCCGAATACCTGTGGTTATGCCCCTTCTCTGCGGCCTCCACGAGCTTTTCAACGATATGCTTCGGCGTGGGAATGTCAGGATTTCCCATACCGAGATCAATAATATCTTCTCCCCTGTGTCTCGCATCCATCTTGATCTTATTGACGGTTGCAAAGACATAGGGCGGCAAACGACTCATTCTTCTGAATTCTTGCATTTTCTTAGAACTCCTTCCGCAATATTAATGAATTCGTAACAATCGGTCAGAAACCCAGGCCTTGGTTCTAACTTCGGGCATTAAATCTCTCACAGAGTCCACGGAGCGCACAGAGAAAAGCAAAAAACTCTGCGATCTCTGAGGTCTCTGTGAGAGGAAAAAGAAAGGTGAAAAGTACAGAGACCTCCAAGTGGCCAATGTTAGAACCAACTCCAAATTTTTTATTATATGGTATCGCCCGTAAAAAATCAAAACCAAAATTCCACCAGCAGTTTTATTCTTTCAAAGACCCTTGACAGAAAGATCTGACTGTGTACAAAGGGATTCTATCGTGATAAGGTGATCAGGAGTCGCAAAAGGTATTTAGGATAAAAACAGGGAGATGCCGGTTCATGGAAAGTAATGATAATTTCAGGGCATTAGCCGAAAATGCCAACGATGGGATTCTAATCGCCGTAGGCAAAGGAGAACATGTCTACGCCAATAAAAGGGCATCGGAGATAACTGGATTCAATATTCAGGAAATTCTTAAAATCACGATGCAAGACCTTGCCCATCCCGACGAACTCAGGAAAATAGAAAAGAGACTGAAAAATTTCTTCAATTTTTGGCACGGATTTCACGGATAACGCGGTTTTTTTGACTGGATTTCAGGGACTTGTCAGACGCCTGGCAATGCCGGCAGACAGATTCTCAATATCGCTCGCAGGAACGGTAAATGCCTTAAATTCATCTTGCCATGTGGCGACAACTTCGGCGATCTCATTAACAACAAGAGTTGCCTTCGATACCCCGAGACGCTTTCCAAATTCAACCAGATGCCTCTTTCCCGGAAAATAAAAGCCATAGGTAAAATGAAGGATGTGTTCATGCCGGTTTTCCGTGTCTGGCAAGAGGTCAAAAGCCGGGGACAAAATATATCCGCCTCTGCCACCGAGCATGATAAAGTTTTTCAAATGATCATCAGTGTTGCCGATAAATGCGTTGAAAACCATCTGGCGATACAACGCCGTGATGTCCGTTTCCGGTCGGGAGCCATATTTTCGTACGATGCCATAAAGATCGCGGTAACCCAGATGATAATACCCTTCGGCCGGATCAATCCTGAGAAGGGTTTGAAAACTGATCATGTGGCAACGGCCGCCTTGAGAGCTAACATCAAAGCGTTTTACCAGCAACACCTTGCGGCCCGAAACGTCCATAATCCTGGTCTTTGCCGCATCTATCCCGGCCTTTGCCGCAAGGCTCATAGTAGCCGCTTCTATCGGCACGATATCCAGTCTGTCTTGGACACTGGGGAACTTTGCAATCCATTGATCCCCGTCTTCGGTTTGAACCAGGGCTTTGGGACGGCCACCACCGGGAGAGGAACCGGCTTTAAGCAACAAACGGATCTGATCATCGTTAACGTTGAGCCCTTTTTCAAACATCCGGGCTTCATGGAGCAGGGTTTCAATCTCAATGACCGAAACAAAATTATCTTCTTCAGGCTCAAATCCCTCATCGAAAAAGGAGAGCGCGCCGAGGCCGGTGCCCGCCAGCGCCTTCAGAAGTCCGGGAAGGTTCTGCATGGATCTTGGCAGCCGGGCCTTTCTGGCGAGAAGACGTCTTCCCCAGGCATCAGGAAGCGAGTCTTCAAAAACCAGGAAAACTCCCGAATGCCGGTCGGTCTCAAAATCCCGGGATAAGAGAGGCAATTCAATCGGATCAAGGGGAAACGCCATGGGATGATCCAGATAGTCGTCATCATATCGGAAAGCACCCTGCCTGCGACCCCGCTCATCAGGATCAGAACAGACCATCTGGCCGCACTGGGCCCGGGAGCCGTCTTGAAATGTTACATAGACATTCAGCCGGATCATATTTGTTTCCTCTTCCCGGATGCCCGCTGGCGCTCTTTCACAGCCCTTCTCTTATCGAATTGATCAAAGAGTGACTCTCGCTTTTTTAGTACGCTCTCAAGGTCCTTTAGATGATCCAAGATCCAGAGCGCTTCAACCCACAGCCCGATTCCCACCGCAGGATCTCCCTTTTCCATGTTCCTGAGCGTAGGAACGGAAACGCCTATACGGGCGGCAAACCGGGCCTGGGACTCATTTCGGTCCAGCCGGGCGCTTTTGAACCGGGCCCCGAGGTTTCTGAGGGCCAAATTTGATTCTTCTGAAACCATACTTTGTATTATAGTACATTTTGTACTCTAATGCAAAACATTTTTTCTATTAAAAAAGCGGAAAGGGAGAGGCCCTATTGTGAATACTGATTTTTTGCGCCTAAAAGTTCGATATAGGAGCCAAATGAGGGTGTTTTTGCGATTATTCTTTAATGGTTTTGGATAGTTAGTGTAGCGACCCCCTTTCCGTCCACTGAAAAGAGGCAAATTGCTTCTTGACAAAAATCAGGATATCGGATAATCTGAATATTAGAGGTGAAGACCTATGCCAGATACAACAATCAGGGTCGGGGCGCGGGGAACCGTTGTCATCCCTGCAAATATTCGCCGAACTTACAGATTTGAAGAAGGTTCACTGATTATTGCAGTACCTCGGCCCGATGGGGTGCTTTTAAGGCCCATGGTCGCACTCCCAGTGGAGATATATTCAGACGAGCGGAAAGCCGAGTTTTTCTTAAATAACACGATTACTCCGAAAGACTATGCTTCGGCCGTAAAGAAAGTGGGTGAGATGGGCCTTTCCCCCGAAAAAATCCCCCATAAGAAGCCTGACGGCTCATGAAAAGAGAAGCTCTCTTTCTTGATGCAAACATTCTGTTTTCAGTTGCTTACGGAAGCGTCGGTTTGAGCCGTTTATGGGAGCTTTCCAGGAAAGGGGTGTGCTCACTCCTTGCGTCTCAATATGTAATTGAAGAGGCAAAACGGAATCTCGACCGGCGAGAACGATTGAAAAGGCTTGATTCATTTCTGTCCGACGTTGAAGTCGTCACGGAAACAGATCCGGATCTATCCTGCCCCATAGATCTTCCGGAGAAAGATGTTCCCGTTTTAATGGCCGCTGTTTCCGCCGGTGCTGACTACCTCATTACCGGCGACGTTTCACATTTTGGAAGGCATTTTGGCAAAACGGTTATGGGCGTGCAAATAGTAATACCCCGAGACTATCTGATGCCAAGGATGCACCTGTAAAGCATCTGCGCCCAGACATTATCCCAACGTTGCAAAAACCGAGGATGCCACAAATCTTAGGCGTCCCAAGGGTGAAGCTGTGATCTCGTTCCCACGCTCTGCGTGGGAACGAGGAGTGGGGACGGAACGCGGGGGTATCCC
>Ga0190283_1001090_pt1 | contig 12881 bp, 13 predicted proteins | sample 48691801_MG_FD_161669 | JGI IMG/M metagenome (GOLD analysis project Ga0190283, IMG submission 161669) | Hydrothermal vent microbial mat bacterial communities from Southern Trench, Guaymas Basin, Mexico - 4869-18-0-1_MG | ecosystem: Environmental > Aquatic > Marine > Hydrothermal vents >...
CTGTACATAAGGGCATTTAGATATCTCCCCGGGGCAGGAGTCCATTTCTCGCGGGATGTGTCCACATCTGACACTTTCACATTCCGTGCTGAACCGATAAACCTCTTCGAATATTTTGAGCCTTAACAGTTCCAGGCCTTTCCCGCCTGCATCAAAGTCAAATGGCTTCTTGGTGGAATAAAGGTCAGTATCTTTCGCATGGTAAAAGCCTCCGAAAATCTGGCCTTGGCTTTCTTGGGTGATACCCACTCCTGTATCTTTGACTAAAACTTCGACCGTATCAGATGAGGCCCCAAGAGAAATCAGGGCCATGCCCCCGTCGGGTGTGTTTTCTATGGCGTTTTTGACAAGACTCATAAGGATCTTTTCAAACACCTCTTTGTCAATTAAAACATATTGATCTTCCTTGATATCTGTGAGCAACCGGACATTCCTGTGGGATGAAAGTTCCCTTACTACTGCTATCATCCGTTCAATAGAAGATCCCATACTCAATGTCTGTACATTTGTTGTCCTGTCAGGAAAGAGCTCTTTAACCATCTCCTTGAGGGCCTGTAGGGTATGGGCATGAACAGGATTTTCCTCCACAAGTAATTCGACGAGGTCCAAGGTCTGTTCTATCCGGGGCCTTGGGCTGTGATCTCCTTCAAAGTCCCTTTGTTTTATAATATCTTCCACATCCGCCTGGATATCTTGCAATCTTTTAAGGTTCCTCTTGATCCTTTCAACGGGTCTTTGGTTTTCAGGTGTGTCCAATCTTCTCAATGAGGCGAGAACTATTGAAAGAGGAGTCCTTAACTCGTGAGAGAGATGATCCAGGACCCTGTGGCGTGCGCGGTCCAGGGCCTTGAATTCTGTTATGTCCTTGAATACTACCACGATACCTTCATTTTTCCATTTCCCCGATTCGAGACGTAGAAACGACGTGGTTACTGCAAGGTCAAGACGTCGGCCGTCCTTTCGCCTGAAAGCGACCTCTCTGTATAGCCTGGTCTCTTTATCCTGGATTCCACTGAGAAGTATATCGTTGAAAGCATCATTTTCAGGTTCACCCATAAAAAGTTCCGCATAAGTCCTATCCCTAATTTCTTCAGACTTGAGGCCCAGAAGGTCGAGGCCTGCCGGGTTGATATGGGTGATATGGCCTTGAAAATCGAGGACCACTACCCCGTTACTCATACTTTCAATAATAACCGAAGAAAGAGTGTCATCCATGGCTGAAACCTCAAAAACAGATAAGATCAAATCTTAGGTTCCCAATGTTCTTATCAGACAATGCGGTCATCTGCAACTCTTCCCCACATTCATTGGGTGGCGTAATACATATTCGAGGATGTCATTATCTTCGCTACCTTCCCATTCCTGGTTCAACAAATGTCAACCGTGATTAAATATTTGGTTGACAGTCAACTGGGAGAATGTTATCAGGTCGGCTGTTTTCGGGATTATAACAGGGCCATCAAATTCTTAGGCTGATCAAAAGAGCCGAATCATGAGTACAAAAGATAGATTATTGGGGTACCTCAAAGAGTGTAAAGGGGACTGGGTTTCCGGGGAATTGTTGAGTCGAAGAATCGGTATTACCCGGTCTGCCATTTGGAAAAACATCAGTAAATTAAGAGAAGAGGGGTATGTCATAGAATCCTCTCCCAGGAAAGGGTATTCCCTTTCGCGGATTTCCGAAATGCTCTTGCCAAATGAGATTCGGGAGGGGCTTGATACCGGGGTCTTCGGCAGGGGGGAAATTATTCATTTCAGAGAAACAGACTCCACCAACGCAAGGGCAAAGGAATTAGCAATTCAAGGCGCGCCGGAAGGGACCCTGATCGTATCTGAAAGTCAGACAAAGGGACGAGGAAGGAAGGGAAGGTCCTGGTTTTCTCCATCAGAGGCCGGGATTTACGCCTCACTCATCCTGAGGCCCAACATGCCTCCCAATGAAGCCCCGAGAATTACCTTCGTGACAGCGGTTTCAGCCGCCGAGACCCTCCTTGCCCTGACATCATTGGAAGTCGCTATTAAATGGCCAAACGATATTCTTGTTAAGAATAGAAAAATTGCCGGTATCCTTACAGAGATAAGCGCTGAAATGGATACTATAGATTATATGGTGGTCGGCCTCGGAATGAATGTCAACAATCCGCTCCTTCCTGATGACATAGAAGAAAAAGCCACATCCATTTTTATTGAGACGGGAAAGCGGTTTCCAAAGGTAAGAATTGTGAGGGAATATTTGCGACGACAAGAGAAATATTATCGAATATTGAGAGATTCCGGGTTTGAGCCGATACTGCGGCGCTGGAAGGAGTTGACCAATACTATCGGCAAGCGGATCGTGGTTGAGATGATCGGCAAAAGATACACTGGAGTTGTCCAGGATGTTGATCAGGAAGGGGTCTTGATCCTTAAAGACGAAAAAGGGGCATTTCACAGGATACTTTCAGGTGATGTTACATTTATGTAAGGGAGCAGTATGAAAAAAAAGGGTTTGTCAATACGAGGCATGATTTACGCGTCTATTTTTGGCGCTGTAACTGCGGCAGGGGCGTATATTATGATACCCCTGCCCCCCGTGCCGATAACCCTTCAAACCGCATTTCTGAGTCTGGCAGCCGCACTCCTGGGCGGGCGTTTGGGCGCATTGAGCCAGGTGGTTTATCTCCTTATAGGTATCATAGGCTTCCCCGTCTTTGCCGGCGGAAAGGCCGGTCTCGGTGTCTTGCTTGGTCCTACAGGGGGCTACCTGATAGGCTTTGTTGCAGGGGCGTACGTGATCGGCAAATTGGTTGAGATGAGACAGCGCCCCGGGTTTATCTGGATTGTATTCTCAATGGCAATCGGCACGGCGGTGATCTACCTATTCGGGGTGACCCAATTAGCCCTGATTGCAAGGGTCTCTATTGATAAAGCGATAACCGTGGGTGTACTTCCCTTTTTGATCGGAGACACCCTCAAGATAGCGGTGGCAGCTCTTATAGCGGTTAAGATAAGGGATAGGGTGGGGATTGTTGATTGATGATTGTTGATTGAAGGATTCAGGTTACGGGTTGTTTTCTTCGCGGCTTTGCGACTTTGCGCGAGACCTTTTCTTTTGCGGTTTATCCGGGTCTGGATGATGGTTCATTTGAATAATCTGCGGTAATCTGCGTAACCTGCCCGCTTGTGCCTCGCAGAGGCAGGCGGGTCTGTGGATGCAGTTGAAGGAATTGTGATGATCAGAGTAGAAGGTCTTATCTTTCAATATGACATGAAAGAAGAGCCGGTTCTCAATAAGATTTCGGTGGATATTGAAGCCGGGGCGTATGTAGGGGTCATTGGATCAAATGGGTGTGGGAAAACCACTTTTGTAAGGCATCTTGACGGACTCTTGTTGCCGACTACGGGGGATGTGTGGGTTGAAGGGATGAATACGAAAGACCCGGATTCTGTCCCCAAGATCAGGCAGATGGTTGGGATGGTATTTCAAAATCCTGATAACCAGATAGTGGGTATGAGTGTGGAGGAAGATGTCTCCTTTGGTCCGGGCAATTTGAGGCTGCCCCCCTCGGAAATAAAAAAAAGGGTCGCGGAATCGCTTGAACTCGTTGGCATGAAGAAGTATGCCAAGCGCCCACCGCACACCCTTTCCAACGGAGAAAAGCAACTTGTGGCAATAGCAGGTGTCCTGGCCATGGCGCCTAAACATATCGTCCTTGACGAGCCTACCGCCTACCTTGACCCTTCCGGACAAAAAAGGGTCCTCGATGTCATAACCAAACTGAATAAACAGGGCATTACCATAATCCATGTCACGCACGATATGGATGAGGTCGCCAGGGCGGATGAAATTTTTGTAATGAATGAAGGGCGAATTGTGCTGAAGGAAAAACCGGCGGAGGTTTTCCTTAGAGTTGAATGGCTGAAGGATCTTGGTCTGGGCGTCCCTAAGGTCACCGAGCTTATGTGGCAGTTGCGAGAGATGGGAAGACACGTTCAAACCAATGTCTTCACCTTGGAGGATGCATGTATTGAGTTAGGCGATTTATTGAGGGGTTGACAAAGCCCAGAGGTCGGAGGGCAGAGGTCAGAAGTCAGAAAAACGAGTGACCAGTATCATTCGATTGCGGAATGCGGATTTCGGATTGCCTGTCTGCGTGCGACGCACAGACAGGCGGAATTACAACGAATCTCCAGAATCCAATTAGAGAGTAGTTTTATATAGAAATGACATCGCGAAGCGATACAACAAATAGTCAATAGTCAATAGTCAATTAAAAAGGTACCCAATTACAGCTTACTGCAACAATAATTTTAGGCATTTTAGATCATTTTAGGCACTTTAGGCATTTCCAATGCACATAGGCCAATACATCCCCGGTGAATCAATCATCCATCGGTTAGACCCGAGGGTCAAAATCGGGTTTGCTGTTGTGTTGAGCGTTTTGATCTTAAAGGGGGAAATGTTAACAGCGGCGACCATAAGCGCTTTCCTCGCCGCCCTTGTTCCGATCTCACGATTAACTCTCCGCCATATGGCCAAGGCCCTCAGGCCGATGCTGTTTTTCTTTGTGCTTCTCTTTTTGCTGCACCTCCTTTTTACTGACGGGACACCGATTCCCCCGTTTCCCTCCTGGCGCATTACAGTGACCTATGAAGGGCTATTCAGGGGCGCAATTACTACATGGCAATTTATCCTGCTTATATTGAGCGCTTCAATCCTTACCATGACTACTTCCCCAACTGAATTGGTAAGCGGTATTGAAAGGGTTCTGCGGCCCCTTAAGGCCCTCAAAATTCCGTCACACGATATTGCAATCATGATATCCATTGCCTTGAGATTTGTGCCCACGTTTCTTGAAGAAATAGACAAGATCAAAGAGGCGCAAATGGCCAGGGGGGCCGACTTCAAGACCGGCCCCGTTATCCGCAGGGCAAAATCCGCCGTATCGTTATTAGTCCCGCTTGTCTTATGCTCTTTGCGCAGGGCTGATGAACTTGCCACTGCCATGGAGGCCCGCGGATACAGGAGGGGGTCTCGAACCTATATGCGGGAACTGTCTATGGCGGGGGCCGATTATGTGGCAGTAGTGGTGATGGTTTCAATGACAGGCCTTCATTTTTTTCAAACCCCTTTTTAGCCACAGACACACACAGACTGACACGGACAAAAACGGCAATGCCAGCCTGTAGTCTGGGTTCAAAAAAGGGGCGTCTTGTTGCCATGTAAAAATAATTATTTCAAAGTTTATTCACCTTTTCAAGAAACTACGCCCCTTGCTGTCCAGTTGACTCGTTGTTAGGAGATGCTGCTTTCATTAATCACAATATCAGTTTGCGGACATACCGCATGGAGCAACTCATTAAGCTTTACAACACTGGGAACTGAGTTTCCCCGTTCATATCTGGCATATGTATTTCTTGAACTTGAACCTAATCTACTGGCTACCTGAGCAAGAGATAGTCCACTAAGCTCACGTTTTCTTTGCAATAATAAACTCACCATGTACTTTGGTTTCATAGAACCAACTTCAAAACGATTTTTTCCCCCCTTATACACCTCAACTTTGAATCCTTCTTTGTTAACCATTGTTTCGACCATATCTGCAACCATTTCATATGCTTCTTTTTTTGTACGTCCTTGAGTCATTAAATCAAGAATAGGAATCTCCGCTAACCAATACTTACCGTCTTTATATATTTCCCCTAAAAATCTCATGATTGACCTCCTTTTTTCGCTTTGCGTATTATGGCGCGAGCAAGTTTTTCATTGACATCATTATGTCTTGGAATTGGCTCTTGCATGGACCCATCAGTCCAAACATCATGGTTTCCACCGTGTCTCAAGAACCACCAGCCTAATTTTTTCAATTCACTTTCCAATGTTTTTCTTTTCATATGAAAAACTGTACACACATTAGTAGACAATTGCAAGAAAAATTTTGTGAGGAGTTGCAAGCTCCTAAGTCAAAGAGCGGCCTTTTTAGCCACAGACACACACAGACTGACACGGACAAAAACGGCAACGCCAACCTGTAGTTTGGGTTCAAAAAAAGCTTTTCATTATTTTTCTTTGCGAGCCTTGCGGCTTTGCGTGAGACCTTTTTTACGGTTTATCCGGGTTAGGGCTTTTTCTCCTTGAGCAATCCCTTGAGGTTGGCAAAGGGGTTCTGGGTCAAGCTTGCCCCCTGTTCATCACCCACCTGAATTCCCTTCCCCTCGAGATAATCAAGGTGTCGGCGATGCTCGTTATCATGGCAGTAGATACAGAGGTTCTCCCAGTTGCTCCCGTCCTGGGGGTTGTTGTCATGGTCGCCGTCTTTGTGATGGACGGTCAGCTCATGCAGGTTTCTGTTGGTGAACTCCCGGCCGCAGCGGGCACATATCCAGGGATGGATCTTCAATGACTGCTCCCGGTAGCTCCGTTCCCGCTCTGTTTGTGCCTGGCGGGCCCGTGCAACGACCTCATCTGCTTTTTCCGGCTTGATTTTCCCACGCTGTGGTCTGCGAGGACCAAAACTGGTATGTGACATTATTTTCTCCTCCAGCTTTTCCCAGTAGGGCTCTGTGAAATTACTGGTCGACCATATTTCTGCCACCTATTTAACATATCCGTGGTCTGAACCACCAGTTTTTTATCTATCCGACATTTTTTCAGTTCTTCCCAGGGGAGGTGGGAGACGAATATTCGATTATAATCTGGTTTTGCAAAAGGCGGGCCATAGAGCCACGCAATTGATTTTGAGGTCTTGACAAATGCCTGCGGATGTGAAATTCAAGTTTTCAGGCAGTTATCAACTAAATCCTGATGTTGCAAAAACGATCTATGTCAGGAACGCTAACGGAGTCTGATGTCATCTTTAAACAGGACAGGGTTCACCGAATGGCTGATCAGGGAAAATGGGCTGGATGAGCCCGGTCTAAAGGACTGGATCTTCTGTCCAGGCATGTTATTCCATTCCGGGCGCAAATGGTGGAGCGATAAAGGGGCGCGGGATACGCCACACGAGGGGCTTGATCTGTTCCTGTATAGGGATCGGCAGGACAGGATCCTGCGTCTCCATGAAAACACCAGGATTCCGGTCATGTTTGACGGCGTGCTCGTCAGTATCATCAATGATTTTTTGGGCAACTCGGTTATTGTTGAACATGCCTTCCCGGACAGGGATAAAGGGGGGGCCTGTACCATTTACGGGCACATAAGTCCTCTCAAGGGCCTTCACATGGGCAGGGAGCTCAAACAGGGGGATATCATGGGAAGGTTAGCTAATTCTGGCCGCTCCGGTTTTGAGGTAATGCCCCATTTACATATATCCGTTGGATTGGTGTCCGGTCCCATTTCATATGACAGGCTCACCTGGGACACCATAGGCGATTCAGATACGCTGACGCTGCTGGATCCGCTAAATGTTATTAATTGGCAATATGAGATATTGGATGATGACAACCCAATATGCCGGGATTTATCTTCCATGACTTGAGGCACACATCCAACACCCATATGCGAAAAGCCGGAGTTGCGGGATTGGTTATCATGGAGATAACGGGCCACTCAACAAAATAAGCCCTTTCGAAAAAGGGCTTATTGATGTACACTGTATATTCTATATGGTGCCGGAGGTCGGAATCGAACCGACACGGACGCAAGGTCCACTGGATTTTGAGTCCAGCGCGTCTACCAGTTTCACCACTCCGGCAATATTTTAAATAGGCTCAGCAGGTTATTCGTGAATGAGTCCCGCTACTGCAGGATTAACCTGTTCCTTGAACTTGGTAAAAAACTATTATACTAAGAACTCAAAAAGATGTCAATATCATATTGACACGGCCCGATGCTTCCTGATATATAAAGATTAAGAGTAAGAGGGGCTGTAGCTCAGATGGGAGAGCGCATGACTGGCAGTCATGAGGTCAGGGGTTCGATCCCCCTCAGCTCCACCAAGAAAATCAACTTAGGCCTTGCGAAAGCACGGCCTTTTTTTTGTCTGTTTGGCCAAGAATATCCCTGAAATCACACCAGCGCAGTCTGCTGTCATATCCCCAACAGAAAAATTCCGGCCAGGTACGTAGTATTGAGCAAACTCAAGTCCTATACCGAGCAGAATCATCAATAATGCCCCTGTGAATGCCACTCGTAAACGTGCGAACCCAAAAAAAGGTAAGATGCCAAGCCAGAGATAGGCTAAAAAATGCCCTAACTTATCTACGCCTATGAACTCATAAGGGATTTGGACACGAGGGGCCAGAGATAGATATGAGACAAGAATAATAGAGAAAAACCAGGAAAACTGAACTATAAATTTCATTTTTTATTCCTAACTTCATCTGAATCCTGCAGGTTTCATTTAATGTTGACGGGAATACCAGCCACCGTCAGCACCACCCTGTCAGCTATTGATGCTAATTTCTGATTAAGTATCCCGGCCAGGTCCCGAAACTCTCTCCCTAAGGGATGTTCGGGAACAATTCCATATCCAACCTCATTGGATACAATGATAACCGCCTGCCTCTTCCGAGACAAGACTTCCAATAGACGGTTTTGATAGGCTGAGACCTCTTCCTTTCCCCTTTTGAGGAGGACGTTACTCAGCCAGACTGTCATACAGTCGATGAGCACCGTTTCTGCGTGGGCACAGTCGGTCTCTAACGCATTATCAATGTTCAGAGGTTCTTCTATCAATTTCCATGCAGGACCGCGAGATTCTTTGTGCAACCTTACTCGCTCGGCCATTTCTTTGTCCTTCACTTCTGCCGTGGCGATGAAGATGCAAGGCTGGTACTGTTCTTCGGCATATCTGAGGGCCCAGGAACTCTTACCGCTTCTGGCTCCACCTAAGACAAGAAGGAGTTCATTTTCTTTCGATTTGTTCATATCCAAATAGTATCCTGAGGATTCTTAGTGGTTTCAGATTGGAGAGATAAGTCGGGGTTTAAAGTGTAAATTCACTCCCCTCTTTGGCGGCATCAATCATGATATCCGCCCCGTTTTTCGCGGCGATCTCCTGGCAACGCTCCTTGATGGAGGTTAGTTCAGAGTCTTTCCTTGAAGGAGCGTGATGGAAAAGAAAAAGGCGTTTTGTGTGGGCCTTCAGGGCGAGATCCATGGTAGTAGCGAAGTCTGAGTGCCCCCAGCCTGTATGTTCCGGCATCTCTTCAGGGGTAAACTGGGAATCGTGAATCAGGACATCGGCGTTCTTGCAGAAGCGGGCGTAGTCTGCAGGCCGCCTTCCTGGCGGGGCGTCCTCGTCCAATTCATTGTCTGTGATAAAGACAAGCTTCTTATTCCCCTCTTGAAAGCGAAATCCTAAACCTCCCTGGGGATGGTGGAGTGGGACAGCGTCGATTATTGTATCCTCTATTGTGAGAGGACCATGACACAGTTTATCAAGGTATATGATCTGGGCCTTGAGCTCTCCAAACCTGACAGGAAAAAATATATCACCCACCCTGTTTTCGAAAACGGCCCTGAGGGCTTTCATGCATGTGGGGAGGCCATCGACAAGTATCTTTGTAAGGGGGTTAAAAATAGGGTCAAAAAAGGGAAAACCCTGCAGATGGTCCCAGTGGGCATGTGTTAACAGGAGATATATTTCAACCTCTTCTTTCTGGGCAATCATCCGGTCGCTAAGGGACCTGATACCTGTTCCGGCGTCAATGATGACCTTTTTGCCGCATTCAAGATCAATCTCGATACAGCAGGTGTTTCCCCCGTAAATAATGGTATCTTTTCCCGGGACAGCGATAGAACCCCTTGTTCCCCAAAATTTGACTTTCATTTCTCTATTCTTGTTGGTTTACTTCTGATGCCTCTGTCAGAGGCTCTTAATTTGCAAGGATGTTTATACTCTATGCTATTTCTTCACCTGTGTCAATTCAAAAAAATCAATGAACATAACAGGATAGATGCACCTGCACTCAGGTGGTGTCCCTGTCATACTCGCCCTGATACAGACAGGCAAAAATCTTTGCGTCTGTTATGATATCCGGAATCAGGCAATATTCATTGGGTTGATGAGCGGAATCAGGGCATGTGGACCATACAGCGGCCGGAAGCCCCTCTTTTCGGAAAAAGGCTGCAACGGTTCCCCCGCCTATGCCCATCGCTTTTCCCTGTCTGCCTGTAACCCTTTTGATTGATCCTGCCAATGCCTCTACCACAGGGGCATTTGGTGAAGTAGGTGGAGCGGCATCCTGCCTGTGAACTGGCTCCACTTCAATTTGCAGGTCGGTTTCAGAGCTGATTGAAGCTGCAATTTCCCTTGAAGCGGAAAGAACCTCATCCACGCTGTATTGGGGAAGGAGCCGGCAGTCAACATAAAAGATGTTTTTACCGGGTATTGTGTTTACGTTGGGCACGTTGCCTTCACTTTTTGTCGGCGCAAAGGTTGATTGAGAGGGGCGGAAGAGGGGATCTATAAGATCGAACCGGTCGTTCAATTCCTCTAATGCAAGGATCAATTTTGCCGTGCCAGACAGGCTGTTTTTCCCCTTATGGGGGGTGCTGGCATGACACTGCCGGCCCGTGACAACAAACTTGAGCCACAGCATCGATTTCTCGGCTACCTCGATCATGGTGCCCTCCTCATTACCTGCATCAGGGACAATGATGAGATCCTCAGGTCTGAAGTAGGCCTTATGATGTCTCAGGACATAACGCAGCCCATAGTCACTCCCTGTTTCTTCGTCAGCCACAATGACCAGCCCCACCGATCTTTTTAACGGCTGCCCTGAATCGAGAATCGCCTTCAAGCCCAGATAAGAACTTACAAAGCCGTGCTGATTATCCTCAACCCCCCTTCCCACAATCCGGTCCCCATCCACCATTAATTCATAAGGGTCAGTCTCCCACAGAGAGAGGTCGCCGGGCGGAACGATGTCCGAGTGGCTCAGCACCCAGACCATCGGGGCTTTCTGCCGGCCTTCCCACTTTGCTATCAGGTTGGGACGATAACCGTTATGAGCCCTCTTATCAGGCGCCTTGACCTCATGAAGGATATCCGGTTTCAACGTCTCAAGCAGACTGTTTATATAGGCGGTTTTTTCGTGTTCACCCCGGCCTCCGTTATCAGGACCCAATGCCACCCTGGCAGTGAGGTTTCGCTGAAGTTGAATTATTTCGTCTCGATAACCATCTATTCGGTCAAAGACGCTTATCAGGTCTGTCATAATGTTCTTTCTCCTTTTCTGTTGGATACAGGATGCAGGATGCTGGGTACCCCTTGGGATTGATGATTGATGATTGATGATTGAAAAACTAAAAGACCTTACGCCTACAGTTAGATAACTCTCTGCTATCGCAATCCTGAAAGAAGGGCTATCCGCTTCATAACAGTGTCAAGCGTTGAGTTTGGTGCGGTTTCCCCATCCGGATAGATCGGTTTACCGAAACGTACCCGGACTAAAATCCTGAAACTCCTTCTTGAGTAATTAATCCCTACGGGTATCAGAGGGAATGACAATCGGGAAACGAGAAGCCTCACCATTCCCGTCTTGCCGGACCCCATTTTGTTTTTATAGTAAGTGCCTTCGGGGAAAACCACAACACCCTCGCCCTTTTCCAGGAACTTAATCATCGCCCTTATGGAGCCTCTGCTTTTTAAGGGCTGCTCACGGTTCAAGGGGATCCCGCCAACCGACTTCATGAACCATCCTGCAAACCGGTTTTTGAACAGCTCATGTTTGGCAATGTAGTAAAGAGGTCTTGGGGTGACAATGCCAATTATAGGGATGTCCTGCCAGCACTGATGCTTTGGCAGGAGAATAAAGGCGTTTTCCTGGGGGAGGTTTCTGTCCCCTTCAATATCGAGACGATAAAACAGAGATAAGGATATTCTGCTAAAGGCCCTGACAACCTGACATAACCATTTTTTTCTTTCCAGCACCTTAATCCTTCCCTCGATGGATTATATATTTACCTTTTCGGCTTCGTCTGTCTTCTTTTCCTCCCCTTGAACAGCACGGTTCACCTTAATATAAGTGATAATACCCTGGACAAGAATGACAACACCGGCAGGAAGGAGAAACCACCCGAGTAATGTAACAAAAGGGTGGCCTGAGAATTTTATCATTGCCAGCCCCCCTCCAAAGAATGCCAAGGCAGTACGGAGGTATGAAAGAAAAGTCCTTTTGAGAGCAAGACCGGTACGGTATCCTGCCAGATGGTCCCGGACATACACTTCTCTCTGCAGAGAAGTATCAACATCATTTTTTTGCATCGCCATATTAGGTAACCGTTTACGAGTTCAAAGGTCCCCCCGCATTATGTGCGGGGATCTTCGACAGGGTTCAGAAATTATGAATTCACCTACATGTTCAGATCCAGCGGGGATCGATCAACTACGAACTTGAGGCCCTGTTCTGAATGACAAGAAAATATGGAAAAGAAGATAATGTGTCAAGCTTATATTGCCTTGACATAACTCCGAACATTCCTTTACATTGCCTTATCAGTTTTTCGCAGCCTGCAACTGTTATCGGTTTTGGAAAAGATATCCTGCGCCTGTGAACCTGTTAATCCCTTCAGGAAACAGCATCTGATGACACGAAGAGAATACCTCAGCAAACAGAAAGAGGCGGGAAAAGGCCTGATCGGTGTCTTTCCAGCACATTATCCAAAGGAGATCCTCTGGGCCTTTAATGCGGTGCCGGTAGAGATTTGGGACCCACCGCTTGAAATTACCGGGGCTAATGCTCATCTTCAGCCATACATCTGTTCAGTGGTCAAATTGGGATTAGAACTTATTCTCCAAGGAAAGGGTGATATTTTGGATGGCTTCCTGTTCCCTCACACCTGTGACTCCATCCAGAACCTGGCCTCGATCGTTTACGATTACTTAGGTCTTAATAAGCCCTGCTATTTCTTCTATCACCCAAAGGCACCTTACCGGCCCTCTTCCCGCACCTAC
>Ga0190283_1001092_pt1 | contig 12869 bp, 11 predicted proteins | sample 48691801_MG_FD_161669 | JGI IMG/M metagenome (GOLD analysis project Ga0190283, IMG submission 161669) | Hydrothermal vent microbial mat bacterial communities from Southern Trench, Guaymas Basin, Mexico - 4869-18-0-1_MG | ecosystem: Environmental > Aquatic > Marine > Hydrothermal vents >...
ATGTGGTGGAACTCAAACGGTGGTACGGCCCCAAGGCGCATGAGAAAGGTCTGAAGCAGCTGAGTGACTATCTTGACACATATTCCCTGAAGCAGGGGTATCTGCTGATTTACGACTTCAGCAGGAAGAAGGAATATAAGCAGGAGGACATTGCGTTTCTGGATAAGCGGATTTTTGCCGTCTGGGTGTGAAATCCGCAAAGAGCACCGAGCCGAGGCGTATCTGCACAACTGATAACCGATAACTTAGGCGATTTTTAAAAAAGGATATACTCACAATTTTCGCTTTTTTCGTGTATTTCGTGTGTTTCGTGGTTAAAAAAGCGGACGGGGGCTGCAAACCCAGTCCGGCAAATATATAGTTGGAGATTCTTTTTTGGAAATCACCTTATAACTGGGAACTGAACAATATGAACCGTTTTACATATCTCACATCAGGTCTTGCGGTAAAGGCGATTTCCCGGCTTTCAAAAGCCAGGGTATTCATTCATGGCGAAAAAAATGTTCCCAAGGGGTCCATCATTTTTGCGATCAATCATTTCACCCGGATTGAAACCGGCCTTATGCCGCTGTATATCTACCGTCTGACGGGTGTTCCTGTATGGTCTCTTGCGGATTACGAACTTTTCAAAGGCTCACTGGGCGTTTATCTTGATAAGGTCGGTGCGGTTTCCACCAAAAATCCTGACAGGGACATGATCATTGTAAAAAGTCTGCTCACCGGAGAAGCCAACTGGATTATTTTCCCTGAGGGCCGCATGGTCAAAAGTAAAAAAATCTTTAAAGAGGGACGTTTCATGGTCGGTTCTCCCCGGGGCGGACATCCGCCGCATTCAGGTGCTGCATCCCTTGCACTCAGGACGGAGTTTTACCGGCAGCGTCTGCTCAGTCTGCATGAGAAATGCCCGGATGAGGCCCAACGTCTGCTGTCGCTGTTCAAGCTGGATTCAGTTGAATCTGTGTCCCGGAAAGGCACTTATATTGTCCCGGTAAATTTAACCTATTATCCCATAAGGGCGCGGGAAAATATTATCAACACGCTGGCTGAAAATCTTGTTGAAGAGATGCCGGAGCGGATCACGGAAGAGATCATGCTCGAAGGCTCCATGCTGCTCTCCGGGGTGGACATAGACATACGCTTTGGCAGTCCCATCAAACTGGATAAATTCACAGATCATCCTGCCATTGAACAGGATATCTCAGCAACGTGTGAAATAAATTTTGACGACCCCCTCCCGTCAATACAAACCATGCGGAAAGTCGCTCTGGATATCATGCAGACGTATATGTCTGATATTTACAGCATGACCACCGTGAATCATGATCATCTGTTCGCGTCGGTTCTCAAGCTGATGCCCTTCAAAAAGATCAGCAAGAGTGATCTGAGACGAAGAGTGTTCCTTGCCGCAACCCACAATCTTGACAGGAAGAGAGTGTATCACCATACAAGTCTTGATGCGGATCAGGTTCACCTGCTTACGGATGATCGTTACAACAAGTTCAAAGAGTTTATTACGATAGCTCTGGAAAAGGGAATCGTGGCGGAAGAGGACGGGACGCTGTTGAAGGATGCGTCCAAATTCTCTGCAGGTTCCGATTTTCACCGGGTTCGTCTTGACAACCCAATTTCCGTCATGGCAAACGAACTCGAGCCTCTGACATTGCTTCAGCGAAAGATACGCCGCCTTGCATGGCTGCCCGAATCACGGGTGAGACGCATGACTGTGAACTGTCTGCTGGCAAAAGCGGCGTTTGATTTTGAAGAGGATTACAAAACTTTTTATATTGAAGGGGAGTCAAAGGAGAAAGACGTGGGCCAGCCCCTGCTCCTCCGGGGAGCATCCGAGGAAACCGGGGTGGTTCTTGTTCACGGATATATGGCGGCTCCTCCTGAGGTGAGAAAACTGGCGGATTATCTTGCTCACCGGGGGCTTTGGGTGTATTGCCCCCGTCTGAAGGGACATGGCACTTCTCCTGACGATCTTGCCACAAGAACCTATAAAGACTGGGTGGAATCCGTGGACCTCGGTTATGGGATCATCAGCAATATCTGCAAGCATGTCGTTGTGGGAGGATTCTCCACAGGTGCGGCCCTGGCTCTTGATCTTGCCGCAAGGGTCCGTGAGGTGAAAGGGGTTTTTGCAGTCTGTCCGCCAATGCGGCTTCAGGACTTTGCGGCAAGATTTGCGCCGGCGGTTGATACATGGAATCGTCTTATGGGGGCGGTTCATCTTGACGGCGCCAGAAAAGTGTTTGTTGAAAACATACCTGAAAATCCTCATATCAACTATTCCCGAAATCCGATTTCAGGTGTGAAAGAAATTGAGGCGCTCATGGACACGCTTGAACCCAAACTGCCCACAGTGAAAGTGCCGGCGATTGTGGCACAGTCTTTTAAAGATCCGGTCGTCAACTATAAAGGGTCAGCGCGGATATTCGAGCTTCTGGGTTCGGAGAATAAGCAATACCATCTTTTCAACTTTGACCGTCATGGCATACTTTCAGGAGAGGGAACGTACAGGGTTCACGAGGCAATCTGGAATTTTATCAAATATTTGTAGCACTCACGAACTTTTAAAAGGAGTGCGGAAATGGAGCCGCCAGGCGGAATTTTCGCAATTTTGCCTGACTTTCGCAATTTTGCGTGACTTCTTTTCCGGTGCAGCATTATAAACAGGCTGGAATTCTTTTTCACTGAAATCTTTCAGTCTGATCAGCAGTCTGTTCTTTGAAATCTCACCACCTGATTGAAGGCTTTGCCGGATTCACGGGCATATTGCGAATCTACACGGATTGGCGATTAGCAGGGATTTTTTCGCCGTCCATGAGCAATATCCCTGCTTGTCACTAATCCGTGCAGATGGGGATGAATGTCTGTTTATCCGGCGCATTCCGTACCGGATGCGCTGAACATGACGGGATTATTTATTCTGAACAGATTCCGTGACATTACATGGGAGGAGGTGATTGCCATGTAAAGAATAATTCACGATTCAAAGTCTGTTCCAATTTCCTTATTCACTTGAATGCTGTATTTCCTGAGCCGCTTGTATAAGCTCACCCTGCTGATTCCGAGAATTCGTGAAGCTTCGGATTTGTTCCCGCGGGCAGATTTCAGAGCCTCCAGCAGAACACGACGCTGCTCATCAGCATCATCTTTCCGAAGTACTGTTTTCCGGACTGTTGTTAACCGGTGTGTTTTGCCTGATAACTGCCGCGGAAGATGTTCCGGCAGAATTTCCTCCCCATGGCAGAGTACAAACGCATATTCAATGGCATTGATGAGTTCACGCACATTCCCGGGCCATTCATAATTGTTCAGCAATTCAAATGCCTCATTGCTCATCCCGAAAACAGATTTTTCAGTCTTCAGACGTACTCGGCTGATAAAGGAACTGATAAGCAGCGGAATGTCCTCACGCCGCTCTCGCAGGGGCGGAAGATAAATGGGAATAACCCCGATCCGATAATACAGATCCTCACGAAATTGCCCATCTTCCATGAGTTTCCCGAGGTCTTTGTTTGTCGCCGAAATGATGCGGGCATCTATGGAGACAGATACGTGATCTCCCACTCTTTCGATTTCATTCTCCTGCAAAACCCGCAGAAGTTTTACTTGGACAGAAAGAGGAATATCGCCAATTTCATCCAGAAAAATATCTCCGTGGTTCGCGGCCTCAAAACGTCCGATCCGTGTATGACCCGCACCGGTAAACGCACCTTTCACATGGCCGAACAGCTCGCTTTCCAGAAGAGATTCATTGAGTGCCGCACAATTCACCTTTATAAAAGGCCCCCTGCAACGCGGCCCGAGTTTATGAACAGCTTCGGCCACGAGTTCTTTGCCGGTTCCGCTTTCCCCATAAATGATTACCGGCGCATCAGATCGGGCAGCACTGGACACGAGATCAAAGACCTGATGTATGATCGGAGAACTTCCGATAATTCCGTGGAAGCTGTTTTTGCTGTCCAGTTCCCGGCGTAAGTTTGAAATCACTTTTTCCTTGTTCACCACCTCACTCAGATCGGTCAGGGTCTCCACACCGCCGATGATGTCACCGTTCCTGTCTTTCAGGACAGAAGCGTTTTTTATGACATGAAGCAGAGTACCGTCTTTCTTGTGTAACGTGCATTTCGCCCGTCTTATATTTTTCTCCCTGAACAGGGCGCAATGCTTGTCCAGCCCTTCGCTCTTTTCCTCGCGGCAGATATTGCAACCCAGTATCTCACAGGAATGCCCGACAAGTTCTTTTTTGCTGTAGTCCATGAGCTGTTCCATGGTGCTGTTCATCATGACAATCACGCCTTGCGTATCCACAACCATCAGGCCGTCCGGCATCGTTTCAATGATTGTCTTCCAGTATTGGACGAGTTCTTCTTCAAACATACCTGTCTTCCTCTAATTCTGTTTTTTTACCACGAAATACACGAAATAAGACTTCGGCGTGAGCTCAGTCGAACGATTGGCAAATTCAAGCATTAATCCCCGGGATAATTTTATTTTCTGGCAACCGTCCTCCTGTCCGGGTTCAGCTTCGTGCCGCCAAGTATTCGGGGCGGAGGGTTCCATCTTCTCCGAAGAGCTTCTCCTCTGTAAATTAAAATATATTCAATAATATCGTCTGCATTTGACAAAGAAGCAAAAATTCCATTGCAGTAATCATGATCCGGGCACATCCATTTTTGCACTCCTTTCTGCCTCCGGGATTTTCATCTGTGCGTATGTCATCGGCGGGCCGATGTCATGGGCCGCTCCTTTGCCTCAATAATCACGTCAGGCAATCTGCTTTTCTCTCTCCTCGAAAGGTTGACAGAACCATCAGCCAACCTGTTCACGGCATCAATCGTCTGTTTCCTCATCATAGGGCCTGCCATGTTCTGCGATAAAATCATTGAGATACGGGTTGGGACACGCTGTGTAATACGGCGGATCGGAAAGGGCTGAGATGTCCTTATCCTCTCCAATGGGATAGCCTTCGATCTTCTTCATTTCTTCCAGATACGCTTCAAGGGGCTTAGTCATTTTCATGTGAAAATAACTCCGCTTCGTTGGTGTTGTGATTGCCTGAAATTCAGTTTCTGAAATCCACCCACAAATGAATAAGATGAAACCTTTTGGGCTTTACATTTTTTCGATTCAGGTTTTGTTTTTCTTTGAACACGGGCGGATTGGCAAATTGAAACGAAAGTTTCGGATTCTGTGGCATTTGTTTTTGCTGCCACTCATTTACCTCGTTAAGAATCTGTTCCGGCTCCATGCTGATGATATAGCCAATCATCATCCCGGAATATGCCCGTTTGCCATATTTATGAATCCGGCTGTCAAAGCGTTTTATGCCGTTATTTACATAGTTTTTATTCAGTATCCAAGTTCTGCTGGTCGGTTCCCCCAGACGCTTGCATTCAACATGCAGAGCGATTTCATGCTCTTTGGCGTGTGAAGCAAACGGATTATGACATTTGCAGGTAAAATCCGGACGCTTTCCTATCTTCCCGCGTTTCAGTTCTTTGTTGATTACAGGCTGAATCGGCTTCTCCCAGTCAGGAGTCCGGATTTCACAGTTTCGTTTTTTCCCTTCTTCAAAGCAGACACTGTTCAGGACAGGGCAAAGCTGTTCTGAAATTTCGTCCTCATCACCAGACGGACATGTATTTTTTTCTGCCAACTGAGCAATCGCTATTGAAAAAATATCAACATAGAGCTTTTCATGCTGTTTCCACAGATCGGAGAATGAAGGAAGAGATCGTCTCGCCATTAGGAAGTCCCCTTATTTTTCAGCATAGCTTTGCACAGCGTGGCATCAGCATCTTCTCTTGCCAGAGAACGTGTCCAGAAGCGTTTTCCATTGCGCTTGATAATGATAATGCCGTTATCCGAAACCGTATGAATCAGCCCGTCCAGAACAATTCGTGAGGTTCCCATTGGCTGTGGCAATGCCTTGCCAATCTGCTCCAGAATATAAGTCCAGGAATCATCCTGTGGTTTCAGATTCCAATGGTCATCTTTGTCCGCCGGGAAAAACTCCAGCGCAAGCATGTTGCCATGCGCGCCGATATGAACTTCCCCCCGCATTTCCTCGCCATTTCCAAGATAGGTGTTCCATCGTCTGGCAAAGATTTTTGCATAAGTTTCAATCCATGACATATCTCTGCCATCATCCACCGCAGGCATGACACCGACACTGTCAAACGGCCTGTAGAAAAACGGGAGTGTCACCTCACAGCAATCGCTGATCAGATCCTTTTGCTCCTCATTCAATCCGTAAAGTTCAAAGACTGCCTCATCCAATTCTGCTTCCCATTTCCGACGTTTTGCCTCAATTTTTTCTTCCTGCACACCGTCAGGATGCAGAATATTTCGCTTTTGCGGATGATAGCTGCGGAGCTTGTCAACGATGGAGATGACTTTGGCTGTGAAGGGGCTCTTTTTGTCCAAAACTATCGGAAGCCGAAGTCTTTCATTAATAAGAATTTTGTCATGCCAAACGCCCCAGTTTGCTGAAGTAAGAAAAAGGTAGTATCGCGCAAACGACGACCATAAAATTCCAACCACAAGCTTGTATTTCCAAACGGTATCATAATTAAGCTGTATTACATGGAATGAGTGGTTGAAAGCATAAGGATCTGTTTCATACCTGGCTATTATTCTTCCGAAAAACCCTTGCGCCTGTGAAATACCCTCTTTTATTATCAATCGGTTCCCGACATAAATATCTTTAGTTTTTCCTCTATGTTCGACTTTTTCAGGAACTTGTTCAAAATCAGATGTCCTCAGGGCATCATAACGATCAAATCTGTCATTCTTCACTTTTGAGAACGATTTTAGCCAACCAGCATCTTTAGTTTGACTCGCCTTCTTGAAACCGACACAACTACATTTTACATGTTTTTGCAAAATACTTGTCGCAGGCCATTTCCCGAGCCAGTTGATAAACTCCCAATCTTTATGGCGTACATGAGTAAGAAGCTTCCATATACGATAGTCAGACAAGTCGGTATCTCGAATAATTGCCATATCATTTGAATTCAAAATTACGGATTGAGACTTGTTCATTGCCAAAGACTGCTTGGCAGACCAGTAGTTCACGCCAGAAGCATTCTGTCTGCCTTTGGCGAATAAAATCGCAAGAAATGGCGAGTCAGCGCCCTTAAAGAAAAACTTCCTTACATGTGTAAAGTTAAAAATCTCATCCAGTCTTATACAATCCATCCACTGTTCACGAAACCTCTGAGCTGTGGAACCATGTTTGAACAGAACTCCGGCAGGCACGAGCATTCCAGCCTTCCCGCCATGTCTGAGAAAATCCAGTGAGCGCCAGAGAAAAGCCTGGGACGGCTCTTTGTCGCCGATTGTTTTATGATTCTTGCGGCACCACTCAAGCATCACCTGTTCCCGCTGTTTTGTTGTCGCATCAGCCTTATTGCCCGGCGCACCCCAGGGCGGATTGCCGACTATCACATCAGCACATTGTTCGCCAAAACGCTCCTCCCAGAATTTGTTGCTCCCAATAGCCTCTGTGTCATAAGCATTACCAACCCAGATACAGTGGTAATGATGCTGAGAACGGCTTTTCGTTGCAATCAGCTTGGGGAGTTTATTGCCCTTTTTTATCTGTTCGTGAACCGAAGGCGGATCAAGATAGTGTAACATGGAGAGATACAAACTTAACACCGTAATTCTCGCTGCCTCTCTGTTGACCTCTATTCCTGATATCTGCCTTTGCAGAATTTCTTTCAATTCATCATAAGACAAATCCGCTTTCTTTTCATATTGTTTGTAGCGAGCTATGCGACGGAACGCTTCAACCAGAAAAATTCCCGATCCGCAGGCAGGATCAAGCACACGAGGGTTCTTTCTCAACTCTCTGACGGTCAGTATCCGAGAAAGAACAAACTCAACCAACGCAGGCGGTGTATAAAAGGCCCCGTCCTGACGGGCTTTGCTTTTCTTTTCGTCATTATTGGCTGATGGGTGGTAAAATTCCTCGTAAATTGAACTGATAAGATCAAGCGGGACAATATCAAAACGATATGAATAAAAAAACAGCTTTTTCTGAATACCGGCATTTCCGTAGAGGAGGTCCTGAACAAGATCAAGATGCGCCTGTCTCACTGTTTTCTCTTCTTTATTGAGATCAGGAAACATGTCGCCGTTAAAATCCCGTGCCAATGTTCTGAACAATGCGTAAGTGAAATCCTTGTTTCTCAGAATACGCGGATAAAACGGTTTCTGTTCCGAAACATCTGATGCAATGCATTCAGTATCATTTTTCAGAATGTCGGTCCAGCCGGCTGTCCGCCGTGCCACTTTGCGAAAATAATCTTCTGTCAGAATTCGGCGGTCTTCGAGATAACGGATAAATATGGAACGGCCAATCAGAGTATGCGCGTACTTTATTTTTTCACCGGCCAGTCCTGCCTGAATCAGTTCACGCCGAACCGTTTTCAGATCGCGTATCAGAGATTTGTCCGCACGGTTTTTCAGGTCGCCAAAACGCCCTTTCTCAAAAACCTTGCCAGATTCAACATTGTCCCGGTGAAAATTCTGTAATTTCTGAGCAATTTTTCCAATGTCATGCAGTGTCGCCAGTGCTTTAAGTTTGTTTCGTTTTTTGCTTTCCCCTGAAAAATGAAACGGCTTCTGAGCCAGGTCACAGACAGTGATTTCTCCGGGTGAGGCCAAAAACAGCAATCTCGGACGTGCAAGGCTCCATAAGCGATTAAATGCTCTGATCTTCTCAGTATGATCTTCCCCACACGCTGCAAAAACTGCAATCGGATTATTTTCAACAAAAAAAACTTTCTCAGCACCGGCGCGTTTGGCAGCAGAGAGCCATTCACCCTTTTCCAGCCATTCGTTCTTGCGGAGTCTGTTCGGAGTGTCTGCAACTGAAAACAGTTCTCCGCTTTGAAAGTCCAAATCTGAGTATAGTTTTTCCAAGGCGATCATTTTTTTGATTTATCCATCATTTTTTTAATATAAATATGTTATGACTTTTCCCAAGTCTGCTCTGTACTGTTGGAAACTCGGAGCCTGTATATCTTCCGCGGCGCACCGGGCCGCTATTTCGCTCCATGTTTCCTTATTATGCGGCTGATGTTTTGCTGTGATCGTCCCGTTCTCCTACGTCAGAGTTTCCTTCTCCCGACAGAATCATCTCAATCATGGCAATTCTTTCAAGCTGGCATTCGCAAAGACTTCACCGGGCCCCATATATTCGAGTTTCTCTCTGATCCGGGGGATGTCAAAAAAATTATATGTCTGTGTTTTTCCTGTCTGAGAATCCCTGTAAACAAGCATCACCGATTTCTTGGCAATATCGTCGTCTAAGAAGTTTAAAATCATGGGGCTGTGTGGTTAAAAAAATTTGCTGGGTGGCTCTGACCATTTCATCCATCAGATATTCCATGACCTCATGATTCAGCCCGTCTTCGATTTCATCAAAAAGCAGCACAGAATGATCGGTTTGCAATTGTGAGAATATTGCGAGAATACGCAAAAATCCGTCGCTGACATGCTTTGCTTCTGTTGATGATGGGAGGGGGAAAAGACCATTCTCGCTGAGATTTTCAAATCTTTCATAAATCCGGAGTTCCTTCCATCCTGAGTGTCTGGCCTTAATATCATAATCGTCGAACTCGTCAAAAAGTCGCTGCATCTGTTTGTGAATATGCTGCTTTTTCTCTTCCGGAAGAGTGTATAAAAAAGCAGAAAGTTTCTCCCCTCCGATGCCCAGATCGCCTTCTGCTGTTCCTGCACGTTTTCTGAGGAGCATCGGATTCAGCAGTTCCAGCGTCTTTACTGACCTGAGGAAATGCCTGATACGAATCAGTTCGGCACCCAACACCTGTTCTTTCAATACACCCAGAACAGAGCCTTCATACTCGAAATCAATTGATTTTTTAATATCTCCCAGATGATAAAATCCCTTTTCCACCCTTAAAAGTATGGTTTGTTCACTATTCGTCCGGGCGATCTGTTCGCTGCCGCAACTTAGGGAACTAAGATTCAAGGTTCCTGACCATGAGTAATTTTTATCTTGCAGCGTAAAGCATAATTTAAAAGTTATCGTCCGGCTTTTTTTTGAACTGGGATTTTATTTGTCTGGTTTTCCAATCTCTTGATTTCAGCCACTGGCCGACCTTTGCCCGGCAGTTAACATGATAAGACCCGGTTAATCGGTCTTACTATGGCTTTTACTGGTGTACTGATCCATCTCTGTAAACTTGAATTGTAAACCCTTTACATACGTCAACTGTAAACAGTTTACAAGTGCAATTTGTGTAAAATTGCTGCACAATATTGTATTCATTGTGTATTCAGGCAGATACAGACATATAAAATATATTGGCATATTATTTTCCCGGTTGGCATCAAGTTTGCATACTGAAAAGTAAAGTGTTTTGCAAGAGGTGCTATTTTGAAAACATCAGTTCATCATCTGGATATCCGGGGAGCGATTATTCCGATTACGCTCCTTAAAGTGACCCGGGCTTTCAGAGAAATAAACCCGGGCGAGATTCTCGAAATACTGGGCAGCGATCCAGATACCCGGAAGGACCTTTTTCAGGTTTTGAATGCGTTTCACTATCAGTTGATGGATATTGAGGAAAAAAATGCTTCTTATCGCATCCGATTAAAGAAAGAAGAATGACTCTGAGAACTTTTAATTTTCTGAAAAGGAGATAATAACAATGGCAGATCTGGATTTGAACACAATTGAGGCACAGAGTATGGTTGACGCAAGAGGCAGCGCATGTCCCGGGCCGCTTCTGGAGGCAAAAAAAGGGATCGGCAAGGTCAAAGTCGGTGAGATTCTTGAAATATTCTCCAATGATCCCGGAACCAGGGCTGACATTCCGGCCTGGTCCAAGAAAGTGAAGCATGAATATCTCGGCTTTCTTGAAATGGACGGTTATGATAAACACTATGTCAGAAGGAAAAAGTAGGCGGGGAATATTATGGCAACCCAGGCAAATAAAGGGAAAATACTGATTCTGGCCACGGAAACCTGCGCTTATCCAGGTGCCAACTCAGTGGGGCAGACCCATTCGACTTATCCTGCCAACACCTATATTCTCAGGGTAAGAGCCCCTGTGCTGTTTCCGGAGCAGTTCTATCTCGACTGTTTTGAAAAGGGGATCAGCGGCATCATTATTATGTCCTGCGGTGAGGAATGCCCGTATGAAGGCGCATATCATGCGCTGGCAAAGCGACTCGACCAGGTTTACAAAATGATGAAGGAGCGGAGTCTGGACATTCGGAGACTCCGCCTGACCGCAATATGTACGGTTTGCAACCGCGCATTTTTGAAAGAAGTCAATCAGATGAATGATCTGGTAAAGGAACTTGATGAAATCTGAAGTCTGAAGGATGAAATCTGAAGTCTGAAGGATGAAATCCAAGTCCCTTCATCCTTCAGACTTCATCCTTCTGGCAGAGGGGGAGAATGAATGGAGTCAAAACGAGAAATGAAATTTGACGCGCTTGTTGTCGGAGGCGGTATTGCCGGTCTTCAGACAGCACTGGATATGGCTGACCAGGGCTTTAAAGTGGTTATTGTGGAAAAGGACGCGTCAATCGGGGGGAAAATGATCCGGCTTTCCAAGGTGTTTCCCACGCTTGACTGTGCAAGCTGTATCACAACCCCGAAAATGGCGGCAGCAGCTCATCATGAAAATATAACGATCTTTACTTATTGTAATTTGAATTCTCTGGAGCGTGAGGGAGATGTCATAACAGCATCACTCACACAGCAGCCGAGGTATGTGGATCCGGTCAAATGTATCGGGTGCAGGCAATGTGAGTACGGCTGTCCGGTTTATGTGCCTGATGAGGAACAGGGGGGACTTAACGCACGGAAGGCGATTTATATCCCCTTCTCAAATGCAATTCCCCAGCTTGCTGTTTTGGATGTGGAAAACTGCTCGCTTTGCGGAAAATGTGCAAAGGTATGTCCCACAGACGCAGTTGATTTTTTTCAGCAGCCCGAGGATTTTGTCATCCGGGCTGACACGGCAGTTCTTGCCACAGGCTTCAGACTGACACCCGCGGATCAGAAGAAACAATACGGTGAGGGCAAAATTGAAAATGTCATAACATCACTCCAGATGGAACGAATTCTGGCACCGCACGGGCCTTATCAGCGGGTGCTCCGGCCTTCGGACGGCAAGGAGCCGGATTCAGTTGCTTATGTCCAATGTGCGGGTTCCCGTGACAAAAGTCTGGGAATACCCTATTGTTCAAGGGTCTGCTGTATGTATGCCATTAAGCAGGCCATGCTCCTTTCCGGGTCCTTGCCCATAGCGGACATTGTCATCTATTATATGGATATTCGTGCATTCGGAAAGGGATATGAGCAATTTTACCAGAATGCCAAAGCAATGGGCATTGAGTTTGTCAAGGCAAAAGTGGCTTCAATTACACAGGGAGAAGACCAGACTGTCGCGTTGCGCTACGAGAATCAGGAGGAAGGCGGTGTGGAAACCAGGGAACATGATCTGGTGGTTCTCTCGCTGGGCATGGTTCCTGACTGGAATCCGGCCGGAATCTGCGAGGTGGCCACAGATGATGATGCCTTTATAAAAAGTGTCATGCCTAAAATGGCACCGGCTCTGACGAATATGGAAGGTGTGTTTGCGGCAGGTGTGGCCACAGGCCCCAAAGATATTGTGGATAGCATCGTAGAAGCCGGATCAGCGGCCATGGAAGCGTCCGGATATCTGGTTGAAAAGAGAGGCTGAAGCTTGATGTTTGATGTTTGATGTTTGATGTTTGATGTTTGATGTTTGATGTTTGATGTTTGATGTTTGATGTTTGATGTTTGATGTTTGATGTTTGATGTTTGATGTTTGATGTTTGATGTTTGA
>Ga0190283_1001093_pt1 | contig 12850 bp, 9 predicted proteins | sample 48691801_MG_FD_161669 | JGI IMG/M metagenome (GOLD analysis project Ga0190283, IMG submission 161669) | Hydrothermal vent microbial mat bacterial communities from Southern Trench, Guaymas Basin, Mexico - 4869-18-0-1_MG | ecosystem: Environmental > Aquatic > Marine > Hydrothermal vents > Microbial...
GCGAGGGCATAAAAGATGCCTTTTTGGCCCCGCTGAACGATCCTTCCATACCAACTGAGCAGCAAGCGGCTATCCGAAAAGTCATAAAAAGGGAGCTGGTTGATCTCAACATTTTGACCGCCTGCAAGACACTCTCCCCTGACCACCCCTTGAAAGTGGAGGCCGCTGCAGTATCCAGAGCGTTTGAAGCAGTGACATCCCGACCGGTCGATGATAAAGAAATTGCCTTGCCCGGCATCTCCCGGAAAAGCCCTTTTGCACCGTGGAAGATGCTGATTAAGGCGCTTTCTTGTTTTTATCGTCATGACGATGCGCTTTGCGAGAGGTATCTCGGGGCCGTAGAGGCTGATTCAGCCCCAGCCCGCCTTGTCCCGGCAGTCCGGGCTATGGTTTCGGGAAAGACCGGGGTGGGCCTCGGCGTAAGTGCACACTCTCTTGTTGAGCAGGTGGGTGGAAACAGGACAGAGATACGCAAGAAACTCCAGGATCTCGAAAGATGGCTGGTAGAGGGAAAATCGAATAAATTATCATATGCAATCCGTGACACAGTAGCCGTCTGTAAGCGGTTTTGTCCGGAAATTGTTGAGCGGCTGAAACAGCACATTTCCATTCGATTCTGGATGATTGAAGCGGATGAAAAGACTATTAAAAAGGCCATGGGAGGTCCGGCCCTGAAGAACGCCTATTTCTGGAGCCTTTTTGCCCGTGCAGCAGAGATAAAAGGAAAGGGCTTTTTGGCATGTGCCATGTGGAATGAGTTTATGAAGCATGCCGTGCACGAGGGCATATTTTCCACGAATAGCTCGGAAAGTTCAGTGGTATACCTTCATATGGCGAATCTGTTGTTAGATATGGCGGACATGGATTTTGAATGGGCCCGATCGCAGTTTGAAAACACCTTCAGACGATCCAAAGGGCTTTCATCCTATTATAAAGGACAACCCAAGGTTATTTCCGAGGCCGTACGCAAGAACAAAGATGTTGGACGCCATACGGATTTTCTCTATCCCGACCGGATGTACGAAATGGCGTGCGAAATAGATCCCACCTCCGAAGCCTTTGCTAACTGGTTGGAATGGATCGACAAAGGCAATTTCCACCGAAAGAAATCAAATGAGGTGGCCCTTGCCTGGCATGAGGCAATCCCCAATGATGCCAGGCCACTTCTATATCTCGCTAAATCGGCAGAGAAAAGAAGCGCCTTTAAGAAATGCCTGACATATCTTGATGAGGCCGGGCAAATCGATGGTTTAAACCCTGAAGTCAAAAAGATCAGACTCAGGATGCTGGTTGCAACGGCCATTCGTCATTTGAAACAGAAAAAAGCACATTTGGCGAAAAAAGATTTTAAGGAAATGGAGGCCCTGCCCCTGTTCAGGGCGGGTGATCGTCCTGCATTTTTGACGGCATTGAGATCGGTATGCGCGATCATTGAAGGGGATAAGGGCGAATTGGGCAGGTTGAAAAACAAACTGATTAGACTCATGGAGAGCCAACTCTCTGCCACAATGGTTTTGCAGGAATTGCTGAAGCTCTGCGGTCTGCCGGAGGGCGCTTCAGATTTGTCTTTAACGCCCAAAAAGGAGTTAAAACATGATGCGCTGCTCTTTGCCGTTGCAAGAGGTTGCCTCTTAGGGGATGATGTGGGAGTTCCAGTCGCCATTCCCTCTGTGTATGAAAGAGATATAGAAGAGGCCTTCGCAACAAACGTGCCCGCATTAAACGCTTCCATGATGGGCGCAATCGGGGAAGCGGCCTTGCGCGGCAATCTTCCGGAGCTTGCCTATGCTGTTTCCGGGGCCGGTCTTTTAGAGGATAACGCCGCATCCGCCGGATTTCTTCTGCTTCGAGCCCGGTCTTTGCCTTCCTGGGAAGGATCGCGAAAGAACAGCTGTATCGACGCTGCCATTGCGCTTGCCCGCAGGGAAAGAGATATGGATCTTATTGATGAGGCAATCGAGTTGCGCCGGGACGAGAAAGAGCACCGCTTCTTCTCTCCCTCTTGGGACAGACGGATGGCAGGAAAGGATCTTTCAGCAGACCCGGAAGGAATAAAGGGTGTATTAACAAGAGAAAGAGAGGCCCGTGAATATCCAACCAGCGGGTTCGGACCTCATTTTGAAGATTTTGATGATGACGACGAATATGATGACCACGATTTTGACCGGTGCCGGCATTGTGATATCGAAGACTGCCCGGACAGGATAGCCGAATATGTGCCGGATCTCGATGATGACCCCGATGACGACCGGGATGATGACGAGTGGGATGATGGTGACATTAAATTGTTTGAAGCTTTGTTTAATAATGGCTCGCTTGATCTTCCGCCGGACATCCCCCCGGAAGCCATGCCTCTCCTTTTGGAAATGGCCTTGAAATATGGGGATAAAGAGGGAGGGTTGCCTGATCCCGATGAATTATTTGAAAAAGATCCTGAATTGGCCGAAAAACTGTTCAAAATCTTTTTTGATGCCGAAGCCAAAGGCAATTTTCATGACTTTGGCTCTGGTCGGCTTCCCGGTTCCGGAAGGGGATCAAAAAAGAAGAGGCGAAAAAAGAAAGGACAAAGATAGATGAAAAGAGAATATATCCCATACCTCCCGGATGAGGACCCTCATAAGATACTCGGGGTGTCGCGGGATTCAGGGGAAGAAGAGATTCGCCTGGCTTATCTGAAAAAGATAAAGGCGTATCCGCCGGACCGGGCCCCGGATGAATTTGAGCGTATTCGGGATGCCTATGAAATACTGAGCGATCCGCGTCACCGCGCTCGTGCCCAGTTGTTCTCGGTTGACCCTGAAATATCATTGATTGCCTTGCTTGACAATCAAGAGGCAAAAAGAGAGTTCATAGGGTCCGGCCCGTGGCTGGCCGTCATGGAGAAATAGATGAATTGCAAATGGGGCAATGGACGTTGGAAAACCAGGATTCGCGAAATGAGGTTTCTGTTCGAGAGGCATCTTTCGAGGAGGCCCAAACAGAGAAAACCGGCTAAAGACCAAATCATGCTGCGTTTTGAAAAGTGGCTTGATGAAGTTTTGGCAGAAGAAAAACCGCTTGAAGGGATTGAAGCGGAATTGCTTTCAGAACTCGAAGCGGGAAACAGTTCAGGCAACAAGGATGACCTCTATTCGACATGGTCGGCCATGACGGCGCTGACTCAGGAAGTCAAGTTGCAGGGCCGAGCCTTCAGGGAGTTGAGCAACGAGCTTAAATCCATGTCCGGGCTGAGTGCATCTGTCGAAAAACTCGGCGAGGCACACAGGGGGGCAGTGGCCGATGCAAGGGGTATGGCAGAAAGCGCGCATGCAGTTCTGACCGGGCATAAAAACGACTTAAAAATCGAGGCGCGTGCCCGGGCCAGGCACGATGTCATAAACGTTTTGCTCGACATTCGGGAAAGACTGATCATCGGGCTGAGGAGTACGAAAGAGAGTCAGCAGAAGCTGGATATGTATGAAAATCCCAACTGGCTGAAGAAGTTGCTCCATGGTAAAAACCCTGGCATTGAACACGCATCTGAAATCATCTCCTCTCTGAAAAAGGGGTATGGTCTGGGTCTTGACAGACTTGACGAGACAATAGAGCAGTTTGGTGTGTTCGCGATCTCCTGCGAGGGTAAACCGTTTGATCCCAACCTAATGACCGCAGTGGATATCGAAGAGAGAACCGACGTATCCGACGGAACAGTGCTTGAAGTATATCGGACCGGATATATGAGCGATACTGAAATAATTCAGCCTGCCCAGGTAAAAGTAGCCCGTACGCCTGAAAAAGCGAATAACACGGAATTGAAGGATTGAGAATTCTACCTTTTTCTCGCTCTGTGTGCTCTGAGACAGACAATACTTAATTGAACAGGAGGAGATGAAATGAATAATTCCGACATCATTGTCGGCATTGATCTTGGAACCACCAATTCCGAGATTGCCGCATTTTTCGACAATAAGGTGCAAATCATAGGTTCAGGAAATACACAAATGCTCCCATCATGCGTTGGGCTTTCCAAGGCAGGTGAACTCCTTATAGGCGCCTCTGCCAGGAATCAGCAACTGCTCTATCCCGAGCTTACCGTGCGCAGCATCAAACGGCGGATGGGGAGCGAGGAGAAAGTGACATTGGGCCACAGGACCTTTTCGCCCCAGGAGATATCCGCCATCCTTCTCAGGGAATTGGTGGAATGGACCAAAAAACGAATCGGTAGTCCCGTGAGAAAGGCGATCATTTCCGTTCCGGCCTATTTCTCAGATGCCCAGCGAAACGCCACGCGTGAAGCAGGGGAACTGGCAGGGCTTGAAGTAATCAGGATACTCAATGAACCCACGGCGGCAAGCCTTGCCTATGGGTATGGATCTGATGAAAGACGCACTGTGATGATTTATGACCTTGGCGGCGGGACCTTTGATGTTTCAATCGTAACTATTGAAGATGATGTCACCGAAGTGTTGGCAAGCCATGGAAACAATCGTTTGGGTGGGGATGATTTTGATCAACTGTTGGTTGACCGCCTTCTCAATGAATTCCGCGACGAGCATGGGATTGACCTCCGGAACGGCTATCCCGCATCCCTCTCCCGGCTCTGGCGGGCCGCGGAGGAGGCAAAGAAGAGGCTCAGCTTCGAGCCCTTTGTGAAAATACGTGAAGAGGCCCTGGCCAACACTGACGGAAAACCTCTCCACATGGAAACCGAGCTGTCCCGCGAAGAATTTGAGGAGATGATCAATCCCCTTATCGAGTCTACCCTTGATTGTGTGTCCAAGGCCATGAAGGACGCGGGAAAAAAGCAGGAAGACCTTGACGCCATCCTGCTCGTTGGCGGATCAACGAGGATCCCTGTGGTTTTAAAGGCGCTTGAAGAACGCGCCGGAGTCACACCCCGCCACGATATTCACCCGGACCTGTGTGTCTCCCTGGGAGCAGGCGTGTTGGCATCAAGACTCTCGGGGCATGATGTGGAGAGGGTCCTGGTTGATGTTACCCCCTATTCCTTTGGCCCATCTTATCTTGGAGAACGGGAAGGATTTCCCTACGCCCATTGCTACCATCCCATCATTCGATCCAATACCCCCCTTCCGGTCACGCGCACAGAGAAGTATTACACCTCATTTCCATTTCAGACAGAGGTGGAAATAGAGATCTATCAGGGAGAAGAACCGGACGCGCTTAAAAATATTCCGTTGGGAAATTTCCGGGTAAAGGGCCTCAATACCGGTGAGGAACCAAACACCGTCCTATGTAAAATGAGTCTTGACATCGACGGTATCCTGAAGGTGACGGCCATAGAAAAAGCGACCGGCAAATCAAAGCAGATAACCATTGATAACGCGCTCAAACCGATGAGCGCCGGAGAGATCGCCACCGCCAAAAAGCGTCTGCAAGAGCTTTATAATGCCCGTTCCGCCGAGGTTGACGCCCTGTTTGATGACCTCGAATCAGGAGAGGCAGAGGAAGAAAAGGACTTTAAGAATAACGTTATTCAATTCCCGGCAGCGAAGAAAGGTAGGGAACGGGATATCCTGTCTGTTTCAGAACCGGAGGAATTTGCGGGCGGCGCGCACGAGGGGGGCGCTGCATGGTCACAGGCGTGCAGTGATGCCAGAGCCCTCCTGGAACGTAGCCGCGGGCTTCTTGACGGCATGCACGATGAGGACAAGGAGGAAGCAATCGACCTTAATGAACAGATTGAATCAGCCCTAACTTCTAAGGATTCCGAGATGTTGACCGGGGTATGCGAGGAATTGAAGGAGTTGCTTTTTTTCGTCGAAGGCAAATGATGGGGACTGAAACATCTTTTCGCTGCCCGGTGTGCAGGGCAAAATTCAGGTCAAGGAGGGAGTGCTCGCGATGCGGCGCAGATCTCTCCATTATCATGACAATCGTTGCCGAGGCACAGATTTGCCGCAAGAACGCCATAAGAGCCATCCATTCGCATGACTTTCAAAAAGCCCATGTCCTTGCAACAAAGTCGCAAAATCTGCATCAAACCGAGGCGGGAAGACGGCTGTTGTTGTTAACCTCATGGCTTGAATCCGGATAAATTCGATATGATCACGGTGTCTTCGTCAAGCTTCCAGTATCCCCGTTTAAAAACGGGATCTTCGACCAGCAACCTGCAGGGAGATGGGTAGTGAAACTTCCCTTTGTCATATCTGTGCCACACTGTTCCGGGAGGATACCTGAGGGGATAAGAGCGGACTTTGTTCTCAGCAATGATAAAATAGCAGATTCCATAGATTTGGGGGCGAGAGAGATCTTTGCCACTTTAGATGCGGAAGATATTTTGTGCTCTCAATGGAGCAGACTTGTGGTGGATTTGAACAGAGACCCCGTGCGCCGGGATCATAAGGGTGTGATTGCGCGGATAGACTATTTCGGACGTTCAATCTATCATGAGAATGGGGCCCCGGATGAAAAGGAAATCTCAGACCGTCTCCGGAAATATTACCGGCCTTATCACAATCGACTGAGAGAGGCGTTGGCGCGACCGTATATCAAAGGTCTCATTGACTGTCACTCCCTCTGCGGTATCGGTCCTTCCGAGGCCCCGGATGCTGGCAAGAAAAGGAAGGATATACTCCTGAGTAACAACGGTGATCATAGGGGAAAGATGATCCCGGCCCTTGGAAAAACTACCTGCCCTTCAGGGTCGTTGAGTTTGATGAAACAGGTCTTTTTAAGGGCAGGATTTTCTGTTTCTATAAATGACCCCTACACAGCCGGTTTTATTTCGACCCATTATGCCGAGGCATTTGCTGACAGGGAGAAGTTCGCTGTTCAGATCGAGATCAACCAGGATCTTTTTACAGGGGTGGGAACCGGGAAAATCTCGTCGGGCAGATTAGCAGATGTAAGATCGAAGGTTCGCGGATGTCTTGAAGAGATTGCAGGGATGATATAGGAACCCCCATTGGTATTTTTCCCTTCCCCTCATCCATGTTTTTTGATATCTTCACCGGCAATTGAACGATTACGGTAGTTTCGACAATCATTGCGATGCTAAGAACTTGTACTCACATTGATAACCCTGGTATGAAGGTTGATACAGGAATAAGCCATGTAAGCGCCTTAGTTTTATCACTAAAACATGTTCCGGTTTAAATCCGCAATCCTACAGATAGGGGGCACTGACACCAATGGTTAATATACTAAGATATTCAATGAGGTTATCCATCCTGATTTTTGCAGCCTTAATATTTAACTCTCTTTCGCCTCTTCCCGTGAATGCCTTGGAAAAGACCATAACCAATTCCATTGGGATGGAGTTTGTGCTGATACCGGGTGGCGCCTTCAAAATGGGCAGCCCTCAGGATGAACCAAATCGAAGAGGGAACGAGATAGAGCGTCAGGTAACCATAAGCCAGGCTTTTTATATGCAGACAACGGAAGTGACGGTAAAACAGTGGCGGGCCGTAATGGGAAAACGATTTTTTTTCAGAAAAAAAGGGACAGATGATATGCCGGTGGTGAAGGTCTCCTGGCAGGACTGCATCGATTTTATTGAGAAATTGAATGCCCTCAATGGGGGTGTCTATCGGCTCCCTACAGAGGCGGAATGGGAATACGCATGCAGGGCGGGGACTACCTCAGCCTATGCCTGGGGCAAGACCATTGATTGCAAGGATGCCATGTACGGCAATAACACGTTGAAAATGGACGTGTGTGAGAATTATGTTAAATCGAAGGGTTTGCCGGCTGATCAGCCTGCCCCTGCTAAGAGCTATAAGCCGAATGCATGGGGGCTTTATGACATGGAAGGAAATGTCTATGAGTGGTGCCAGGATTGGTATGGACGTTATGGCACAGATGCCGTTGTAGACCCGAGAGGGTCCAGCTCAGGATCTGACAGGGTTCGCAGGGGAGGAAGCTGGTACGGGCCAGGGGCAAGATGTCGATGTGCATACAGAAATTTAAGTAACCCCGCCAACAGGTATCAAACCACCGGTTTCAGACTTGTCAGAGAGGCCGAATAACAAGTAACAAATAACAAGGAGGCAACTATACTATATGGAATATTCGATAAGCCCGGATGGGGAGAGATTTGCCCTTCCTGCCGAGGACGATAATCTAAAGGAATACGACAGATTAAAAGAGCTGGTAGAGGCACGGCGTGAAGAGGGGTTTGAGATAGTAGTGGTTATGGGTCTCGGATTTGTTGGGGCTGTTATGGCCGGTGTGGTGGCCGACTCCGTGGATAAGAAAACAGGGAAACCCAACAAGTTCGTCATCGGTATGCAGAGGCCGAGTCCCCGCAGCTTTTGGAAGATCCCACTTTTTAATCGAGGCATATCCCCGGTCAAGGCCGAGGACCCGGAGGTGGCCCCCCTGATAGAGCGGTGTGTAACCGAGAAGAAGACCCTTACTGCCACCTTCACCTACGATGCCCTCAAATTGGCAGACGTTTTGGTCTTAGATGTTCAATGCGATTTTCTCAAGGAGGAATTGGGTAATCTCAGGAAAGGTTTTGCAGAAATTGGGGCATTGGAAGAGAGTTTCAAGATAATTGGAACAAAGATATCTCCTGATTGTATGGTCTTGATAGAAACCACCGTGCCCCCGGGGACCACCGAATATATAGCCTATCCCCTCATAAAGAAGGGCTTTAAGGCACGGGAGATTGATGATGAACCGCTGTTGGCGCACAGCTTCGAGAGGGTAATGCCCGGGAGGGAGTATGTGAGATCGGTCAGGGATTTCTGGCGTGTGTGCAGCGGGATAAACCAGGAAAGCAGGGCGAGGGTTACCCGTTTCCTGTCAGAGGTCCTCAATGTGGAGGAGTATCCCCTGACAGTGCTTGACAGACCGATCGAGAGCGAGACCTGTAAGATCGTGGAAAACAGCTACAGGGCGACCATATTGGCCTTTCTCAATGAATGGAGTCTCTTTGCCGAGACCAACGGGGTTGACATTGTTAAGGTTATCAATGCCATCAAGGTCCGTCCCACGCATAGCAATATAATGTTTCCCGGACCCGGAATAGGGGGTTATTGCCTTCCCAAGGATGGTGGGTTAGGCGTCTGGGCATACAAACATCTAATGGGGTTTGAGAATGACATATTCAAAATTACCCCTGAGGCGATCAACATAAATGACACAAGGGCCCTCCATGCGGCCCAGTTGGTGCGTGACGCCCTGAGAAATATGGGACGTATTGTTGCCGCTTCGCAGATCACTTTGTTAGGGGCCTCTTACCGGGAGGATGTTGGGGATACACGCTACAGCGGATCAGAAATCATTGTTCGAAAACTGACTGAAATGGGGGCCGATATCAAGGCCCATGATGCCTACGTGCAACACTGGTGGGAACTTGAAAAACAGGATTCCTACCCAGCAGTGGGCGCAAGCTGGTCCCGGTTTTTCCGCAACCAGGAACACCTCTCTGAGTTTTCTATGACCGCAGATTTGGGCAAGGCATTGGAGGGATCAGATGCTGTCATCTTTGCTGTTCGTCACAAGCCCTACTTAGAACTGGATCCGAAAGAGGTGGTCAGGATGGCCGGCGGGCCTTTGGCGGTTGTGGACTGCTTTGGGATCCTGGATGACGGGAAGATCGAAGAGTATTTCGAGCTGGGCTGCGAAGTCAAGGGTATGGGACGTGGCCATATAAACAGGATCAAGGACAGGGTGCGTAAGAGAAAGGCGTAGTACGGGTTACGAGTTGCGGGTTGCGAGTTACGGGTTGTCCCGCTGGGAAGCGGGATTACGGGGTTTTTCAATAGTCAATATTCAATAGTCAATATTCAATCCAAGGGGAGGGTGCCATGAAAAGATTATGCTGTTTTTTGTTTGCCTGGATTCTATTAACCGGGGTCGTATGGGCAGATTCTATCAAAATCCCTATCGCCGCTCCATTTACGGGCCCATTGGCGTCATTTGGTGAAGGGATGAAGAACGGGGCGTTATTGAAGGGAGAAGAAATCAACGCTGCCGGCGGCATCAACGGTAAGAAAGTGGAGATTGTCTTAGAGGACGAGCTTTGTGATCCTAAGGAGGCGGCCACGGTTGCCACCAAACTTGCCAATGACCCCAAGGTCTCGGTGGTGGTGGGGCACCTCTGCAGTTCTTCTACCCTTGCGGCCCTCCCCGTTTACAGAGGGGCAAAACTCCCTGCCATCTCTCCTGCTTCAACCAATGTCAGTATCGGAAGAATGAGCCCTTATTATTTTCGAAATGTCTACAGAGATGACTTTCAGGGTCTCTTCTTGGCAAAATACGTCAAGACCGTCAAAGGCTACAAAAAGGTGGCTATATTTTATGAGGTCAATGACTACTCAATGGGTCTGATGTTGGCCTTTATGAAAGAGGCAAAAAAGTTGGGCATCAACGTCATGGGCACAGAGGCATATACCGCTGATACCACCGATTTCAAGCCCCAACTGACCAAATTTAAGATGATGAAACCGGATGCCATATTTATCCCCGGGTACGCGCCCCAGGGGACGCTCATTATCTCCCAGGCAAGGAGTCTCGGCATGAAGAACGTCGCCTTCTTCGGGGCTGACGGGCTCGATGACGACCTTATGGTAAAGAACCCTGACACAGAAGGTCTTTTTGTTACAACGCCATTTCTTCCGGACAAGGCCGGCCCCCAGGCTGCTGGCTTTGTTAAGGCCTACAGGAAAAAGTTCGGAAAGGATCCCAACTGGTTTGCCGCAAACACCTACGATGCCGTGGGGATTGGCGCTCAGGCAATAAAGGCGGTGGGCCAGAACAGGGAAAAGATACGCGACTATCTGGCCTCCATTGATTCAAAGGACAAGGCCTATGATGGAGTAGCCGGAAAGACCTATTTTGATAAAAACGGAGACTGTCTGAAAGAAGCCTTTGTCAAGAAGATCAAAAACGGCAAGTGGGTGAGCGCTGAGAAACAATTGCAGTGATCAGTGAAAAGTGGAAAGTCTTCTCGATCAATCGAGTCTTTTTCTCCAGCAGTTAGTGAATGGCATCACCTTAGGCGGAGTTTATGCCCTTATAGCCGTGGGTTACACCATGGTCTACGGGGTCATCCAGTTGATAAATTTTGCCCATGGTGAGATCTACATGTTGGGCGCGTTTCTTGCCTATACCATGGTAACGGTCTTAGGGATCCCTTTTTTTGCTGCTTTTATCCTTACTATTCTAATTTGCGCCTGTTTCGGGATTATTTTAGATTTTGTTGCATATCGCCCCCTGCGAAATGCCCCTCGATTAGCCGCCCTCATCACTGCCATCGGAATGTCCATATTCCTTCAGAATCTGGCCCTTATGATCTGGGGCTCGCAGATCAAGTCATATCCCAGGGACATGTTTCCCGCCATCTTTCTTAAACCGGCATTGAGCATAGGCGAGGTATCAATGACCTGGATGCAGGTCTTTATGCTTTCTATTACTGTTTTGTTTATGGTTATTCTTCATCTGATTATCCACAAGACAAAGATCGGCACGGCTATGCGTGCCGTATCTCAGGACAAGACGACTTCCGCCCTAATGGGGATCGGAGTTAACCGGGTGATTTCCTTTACCTTTGCCATAGGTTCTGCAATGGGTGGTATGGCCGGCGTTCTGGTTGGGCTCTATTATAATGCCATCTTTCCCACCATGGGATACATCGCGGGTATCAAGGCCTTTGCCGCTGCCGTACTTGGAGGGATAGGTAGTGTCCCGGGCGCCATGTTAGGGGGCGGGGTGTTGGGAATAGCCGAGGTTATGGGGGCCGGATATATTTCGTCAGAGTACAGGGACGGCATCTCTTACGCAGTTATGATAGCGGTCATACTATTCAAGCCTTCAGGCCTTATCGGTAGACAGATCGGGGAGAAGGTCTGATGCGGTGGCAATTATACAAAAAGGATCCCCGCTTTATTTTTCTGAGCTTGATTTTTTTAGCCGTTCTCTTACCCTGGCTCCCCCTCGGCGCCTCAAGCAACTATATCCTCAGGATATTGACTACCGCGGTCCTCTATATGATCCTGGCCTTGGGTTTGAATATTGTGCCCGGTTTCACAGGTCTCTTAGATTTAGGATACGTTGGATTCTACGGGATCGGGGCATACACTTCGGGTCTCTTGTCCATCCACTACGATCTCAGTCTCTGGGTCATCCTCCCGTTAGCCGCACTTAACGGCGCCCTCTGGGGAACCCTGTTAGGCGCCCCTACACTGCGTCTCACCGGAGATTACTTTGCCATTGTTACATTTGGATTTTCCGAACTTGTGGTATTGCTCCTCAGAAACGAACTCTGGCTTACACGGGGCCCCATGGGTCTTCCCGGCATCCCTCCCCCCTCCATTTTTGGCCATCCCCTTACCCATGACTGGGAGTTCTTCTATCTGATACTGCTACTTCTGATGATAGTCCTCCTGGTGGTTACACGCCTGCAGGATTCACGTTTGGGGCGGGCATGGTTTGCCATACGAGAGGACGAGATTGCGGCCCAGTGCTGTGGTGTCAATTTAATCCGGTACAAGGTCACGGCCTTTGCCATCAGCGCTTCAATAGGCGCCATGGGCGGGGCCTTTTATGCAAAATGGTTCAAGTTTATTCACCCGGATATGTTTAAGTTCTGGGAATCGATATTAATCCTTTGTCTCATAGTCTTTGGGGGAATGGGGAGCATTGCGGGCACCATGTTGGGGGCCTTGATCCTCATCCCCTTGTCCGAAGTCCTGCGGGCAGTGTTGCCCCAGGGCCTGTTCAATGCCCGTTATCTGATCTATGGGCTGGTCCTTGTGCTCATGATGCGCTGGCGGCCTGAAGGCCTTGTCCCTTTTGAACGGGCCCAGGCCAAAAAGGCCAAGCTTGCCCGGGAGCGGCTTGAAATATGAACACTATCCTCAAAATCATAAGACTTTCAAAATCCTTCGGGGGGTTGTCA
>Ga0190283_1001094_pt1 | contig 12842 bp, 7 predicted proteins | sample 48691801_MG_FD_161669 | JGI IMG/M metagenome (GOLD analysis project Ga0190283, IMG submission 161669) | Hydrothermal vent microbial mat bacterial communities from Southern Trench, Guaymas Basin, Mexico - 4869-18-0-1_MG | ecosystem: Environmental > Aquatic > Marine > Hydrothermal vents > Microbial...
CCGATGTCTGGGAGGGCGAGCTGCCTACCATCGAGCTCGTGGGGATCGAGGGCCCCCCGACACGCGACATGGTAGACCGTGCGGCCCACCTCTGTTTGCGGTTGCTGAGCGCCAACGGTGGCGTTGCGGAGCCGCCGAGGACAGGTGCAAGCGAGGAAGACGTATGATCAGCGAGGAGCACGACAAAAACGTCGCCACCCTGCTCGCAGAGAATGCCATGCTCCGCGAGGAGGTGCGCGTGGCGCGCCGTGCTTCCGAAATCACCGCTCGTCTGGTGGTCGAACAGTTCGCTAAGATCGACGAGATGCTGCTGAGGCTGGAGGAGAAGGCCCAGTCAGAGAAGGAACTGCGCTTCGAGCTGGCCGAAAAGCTGCGCGAGGCGGAGGTCCGCAAGACCGAGTTGGCCAGCGACCGCAAGCGGCTCGAAGAGATGCAGATCGCCTCGATCAACATGATGGAGGATATCGCCCTGGCGCGTGAAGCCGCCGAAGCCGCCAGCCAGGCGAAGAGCGAGTTCCTGGCCAACATGAGCCACGAGATCAGAACCCCGATGAACGGGGTGATCGGGATGACCAGGCTGCTGCTAGAAACGAACCTCTCGGCGGAGCAGTTTCAGTTCGCTGAAACCATCTGCAGCAGCACCGACTCATTGCTCAAAATCATCAACGACATCCTCGATTTCTCCAAGATCGAAGCGGGTAAGCTCGATCTGGAGGAACTCGATTTCGATCTAATCTCGTTGATGGAGAGCCTGGGAGATCTCCTGGCGGTGAAGGCGCACGAAAAAGGGATCGAATACGTCTCGAGCGCCGAGCGCAACGTTCCCTCCCGTCTGCAGGGCGATCCGGTGCGCCTGCGGCAGGTGTTGACGAACCTCATCAGCAATGCCATCAAATTCACCGCAACGGGAGAGGTCGCGGTCGGCGTGAGCCTCGAGCAGGATGCCGAGACGCAGGCGATCCTGCGGTTCGAGGTGCGGGACACGGGGATCGGGATCCCTTCGGAGAAAGTCGACAACCTCTTCGATGCTTTCACTCAGGTCGACGCGTCCACCACGCGCAACTACGGAGGCACCGGATTGGGCTTGAGCATCTCCCGGCGGCTGGTCCGCATGATGGGAGGCGAGCTCGAGCTGGAGAGCACCGAAGAGCAGGGCTCTCGATTCTGGTTTACGGCTTCCTTCAAGAAACAATCGCCAGCTCTACCAGGCGCGGCAAATCCAGCGGAAACGGCGCAGAGAGCGCGCCATTTGGCGGCGTTGGCCGAGTACGCCGTGCTGATCGTCGATGACAACGCGACGACCCGCGACCAACTGGAATGTTTGCTGCGCCCGGTGTGTACCGCCGTCGATACCGCCCCGGGAGCGGAAGCGGCGCTGGAGATGATGATCGCCGCAGCATCCCGCGGACGTTCCTATGATATCGCCTTGATCGACCAGGAGATGCCGGGTTGCACGAGCGGAGAAGGGCTTGCAACCGAGATCAAGGCGATCGAGGCGATCTCCGCCACCGCTCTCGTGATTTTGACACCGCTCGGCAAACCTGGAGAGATGACGCGGTTCGAATCGTCGGGATTTACTTCGCAGCTCACCAAGCCGATCAAGCGGAAACCGCTCGAGACGTTGCTCTTCAATCATTGCGGCGGGCTTCCGGCGGAGAAACCCAATAGGCCGATGGTGGAAAAAGAGCACGTGGAGAGCTCGCAGCCGGCGCTGGCGCCAGCGCCGGCCGCGACCGAAGCGGCGCGTCGCCAGGTGCGGATCCTGCTGGCCGAGGACAATCCGATCAACCGGACCGTGGCGCTCAAGTTTCTGAAGAATATGGGATTCCAAGCGGAAGCGGTGGGCAGCGGCCTCGAAGCGGTCGTGGCTCTCGAGAAGGCTCGCTACGATCTCGTGCTGATGGACTGTCAGATGCCGGAAATGGACGGCTACGAGGCCACGGCTCAGATCCGCCGCAAGGAGCTCGACACCGGTTATACCCCGGTCATAGCCCTGACGGCCAACGCGATGAAGGGGGACCGCGAGAAGTGCATCGAAGCCGGCATGGATGACTACATTGCCAAACCGATCGATCCCGACGTCATGCTGAAGACGATCGAGAAATGGCTCTCGCAGGCCACGGCCTAGGTACCACGCCCAAATAACTTATTTTGTAGCATTTCTTATGCGTCCGTTTCTTGAGTGATTGGATCATACAATCGGACCTCACGTCATGATCACTCACTGCGCCCCGCTTTTTTTGTTAACCAATAGATTGAAACTCCCACCAGCATAATCAGGATCGGGATACCCGCGGTCAGTGGATCGTAGGTAATTGTGCCGTAGATCAGAAAACACGGCTCGCGCCGAGCAGGAGCGTGCGCACGATGTTCCGGCCGGAATTCTTGACCTCCGCCGCCGGTTATGCCATCTCGTCCCAGCCGCCGTACGTGAAGAGCACCAGGATGAGCGCCACGCTGAGAGGCAGAGCCGGGGCGGTTTCTTCCGCCGCACCGGTCGAGTCCCACGTCCGGCGGAAGGTGTAGAGATCGTCGCGCCGGATGAAAATAGCGATAAATACTGATGGAATCAGAGGAGCGCCTACATCGCCATGGTGTAAAAACCGATAAATAGTATAGAGATAGATGGATGCGTTGCGCGGACAGGGAAGTTGACCCAGTCGAAGTGCTCCTCGTGGAAGATGACGTGGAAGATTTCGTCCTGACGCAGGATCTCTTCGACGACATTCCGGGCCGACCCTACAGTTTGACGTGGGTGGGGTGTTTCGATCGAGCTCTCGAGATGCTGTCACGAGGGCGGTTTGCGGTCGTCCTCCTCGATTACCACCTGGGGGAGCACACCGGGCTGGAGCTCATCGAGGAGATGAGCGCGCGAGAGATCGAAGTCCCGGTGGTGCTCTTCACCGGGCTGGTGGACTATGACGTGGACCTTCGTGCCACGCAGGCCGGCGCGGTCGACAACCTGGCGAAATCCGAAATCACCGCCCAGCTCCTGGAAAGGTCGCTACGCTATGCGCTCCAGCGTGCCCGGACCGAGGAGGAGCTGCGTAGCGCCAAGGAATCCGCCGAAGCGGCCAGCAAGGCGAAGGGCAGCTTTCTCGCCCGCATGTCGCACGAGATACGCACGCCATGAAGAGCGATCGGGAGAGATGTCTGAATGCCGGAATGGACGACTTCATCACCAAGCCGATCTGTATCGATGAGCTCAATGCCATACTCCAGCGGGAATTCGTCGAGAGCGAGTGACACGCGAAAAGCTCAGCACCCGGCCTGACCGGTAAACCGGCCGGGCAACCGATGGCCATGGCGGCTGTGCGGCTGCGGTGTCGCGTCTCGTGTTGGCAGCGGCAGCGTGGTGAGCAGCGCAATATAGCGCTCGTATCTCTCTCAACCGAGCGCTGAGGAATCAATCCTCTTTCTTGCCCGTTTTGTTCCTCAGTGATTCTTCAACCTTCGAGGCCGCGTCGTCGGCCTTGATCCGGTTTTTTGCGGCCTTTCTCGCGGCTTTGGTTGCGACATCCCTGGCTTTGGCGACTTCTTTTTCGATCTCCCGGCGCTGCTCCTCGTCGAAGCTATCCGCTCCGTTGTGGAGCTCTACGAGTTTTTTGCTGACCACCTCCTCTGCTTTGGCGGCGGCCCTCTCGGTCTCTTCCGCCTTTTTGTGCGCGTCGTCGGCCGCGTCGAGGAGAGCGGCTGCATCCCCGGCTTCGCCTTCCTCAGGATCCGCATCGAGGGGGATGTCTTCGCCGGCCGACACGAGAGCCACGATGGGAAGACATTCCAGCAGGTCTTCGAGAGGCTGACCGAACGGATCGATGGGATGGTAGTTGCGGACGCGGAACGGCAGGAACACGAGCGTCGAGCCTGCCGATCGCTGGATCATCGCACTGCGGTCCTCGATCGGCGCGATCTGCGCCTCGGCGTCGATCCTGGCCTTCGAGAGCATGGCCTCCAGTTCTTCCTGCGCGCGCAAGACGTCGGGTGTCGCGGACTGTCCGATCACACGGATTGACGCTTCGCTCCACTCTTCGCTGCGCGTCATGAGGTAGGCCAGGAGCAGCATGAGACGTCCCGTGGCGTCGTCCCACCACCACACATCGATCCTTCTCTCGTTCGGCGCCGTCGTTTCGCGAGCAGCCCACTCATCCTCTTTGGTATCGAGGATCACCACATTGCAGCCGAGCCGCATGGCCGCCATCAGATAACGTCCATAGCGTTCTTTTCCCTTGGCGGCATCCGATCCTGCTACCTGTTCGAGCCAGTTCAGAATCACCGTGTTGGCATCCACCGGACCGATACCGTAAGACTGCAGGAGGATCTGGGCTCCAACGAGCAGGTTCGGCGCGGTGACAACCAGATGATACGCTTCGACGCCCTCTTCGGCGATATGCGCCCGCAGGGTTTGCGAGGCTTCTTCCTGGAGCTTGCGCATCTTGGCTCCACGTCCTTCGAGGATCTGAACCGCCGTGGTGAGCCCGCTGCGCCCCTCGATCCATGACGAGAATCGCAACAACTGTCGGCGCCGTTTGGCCTCCTTGGAAAAAACCAGCAACCGCGGCCGCCAATCGCGGGGGTGCTCCGGCTCCGCGGCCAGCGCGAGCAGATGCGCGCGTAGGCGCTGGAAATGGTAGGAGCGCTGGCTGTCGGCCCAGCGCGCCGGTCCGGCGGTCCGCTTGAGATACTGGAAGATCGCCACCAGGACCGCCGCCGCTGCCAAGCCGGCCCAGATATCGATCGCCAGCATCGCCGCCAGACACCCGACGGCGCCCAGGAGGCTCAGCCTTCGGTGGAAAAAACGGAACCGCGGTCGAAAGGAAGGGCTCGAGGCTTGTGCCTCGAAGTAGGTGGCGTAGTTGAGGAGGCCGTAGGAGATCAAGAAGAACATCGACACGATCGGAGCGATCATGTTCAGCTCGCCCAAAGCGATGACACCCGCGGCGATCCCGGCCGAGAGCATCACACCCCTGCGCGGATTTTCCGCGGGGCCACTGCCCTTGGCGAAAGGCAAGAGCACCGGAAAGATACGGTCCCGCGCCAGCGCCTGCAGGATGCGCGGTGCTCCGAGGAAGGACGCCATAGCCGAGGATAGAGTGGCGGCCACGACTCCGACGCTCACCAGCCAGTCGAAGAGTGCCAACCGGTTCATGGCCTGATTGTCGCGGCTCAACTCCTCTGCGGACATGCCTGCCGCGAAAACGAGAGCGGCGCAGATATACACGACGATCGAGATCCCGACGGCCAGAAAGGTTCCACGAGGGATGCTGTGACCTGGATTTTTCAGGTCTCCAGACATGCTCACACCTTGTGTAAACCCCGTCACCGCGGGAAAGAAGATGGCGAAGAGGATCGAGAACGACACTCCTTGCGATCCTGCGCGCCAGCTCTCAGCCAATACGGCGCTGTCCCACTTGGCGATCCCCCCGATAAAAAAGGATGTGATCGAAGCGAAGAGCGCGGCCATGATGAATAACTGAAGCTTCGTCGCCCAGTCCGACCCGAGCCAGGCGAAGAGGAAGAGGGCGGCAGCGGCTGCCAGGGCGATAAGCTGCGGCGCAGATGTCGCGGCGTCCGGGATCATCGCGCCGATAGCCTCGCCGAAACCGATGCAGTAGAAGCCGATCGAGATCGCCTGTGCCAGGAACAAAACGATGCCGATCGCTCCGCCGAACTCGACCCCCAGGGTTCGGGAGATGAGATAATAATCGCCACCACCCTTGACCTTGAGATTGGTGGCGATCGCGGAGAGCGAAAAGGTCGTCAGCATCGAGATGGCGTTAGCGCCGAGGATGATGAGCAGCCCGTATTTCAGCCCTGCATTGCCCACTACATAGCCGAGCCGCATGAAGAGGATGATCCCCAGGATCGTGAGAATACTGGGGGTGAAAACGCCGCCGAAGGTCCCGAGCTTGCCCACGGTTCCTTGCGGCGGAATCTTCGATATCGGCACATGCAGAGCTTTAGTTTGCTGTGCCACTCGCCGTTTGAACATCTAGACTACCACGCTGCAATCCGCGGCTCTCCTCAAAAGGGAAATCCCACGCTCAGATGGAGCGCCCAGAGCTGCTCACCGCTGCGGCGGTTCGGGTTCCAGCCCCAATCGAGTCGTATCGGTCCGATCGGCAGATCATAACGCAGGCCCAATCCCAAGGCGAAGCGATAATCGTCGAGACCCAGCTCGCTGCGCCTGCGGATCACATTACCGCCGTCAGCAAAGAGAGTTCCCTTGAGCTGTCGGTAGAGCGGTGTCCTCAACTCCGCGTTGAGCGTGCTGAAGAACTCTCCGCCCTCTGGATCGCCCTGCACCTGCGGTCCCAGCTCGTCCTCGCGGAACGACCTCACGCTGTCCTCGCCACCGTTGAAGAATCGATATTGCAGCGGCAGATCGTCGGTGTCGCTCTGCCGGATAATGACCCCGGCCCTGCCGGCAAAGGCCAGCACCCACGCGGCCTCTTCGTCGATCGGGAAGAGCCACGATGAACGTGCTGTCACGCGATGAAAGCCCAGATCGCTCGCCAGCGATTCGTCGGCCCAGGTCAGAACCACCTCGTTGAGCGAGCCGCTGGTGGGCAGAATCCGGCTGTCGCGATAGTCCAGAGCCCATTTGGTGAAGAGGCTGCCCACCGAGATCTGATCCTCTTCGATCTGGATCTCGAGCGGTCGATTGAGGCTATCCGCCGTGCTCGTCTCGAAGGAGTAGCCCACCGTAGTGGTCAAGTGTCGCCGCCAGGTTTTCTTGAGCGACGCCACGGTTCCGTATCCACTGTAATCGAATGATGGAAACTGTCTTTGTTTGGCGTAAACCTCCACGGTACCGCTCACCGGCCATCCCAGGAAGGACGGATCGGTCAACGAGGTCTGAACCTGAGCGCTCCGGAAGGAACCTCGAAGCCCTGAAGACCAGACCAGCCCGCGTCCGAATATGTTGCGGTCGGTGTAGGTCATGGAGGCCCGTGCCAGCTCATAAGATCCATATCCCACCAGAAAAGCCAGATCGCGAGCGTCGCGCTCGGTGATCCGAAAAGTGATATCGACCGAATCCTCCCCGATCGGAGTCTCCTCCACGGTGACTCGCTTGAAGAGTGCCGTCTCGTAGAGCTTGTTCGTCGTTTCGCGCACCCTATCGCCGTTGAAGGTGTCCCCTGGAGTGATAGTTACGAGAGAGCGCAGGAACGAGAGTTCCGTTCGATCCTGCCCCTCCAGGACCACGTTGCCCACCGTGCGGATCTTGCCGGGCTGAATCGAAAAGACGATCCGCACCTCTCCGGTGGAATGGTCCAGATCCTCGCGCGCGTCCACCTGGGGCGTCAACCGTCCCTGCCGCCGGAGATGAGCCACCAGCGTTCGCTCGGCCCTCGTGGGCCACGCCGTCGTGAAAGGCTGACCCAGAGGATCATCGAGAATCGCGAGGAGCTCATCGAGAGTCCACGGCGCGGAACCTTCCACCTGAATCGCTTTGATCGTATATTGCGGTCCGAGGCGGATCGCGATCTTCAGGTCGGCGATCGTCTCTACTTCGCGCAAAACGATCTCCGGTGGATCGACCTCGGCTTTCAGGTGCCCCTGTGATCTGTACCAGGTTCGTATCGACGCCACGGCGCTGTCCAAGTGGCTCCTGACGAAGAGTGTCTTTCCCCCGATCCACGACGTCGTGGGGCCCACCAGGAACTGCATCAGAGTCTCATGATCCGCCCCGTCCCGGCCCTCGAAGACAACCTCGCCGAGCACGGCGCGCGGTCCCTCGCGGATATCGAAAACCACCTCGCGAGGCGGCGACGCATCCAGGGTGTAGCCGACCCGGGCGCGATGAAAACCCTTCCCCCGGCAGTACTCCTCCATCATGTAGGCCGCGTCGTCGGCCTGATACTCCTGGCGTTCTCTCTTCAAGACGATGAGTGCATCGGCTGCCGCTTTGCGCAGGAGCCTTCTCGAGATGTTTTCGTTGCCCTCGAGGGTTACAGTGAGAGACGATCCGTCGGCCTCTTCGCTCTCGACGACACCGCCTTCCACGCCGGCTGCGACATCCTCTTCCGCGCCACCCGTATCCGGTGTCGCGCAGGCCGGCAGGAGCAGCAGAGCGATCGCAGCCAGAGCCATCCAGGGGGGCGGCGCGAAGGGAGCTTTTGTTCTTTCGGTTGGTCGTTTTCTCATTTGAACCGGATACGGTAGACAACGCCGAGGTTGACGTCCGAGTAGATATCACGTTCGATCTGCAGGTACCAGGGATCCTGCCAGCTATACTCGAGGATGATGTTGTCCGTGCCGTCCGTTCCGACCTCGCTTCCGATGTTGAGCTCGAATCGGTCGGCCAGTGAACCACCCGACTCGGTGGTTTCGCTGCCGAAGAGCTCGTGCAGCAGCTCCTGACCCAGGTAGGATCCGACCTGTCTCAATGCCTGATTGCCGACTCCCGAATCTTGGATCCTCTCGGGAAGGATGCCTGTGGTGAGCAGCACTAGCTGAGCTTCGTCGTCGAGAGGCGGTCGCGATGACATGCTCACCTCGAGGTCGTTGAGCGGTCCTTGGGCCACGAGGTCCACGTCGAAACCCTGGCGCCGGCCATAGGCCGCCAGCAGGAGGTTCGGCATGTAGGGATTCCCTTCGGTGAACGAGATACGCCCCAGATCGGTGGTCAGTCGAAAGTTGGGCAGCTTGATCGTCATGTCGTGAAAGGTCGCATCTCCCTGGAGATAGGGAGCCCGCCCCGTGCCGGCGAGCCGCATTTTCATCCTGATCTCGCCACCGGCCAGGTTGTTGTCAACGCGCAGGGCGCCGTTTCCGTCGGTCTCGACTGCCACGTCGAAACGGATCTTGCTGCCCACCGGATCGGTCAGGGAAAAGGGCTGAAACTGCTCGCCTACGCTTGGCCGGCTCTTTCCCGGTATGAGGGGAATGTGCTTGACGAATCGCGTCTCCACCAGGCCGATGCGTCCCGTGACGGCAGCCCCGTCGATCGGACCTTTCACGGCTAGATCGAGGTTGGCGCGCACCTTGATACCATTGCCCCTGCTGAGCAGGACGTGATCGCCGCGGAGGCGCAGATCGAGGCTCTGGGGGCTGAAGTCGAAGAAGGGGACGGATCCTTCCAGATGCAGCGGCCCGCCTCCCATCTTGGCGTCCAGCCGCTCCACGACGAGCCCCTTCTCATCGGCCAGGAGCGCAAGGTCCAGACCTTCGATCGAGGGAATCTGGCTCTCGAGCCGCAGCGCTCCCTTTTCGAGCCGCAGGCGCGCCGCATAATCGGGGGCGGCCAGCGTTCCTTCGAGATTCATCTCGGCTGCCAGAGATCCGGCGATGCGGCGGACACCTGGCAGCCAGGGCTTGAAACGTGAAAGATCCACGACCTCGCAGTGCAGGTGCCCCTCCAGGGCGGCTTGCGGATCGACAAAACCCCGGTCACGCACCGCCGGCCAGCCCAATCCCAGCGGGACCCGCCCCGTACCTTCGAAGACCCTGCGCTCCGGCTCGACAGGATCCAGGCCGCTCAGGATCAGCTCCTCGAGGATCAGCTCACCCTTCCGAAAAGCCAATCGGCCCAACAGGTTGAAGGGGAGTGTGCCGTTCTCCTCCCCCGGTGTGCCCCCTTCGCGGCCGTTCCCGCCAAGAGCCGTCTGCGAGGGAAGAGACGTGTGATTCCCGCCGCCTGCAGCCAGCATTCGCGAATCCATGCGCAGACCGCCCGCGTCGACGCCGAAGCTCATCTCCAGTCTGGGCTCCTCGAGGGTCCCCTGCGCCACGAGATCGAAAGATGCGAGGCCTTCGATGGGGACGCCGAGGACCTCGGCATAAGCCGCCAACCCTGTGGGCGTCAGGCTCAAATCTGCATGAAATCCGCTTCCCGGATCCAGCCGGGGAATCTCCATCCACGAGATCTCGGAGGCCTGAGAGCCTTCCGCGCTTGCATCGGCATCGGCCTGCGCGGCGAGATCGATGCTGGCATGCCCTGCGACGAGCCTCTTACCCGACGTCGTCACAGATAGCTCACGCAGATCGAGCTTATCGCGCCGCAGCACCGACTCGAGCGTCACCTGGTGCGGATCGAGCCCCGCGTAAGAGAGCGCGTTCACTGCCATGGAGAGCCGTGCCTCGGGATCGCGCAATGAACCGGAGACCGAGAGGAGCATCGACGAGGTCCCCGCGAGCCGGGGATCGAGGCCAAGGGTGCCGATATCTAAGCCGCCGATCTCGGCCTCGAGGCGCAGAGGAGCCGTCGGGTTGACCTCGAGGCCGGCCCCCTGTGACGCGATCGCTGGCGAGAGCGGCAGCTTTCCCGTCACCGCGATCACACCCAGCGTGCTCTCGAGGCGCGCCTGATCGATCGTTGTGAGGCCCTCCCGCACCGTGGCTTCGAACCGGCCGTCGATCTGTCCCAGCCCGGCGCTGTCGATGGGGAGTTTCCCGGCGAGGTCCGCGGGGAGCCGGCTTAGCTCGAGCTGCGCGATCAAGTCCACCTCGGGCCGGCTCGGATCACCGGAAATGACGAGATCCGCCTCGACGACTCCGGCTCCACCGGTGAGGGGCGGAAAGAGGGCCACCAGCGATTCTACCTGCAGATCCGTCACGGAGAGACCGGCGCTGATCGAATCCGGCAGTGCCCAGGGACTCCTCTGCAGACGGGGCCACCCGGCTGTCAGATGGATCTTACCGCTCTCCCCGACGGCGAAGTCGAACGACTCCAGATTCACTGCGGCGGGGGTGAGGCTCGCCGCCACACGCAGCTCATTCGCCGTGAAGTCTCCCAGAGAGATGCGTGCGATCGTGCCACCGATGCGTCCTGCAACCCCGCCGAGGCTCCCGTCGAGGCCTGCCGCGAGATCGATATCGAGGCTGACATCGAGGCCGAGATCGTGCCAGACCAGCGGTTCGGGTAGGCTCCCGGAACCTTTCGGCAGCAGCGACGCGAACGGGGCCGAATTCAGGCCGGTCACGTCGAGCGCCATCCGGCCCTTGCCGCTCCTGAGCCAGGCCTCATTGACGGTGATCACGCCTTCAACAACCTGATGATCACCGATGGGTCGCTCATCACCGGCTCGATCGCCTTCCTTTTGCGTGAATTCATCTCGAGCTTCCCGGGGCTCGAGGCGCAACGAAAAAGGATTTACGTCGAAACGCATGTCCTCGAGACGCGCTCCGTCGCCTGGCGTCCAGGCCAGGCCGAGCGGGTCGACGAGCTCGAAGGCCATGTCGTGCGCTGCGCCTCGGAGACCCTCCAGCTCCAGCAGAATCCCTTCTCCCGTCCAGGAGACCGCCCCGTTTTCCAGGATCAGATCGCTCGAGGCGAGCGCGAGCCGCAGCCGCTCCAGCGTGAGGTCGTAGCCTCGAAAGGCTCCGCCGCCGTCGGCGGTCAGCTCCCGCAAGGGACCGACCTCTTGCTTTCCGGCCATAAACGTCAGCCACGGATCACACGCCTCGATATGCAGCCGGTAGGTACCGGTCACCCCCTCGGCGAGGGGAATGCCGCGGCTCAGGGGGCAGAGCACCTCGGAAACAACCAGCTTCGAGAGCCCCGCCTCGATGAGACAGTGTTCGATGGAGAGCGTCGCGTTGTTCAGGCCCGCCCGCACGGTCACGTCGACCGGGGGGGCGCCATCGATGCCGGCTTCGAAGAGACGGAGGGAACCTAAAGCGGTGATCGCCAGCGGGTTGCTGAGCGCACCCTTCAGGGTCGCCTCCATTCCGAAGAGGCCGCGGGCGCCCAGGTCGAGGCCGAGCTCCCGCGCTATCCAGAGAGGGATTCGCGAGAGATCGAAATCGTGGCCTTCCAACCGGGCGCTGAACGCCATCTCTCCGGACAGGTCGACCCGTGCTGTGAGGCCGGCCGAACCGGCCAGAGGCGCCGATCGGATCTCGATGTCCATGCTCGAGGAGGTTTGATCGGGAAGCGACAGGTGGGCTGAAAAGAGATCGCGCTCCCGGTCGCTCTCGAGGGGGCCGATCGTCACGCGGCCGGCGTCGTAGACGAGGGGACATCGTGTGCGGCTCGCGAGCAGCGTCTCATCCTCTGCCGCGGCCAGAAAAATCCGCTCCACCGCGAGCGAACCGCGCTGCGTTCCTTCCGGGCCGGGTTCGGCCATGACCAGACCAAGCCCCTCGACGCTCCAGATACGTCCCGCCTGCACCACGACGACCTGCTCGAGCGGGATCTGCAAAACCGGCAGGCTCGGTGGAGCGCTGAAGGGCTCCGCTGCAGAAACCTCTTCGACCTCCCGGCGGGGCAGTCCGGGCCGATCGAGATCCCAGACCAGCGAAGCTCCGTCGATCCGCAACGAGATCCCCGCCAGATCGCCCCGGATCAACCGCCAGAGATTGTACTCGGCGTGAATCCCGCGGCACTCGAAGGCCCGCAGATTGGCGCGCATCTCGACCGCCTCGCCGCTGGCGCTCTCGCAGTACACTGAGGAGACGAGCGATCCCGAGAACGGGCCGACTTCGACGTTAACGCCGAGCGCATCGCGCATCGCGACAACGATCCTATCCTGGAGAAACCCTTCGAGCAGCGGCCAGCGCAGTATGTAGAGCGCCATCAGCACGACAACGAGAACCAGAAATGATGTAATGATCCGGGATCGTTTCAACACGCTAACATGCCATTCGATCTAACGTCTAGTTTTTCACGAGCAAACGGCCAACTTTGCCATAACAAGATCGAGGTCAACAACACAAAAACGGACCGACTCAACGGCTGCCTGGAGCCGCAAGGGGAGGTTCTCGTCGATGCTGCGATCGACACTCTACATCTTCTTGAGAACCGACAGAAGGGAGGTGGCACGGGACGTCTGACGCTGGTCAGCTACCAGGCCGGCCCGGTGTTGCAGACGGCGATCTTTCCGGTGGTCGACGGCAAG
>Ga0190283_1001096_pt1 | contig 12820 bp, 10 predicted proteins | sample 48691801_MG_FD_161669 | JGI IMG/M metagenome (GOLD analysis project Ga0190283, IMG submission 161669) | Hydrothermal vent microbial mat bacterial communities from Southern Trench, Guaymas Basin, Mexico - 4869-18-0-1_MG | ecosystem: Environmental > Aquatic > Marine > Hydrothermal vents >...
TTTTCATTATCAAAAGCAAAATCATCCGTTGCAAAATCCTCAGAATCTGCTGGCATTCCAATCAGATAATGTCCCCCGGGAATTTCCGCATCGCCTAAAGACTGTTGTCCAGTGCCTGCCGGTACATCTTTTTTATTATCTGGGGTAAATTCCATTTTAGGGTAGCCCATAAGCTGGCGTGACCAGATCAATGATTCAATATGCATATTCTGATGGAAAATTGAATATTTATATAAGTATAAATCATCCTGTGTGAGTTCATTATTTTCGATTCGATCTAAAATAGTTTTGTAGACTACATCGACATAATGCAGTGTTTTTTCTCTGGAAGGGATCATGCCGGGTTTCCAACGATCTTCGTGATCGATGTTGAAAGAATCCCAAATATCATTCATTGAAGCATCAAACATATCTGCTTTATCAAGAGCCTGGAGAATAAAGAGCTCATAGAAAAACATTGAATGTCCAATTTCCCAAAGAGGTGGATTCGCCCCTGGATGGTACGGTATGGAGATCTCTTCATCGGTTAGGGAATCGACCAGGTCCACCGTTTTTTTCTGAGTGTTTTTCAGTTCTTGAATTAAACTTTGCTTGTTATTCATTGTATAAATCTCGCTTTATTTATTTCAGGATAATTTCTGTTTGACCCTGATGATTAATTTAACAGCAATTATCATCACCAGGGCAACATGATGACGTAAACCAGGATAAAATCGTTTTCTTATCTGGTACACCTCCTGCGTGGGCGATTTTCCCATCAACCACTACTCCAGGTGTTGACATAACGCCATAAGACATAATTTCAGTCATATCTTCTATTTTTTCCAGCTCTATTTCGATGCCATTCAGGCTGGTTACTTCCTCTATTAGTTTTTGGGTTGTTTTACAATTTGCACAACCCGGGCCTAAAACTTTCACCTCTACCATAATGACCTCACAAAATAATATTAAAAAACCAGCCCACGAGAATAATCGAAACAGTGACAATGCCTGCAAAGTTTGCCAGCGCCGGCCATTTAATTACTTTTCTTAAAATAAGCAATTCTGGCAAAGAAATTGCTGCAATACTCATCATAAATGCCAGTGTTGTTCCTATCGCCACACCTTTAAGTAACATGGCTTCTGCCAAAGGAATTACGCCCACCGCATTTGAATAAAGCGGCACACCTAAAACAACCGCCATAGGAACAGCAAGAATATTATTAGTATCGCCTAAATTTGATGCCCACTCCTGTGGAAAATAACCATGAAATAATGCCCCTGCGCCCACACCTATCAGCACCCATTTCCATATACGGCCTACTATTAATTTAACCTCTGACAGTGCATACCGATGCCTTGCTGGCAACGAATTATCCTGTGCTATAGCCTGGGTTTCACCCATTTGTATTTTCCACACATAGTCTTCCACCCATCTGTCAGGTTTGAGTTTTTCGATAATGACACCACCAGCAAAAGCTACCGTCATACCAGACAAAACATAGAGCACAGTAATTTTCCATCCGACAATACCAAATAACATAACTACCGCTATTTCATTAATCATGGGACTGGCAATTAGAAATGAAAATGTAATCCCTAAAGGAATTCCCGCTTCGACAAAACCAATAAATAACGGTACGGACGAACAGGAGCAAAATGGTGTAACAGCTCCTAGCACGATGGCCAGACTGCGGGCTACCAACTTTGATTTCCCCTGTACATATTTTCTTACTTTTTCAGCAGAGACAAAAGAACGAAATAACCCCATTAAATAGATAACCAGAACCAGCATGAAAAATATCTTGGTTATATCCATAACAAAGAAATGAAGACTTTCCGAGATAGCTGCTTCCGGTTGCAAGCCTAACAGATGGAATACCATCCAGTTAGCCAGAGAGTCAAACATTAACTGTCTTCATCTATCAGCGATAACCGGACGATTGTTCATACTTGCTAATTTTTTATTATCCGCCTGAAATAATCTGATAGTATTTTGTTCTTGAATAATTAAGCTGATAACCTTTTGTTTAAACGCTGATAATTCAGGGTGCATGGAATAAAAAGCCCATTGCCCTTCTTTCCGTTGGCTAATGATATTATTCAACTTCATTATTGATAAATGGCGTGATATTTTTGACTGTGGAAGCCCTAATGCATGGATAAGCTCACAGACACAAACTTCTTTATGCGTAAATATTATGGCAAGACATCTCAGCCTCGTTTCATCAGCCAGGACTTTAAAAAATTCATCCATATTCTATAGTTGATGATTCGCATATGTGGATTTCCAGATATAATAACAGATGCCAGTGCAGTGTCAATTTGATCTCAACCGGGGTGTTAACTATGGACTGCTTCAAGCTGTCAAATCAAATATGATTTTCGCTGCAAACAATAAGGATACAAAGCCGATTATATGCCTGATCACTTTCTCTGGTAGTACAGAGTGCATTGTTTTGTTTCCGGCAAAACCACCCAACAACGCAGCCACGGCAACGGTAGCAAGAACAGGCCAGGATATGTGCCCACCTATTGCATAGGCAATAAAGCCTGAAAAAGAGGAAAATGGCACAGCCAATGCCGTGATAACCGCAATTTTCTTCGCGTTACACCCCATCCATAGCATTAAAGCGGAAATTACCCCACCTCCTCCTATGCCCAGCAGTCCTGAGAGCAATCCGGCAAACGCCCCGATGACTGACAGATAAAATATTTTTGGATGTCTGTCATGATCAGTTTTGTTCCGCGGTTTTCTGGGGATCAGCGCATTTGTTCCGGCGAACACCAGGAAAGCTCCGAAGAGCCACATTATCAGGTCTTTTTCTATAAACCTGGAAACATAAGCTCCCAGAGGCGCAAATAAAAACGAAAAAACAATGATGGGTATGCCAAGCTTTACATCAATACGCCCCGATCTAAAATTATCAAATGTGGCAGCGCTCAAGCTCACTGTGTTTGCCAGTAAAGCAACGGACTTGGCAGTATTTAACGGAAACCCAAACCAGTGAAAAATTGGCACCAGAAGGGCTGCGGCCCCCAGGCCGGAAAGCGCGAAGAAATAGCTCAGACCTAATGTTACAAAAAATACGATGTATAAAGCTGTACTATCCATACATCATCCTGGATAAATCAGTTGGATCATAGGCACAGCCTGAAGTTAACCATCTCCTTTCACTGATAAGCCATCGATAGCCTGTTCCAGCCTCGTTAAACCTTCTTCCAGCCTCGACCTCGGGCATGCGATTGTCATTCTTGCGTACCCAGCCCCCTGTCGTCCAAACCAGTATCCTGAATTCAACGCAAGGCGTCCTTTTTGCGCTATAAATTGCTCCAGTTCTTTGGTTTCCAGACCCAGCTCACGAAAGTCCAGCCACACAAGAAACGTCCCTTCAGGTTCAACCAGCTTTACCTTTGGAATACGGTCCTTGAGAAAGCTCCTGAGGTAATTTAGGTTTTCATGTAAATAATCCAGTACCTGGTCTAACCAATCTTCCCCGTTTCGGTAGGCAGCCTCCATGGCCACAACCGTGAAAGCACCGGGCTTATCGATAAAATACTTGAATGCAAATTGCTTATACTGCTTGCGATATTCCTCATCAGGAATGATGATGGTCGCCTCTGTCACTGACGCAATATTGAACGTTTTTGCCGGTGACAGGCAGGAAAATGAATTTTGTGCATCTTCATCCGAAATCGAAGCGAAAGGAATATACTGATGCCCCGGATACACAATATCGCCATGAATTTCATCAGCAATCACTAATACATTATGTTGCCTGCAAATCTCGCCAAGCCGTTGTAGTTCCTCCTTCTCCCAAACCCGACCTACCGGATTATGCGGATTACACAATATCAATATTTTATTGCGTGGATCCGCGGCTTGTTTTTCCAGGTCATTAAAATCCATCTGGTAACGTTCTCCCTCTCTTTTGAGAGGATTACGTATAACTTTTCTTCTATTTTCTATAATCGCAAGCCGGAACTCAAAAAACACAGGGGGTTGAATAATGATTCCATCGCCTTCCTCTGTATGCATGTTAATCAACATGGTAAGAGCATTCATTATTCCATGGCTAAAACAGATATGTGATTGATCGATCGTCCAGTGATGACGCCTGGAAAACCAGTCCGTTATGGCGTCGCTTAGACTGTCCCGCCTGACTTCATATCCATAAATACCATTCTCAGCGCGCTCGACAAGGCTTTCAGAAACACTGGGTGGCGCCTTAAAATCCATATCCGCCACCCAAAAAGGTAAAAGATCTTCTCGACCGAAATGTTCTAACATGCCGACTTTATCCCATTTCTCGGATGCTGACTGGCTTCTGTCTTGAAGCGTATCGAAGTCTGTCATTGAAAATCTCCCGTTAGTAATTTCAGGAACTGCGTTGTGTTATTTTTTATAAACTGCTAATACTAGGGTATTGAAGCATGTACCTGAGGATCAGTGGAACATAAAAATAGGTGTTAAGGGCAGCTCTAATAATAGCTTGCGGCCTCTGCGCGACCTGAAGCGTGCAGCTGTAAGGCACGAGCTGCAGCGCAATGTTTGTTCCATTGCCAAGGCTCGTAACGCCACAGATGCATGCTTCAGGTCGCGCCCTGCGGGGATTTGCTCCCTGTCCAGACTCTGCGTTGTGCTTTCTCACCAGGCAGTGAGCATGCTTTCAAAAACTCGCCTTGATCCTGAACAGGGAGAAAAGCCAGAGGTCACAATCTATTTTTAGAGATGCCCTTAAGCAGATCTTGTCTGCTATCGCTGAAAGTGTAAAACACAGCGTAGAAATAGTTAAGGGTTATTTAATCCCGTACTATGAATATGAACCGACTTTTGCTTGTCCAGCTGCTAGTACTCCTTCAATGTAATAATTTAGGATTCAGCGCTGCCGTGGTGTTTCGCAGTTAGGCGTAGCGCGCCTTGCCATGAACGCAGGCAGACTCACTGAACCCTAAATTATTACATTGAAGGAGTACAGAGTGCCATATCAAAATCTAACAGTTCCAGCAACAACTTGCCGCTGGCAAGATAAACGGGGTTAGTGGTGGTGGCTGATAACTTTTCGTTAAACTTGAAAATCCAGGGAAGTAAAGTCAGTTGTGCTATTGACGCACCTAATTTTTGAATCTCTGCGTCTTCTGAAGCGTAAATCGAACTCATAAAATACAGTAAAACGCCTAAATGATCATCAGGCATATTGGCAAAACCTGCGCTAAGCAGTGAATCGTCAAGATCCAGGCCGCTTATTATCGTTTCTAACTGTTTTATATTATTGGCTTCTTCACCCTTCATCCAATGACTCGCTCTTAATGATAAACTGGACTTCTGCGGCAATATAAATAGATGACAGTATTCAGAAGCGAGTTGCTCTACCTGCACTTCATCCCATCTTGTATTTTCCAGGTAATCCTGGAAACCACCCTGGATTTTTTCAAATACCGATGAGATACTCTGGTCTTTCAGGGCTTCAAGACTTTGTCTATCAAGTTCACTGACAAAAATGCGGCCAAGTAGTGCGTAGATGGCCGCTTTTTCTGGATACGTATTAGCGCTCATGTCACTTTGCGAATCTGACAAATATTGTCAAACCAGTTCTGTCCTCCTACCAAAGGGGCAGGATTTATCGGCAACGCATCGTTCATCGCAACGCCATTTCCAGTTCCTCCCCGCTCTTTCGACCACCAGATATCATTTTCAAAATCATTTTCTAATGATTCATGCGATTCCCCATCAGGTGCGCTTTTTTTATTTTCAGCACGTGCAACCGCACCGTGCTCCCAGTGTCCACCTGCATGTGCAAAGCAGATGACCCTTTCATGGATACCATTTAATACACGAATTTTATTTTTAACGACTCCAACCACTTCATCAATTCCCCCACGATAGGTTAATCCCTTTGGTCTCTGCACGGTAACTTCCACCTCGTCTCCTGTCTTCAGACCCATTCGTTCAGCCGTCTTCGGGTTTATAAAAAACTGATTGGTATGCACAATTTCAGCGTTGAATTTCCACTGTGAAGAACGTCCCTGGGTATGCACATTCCATTTGAAAGTGGTCAGAATCATGTCATTTTCTTTCAAATCCTCGAACCCTGGAATCGTAAATAGCGTCGGTAAGGCGCTACCGTTTGGATCAGCTTCCGGAAGCCCGGCGCTTTTCGCGGCCAATGGAAATATCGGATCATGAACCTGTATTTTTCTGGAGGGTGTCGGAAAACCTCTAATCGCTTTCATCTCGCCGGTTTTAGAGTCTGGCATCATAATGCCCACAGCAATTTTTTTACCTTTTTTGGTTTTGTAAATCACATTCGTTTTTGCGTCGACAGTACTGCCCTTCAAGTCTTTTTCTGGAACAGGTCGCTCATAGAGCTCGTAGTCTTTTGCCCGGTCAGGATCCTGCCAGATACCCCGGCGCTTAAACTCTTCCCATCCACCTGGAATTTGTGCAGAAACATTTTTGTACCATTCCTTGTAAAAATCCTCGACATTCTCATAATCAAAGTACTGCTCCATGCCACCACCGATATGGCGCGCCAGGTCACGAAATATTATCTGTATCTCGCGGGCTTCTCCCATCGGCTTAACCAGAGGTTGACGAATGCCCGTATAAGGAACAAGACCATAGCAGTTGGTTGAATGAGGATCCCAGCGCTCCAGGCTGGTCGCTTCCGGTAAGATTATATCGGCCAGCGCTGCATGTTCACTGTAACCGATGTCTATCGCCACATGAAAAGGCACCAGTTTTTCATCCAGCAAAACTTCACGACAGACATTGGCTTCAGGGTAGCCGTAAGCTGCGCCGTAAGTGTAGGACATGTAAACATCAACCTTGGCCCGACCCTCACGGATATAGGGCTGCACCAGTTGGCCTACTTTCATCCCATACCAATGCCAGGCCAATGGATACTCAGTGGGTGTGGCCAGTTCGCCATAATATTTCTTTTGCCATTTTGGATCCATATTGGCCACTTTCTTTTTAATGTCTTCAGGCAAATTTTCATAGGCGGCTGTACCCGGTATAAATGCTTTCGGCCCGGGAGGTTTAGGTTTAGGCTGTGACACCGATGGCAAACCATCCTGGCCATATTTGCCGCCCCACATACGTCCGCTACTCAGGCATAACCCACCTTCCCGGCCAACATTACCCACCAGCACATCCAGCATTCTCAGACCACGGTCACCCTGCGTGCCATTATAATGTTTGGCCGAGCCACGTGCGGTCATGGTGGTGCAATGTGGCGCTGCTTTAGCAAATTCAATCGCGATGCGACGAATATCTTTGGCTGGAACTCCGCTCAATTTTTCTGCGTGTTCAGGCGTCCAGTCCTTTATATGCTGCTTCACATCAGACAAAGAAACATTGGCCCAGCGCTGCCAGAATTCTTTATCGACCAAACCTTCATCGATAATGACGTTGGCCATGGCAAAACCGATGGCACCATCAGACCCTGGCATGACCGGAAAATATTCTTCGGAGCAGTTAACAGTAGCAGAAGGTCTGACTTCAAAAGAAACCATTTTTGCACCATTATCGACGCGTGCTTTTTGTATGCGGTGCAACATGTACATACCGCCCTGATAAGCTTCCATCGGGTTGCAGCCGAAATTTAAAATATATTTACTGTTTTCCAGATCCTGAGTTTCCCACTCAAAATCTCGACCGTAAAAACTCATCAGAGGGACGCGGCGATTCGAGCTGCAAATCGATCGGCGATTCAAGCGATTAGGGGTGCCGAAAGCATTGGTAAAACGTTTGGTAAAACCCTTGGTCTTATCTCGACCATAATGAAAGATGAAGCGTTCAGGATGACCCGATTCACGACAGGCTTTCAGGCGATCGCCGACTTCCTTCGTCGCCTCTTCCCAGGTGATGCGACGCCACTTGCCTTCGCCACGTTTACCAACGCGTTTAATCGGGTACAACAAACGTTCGGGATAATAAGTGTAACTGATCATGCCGTGTGTTTTTGAACAGGCATTACCCAGAGTGTTTGGGTCTAATGGATTGCCTTCGATCCGGCGAACCTTGCCGTCCTGCACCCAGCCAACTACACCACAATGTGTGGTACAACCAAAACAAATCGTTGGGATTGCCTTTGCACGAGTATAATCGACAAAGTCTTTTTTTCGTGTTGAAACAAATTTTTCGAGATCCATCTGCAAGGTCTTGCCATTCATTTTACTAAACAGTGGAGCAGAAAGCCCCAACGTCGTTGTAGCTATCGTGAGGGCACCACCCATTTTGAGGAAATCACGTCTATTGAGTTTATTATTATCTTGTTTCATTTGGGTTATTCTCCTTTTAATTACTTAAAGCCTGTTATTTTATGAACTTATAAATGCCTGGGCGCCCTGACCACCAAAAACAATGACCGTCCTCAGGGCAAACGCTCCAAAAATAAAGCAGAGTTGACTCAGTAACATTATTTTTTTACTGGATGAAGCACTAAAGCTGGTAAAGAATGGGAGCGCCCAACCAATTAAAACAACACCTACCCAAAACCAGATCGCAAACTCTCCGGAAAATAAACGCTCTTTTCCTGCAGACGAAAAGGACGTTAATGATATCAACAGGCCAAATAAAATAACTTGTAGAATGATAATGCCGATGTCTAATCTTTTAATTTTAGCCAGACTTTCTTCAGTCCACTTGTTAAATGTCAATAACTGCACGCTGGCAAAGCCAGTGTGGATACCCAGTAGTAAAAAAAGCGGGATCAAGAGTAAGGGTTCCCACAAAGGTCTGGCGGTTGCCTGACCTAATACAAGCGCGGGATAAATGCCTACGGCCAATGAAAATAGCACCAACAATCCTATCAACACAGGGCCAATGGGTTTGCCAGGCCCCTTAGTGTTTAGCAATACGAGACTAAAAACACATAGCATGACAAAAATAGTGATTATCCGGGTTCCCCAGGCGATTGCAGATGAAGGGTTGAATTCCAGGAAGTTTAAATAGAAGCGACCGCTGCTCCCCAGGTCATATGCTAAGAACAAAGAGCCAATCAGAATCGAAGCGACTGCCAGGTATAAAGAAGTCTTGACTATCGAGGAGGATTGTCCATCTTTAGCTTTGTTTTCAAAATGCAAAAAAGCAACTGCACAGAGGGTGGCACCACAGGCCAACCCAGCCAGAGTAAGATAAATCACGATTGGCCAGCCAAAAGGCGTAAAAGCATTACTGAAATTCATGATTGCCTCGTATTTTGTTCGTACACAATTTCGTCATCTTCAGGTGAAAGCTGTACGCCCGTCGCCGCGGCCTGCTCCATCCATTTTTCCTGTTTTACATAAAGAATGCTGGGTTGAGTACCTGCACTCTCTTTAAAGGCTCTGGCTCCGTGCCTGTTGGCATATTCGGTCAGTGGATCTTCTGGATCTCCCAAATCACCAAAACGTAAGGCATCAGCAGGACATGAAGCGACACAGGCAGGCTCCAGACCTAAAGAGGTGCGGTGTGTACACAAATCGCACTTATCCGCCCGGCCGGATTTGGCATCGATGTAAATCGCACCGTAGGGACAGGCTGCAATACAGGCTTTCATACCACAACAATTCTCCTGGTTAATGACAACACGCCCATCCTCCAGTCGCGTGACTGCTTCAGTCGGGCAAGCATCCAGGCAGGGTGCATCCTGACAGTGCATGCACAAAAGTGGTAAAAATGAGAGCGTTTCTGATTCAGCTTGTTCAAGATAACGCACCCGATTACGAAAATTACCCAGTGGCACCTCATTTTCTGTTTTGCAGGCAATGCTACAGGCATGACAGCCTATGCATCGGCGCAAATCGACGACCATTCCGGCTCGTTTCATTTTTAGTGCGCGCTGATTATTATTTGTGCCTTCCCAGGGGATCGGTGGCAGCTTGGACATGACAAACTCCTTATTATTGAATTATAGAAAGCATCAACATACGGTCTTGCAATCTAAGCAAATCCGTTACGCTTACTCGAAAATTAAATGCAGAAAAAATTATTTCGTTATTATCAAATTTCTGATGCACTTTATAGCTGCTTCATAGCTGTTATTTCCTTAACATAAGTTAGGAAATAACAATTATGCGCCTAATAAAAAACAAGAGCTTGTCTACATCTAGTATTTATTAGCAATAATAAGCTTGTATAACAGTGTAAGCCATGCGCTCAAGTGCGTGCCTCAGCAGGAAAAAATACTGTAACTATTTAAGTGTTTTAGTATCTACTTATGCGTATTCGAGCTTGAGTTTCATTCATTAAGCTTGTACATTAGCGCATGATAAACGAGTTCCACAAAATAACGTTTACATAAAATTTATTCATCCATCACATTTTATGCGTGTTGAAAAAAATAATATTAGTTCTTACGAAGATTGATGCACGAGACGCTGATATAAGAACTTTTATTCATAAATATTCGTCTTAGACCTTCATTAAGTACAAGCAATAACTTATACAACTATTAACTGCAGGAGTTTAACTATGGCACATATCGTCGTAATGGGCGCGGGCACGGGTGGTATGCCAGCGGCCTATGACTTAAAACACGAGCTGGGTGGTAGTCACGAAGTTACATTAATTAATGAACGCGATTACTTTCAGTTTACGCCTTCGAACCCCTGGGTTGGAGTTGGCTGGAGGACACGCGATAATATAACTTTTTCTATCGAGAAATACGTTTCCAAAAAAGGGATTAAATTCATCGCTGGCAGGGTTGATGAAATTGACGCGGCAAACAACAAGCTGACAATGGAAGGCGGTGATACGGTCGAATATGACTATATGATCATTGCAACAGGCCCCAAATTATTCTTTGATGAAGTGGAAGGCGCTGGCCCTGACGGCGGTCACACTCACTCTGTATGTACTGTAGACCACGCAGAAAAGTTTTATGCTGAGTACCTGAAATTGATCGAAAAAGGCAGTGGCCACATTGTTATTGGCGCAATGCCATTTGCCAGCTGTTTCGGGCCTGCCTACGAGTTTGCTCTGATTGTCGATGCAGACATGCGCAAGCGTAAAATCCGCGATAAATACAAAATGACCATGGTGACATCTGAGCCTTATATCGGTCATCTGGGCCTTGGTGGTGTCGGTGACTCAAAAGGGATGCTGGAAACGGAGCTGCGGAATCACCACATCCAATGGATCACCAACGCTAAAACCACCAAGGTTGAAGAAGGAAAGATGTTTGTCGATGAGCTGGACGCAAAAGGAGAGCTTTACAAAAACCATGAAGTAGAATTCGATCTTGCCATGATGCTGCCATCATTCTTTGGGGTTGATGCCGTTGCTAATGTTGATGGCCTTTGTAACCCACGCGGATTTGTCCTGATAGATGACTTTGGCCGCAATCCAAAATACAATAATATTTATTCCGCAGGTGTTTGCATTGCGATTCCACCTGTTGAAGCGACACCGGTACCAACAGGCACACCTAAAACAGGCTATATGATCGAATCCATGGTTACTTCTTGTGTAGCAAACATTAAAGCCGCCATAGAAGGCAATGAACCTCATGCGGAAGCCACCTGGTCAGCACTGTGTCTGGCTGACATGGGTGATACGGGTGCCGCATTCCTTGCAATTCCGCAGATTCCACCACGCAATGTGGCATGGTTTAAAAAAGGAAAATGGGTACACTATGCCAAGATTGCATTCGAGAAATACTTCATTCGTAAGATGAAGAAAGGAAGCTCAGAGCCTGTGTATGAGAAGTATATTCTTAAGTTGATGGGCATGGTACGTTTGAAGTAAGACACAAATAACAAAGAAACTGTAAGACTACGGGAGACTTTACTGTCTCCCGTTTTTTATTTTTCTAAGCCCTGAATAAATCTGGGTTTCCTTAGATTTTTTACCACAGATAATACAGAATATTAATGATACTATTGCCATAAAATAGCAGACACTTCTATCTCTTTAGCTGGCGCCACTAATTTGTATCAGATCTTTTTTATGGATAGCGACTTATCAAAACCAGATAATTTATTTGACGTTTCAAAATAGTTAAATATCAAATAAAATAGAGTTCGTTTCTTTATGCAGCGGAACCATCTATTACCATTATTGCAATTTATTCCTGGCATCCTGGACTTATATTCTCAATCTTTTTTCACCCGGAAACCTTATATGTCGGTTTAATGAAGTCATGAAATCACTGTAAGAACGAAAGGAATCTTAATACAGGTTAATGTTAATACTTTTTTATTACCTTATAGTCACAGGATAATCACAAGAACGGATGGAACTTTTAAGTGTACTAAATCAATTAGAATAACCCTGTCAAAGATAGCACTGTTCGGCCCCTCCCCACTGCCAGGGAACCTCTGAACAAGTCATGATTGTGAGCTTACTGCCCAAATTTTCCAGCTACTGCGTTGAAGATCTTACTAATAGCGGGCTATTAGCCGCGATCTTCGCCTTGTATCTGAAACTTTTGAACAGCAATCTCATCAACCAGACTTATTCAGAGATTCCCTGGTAAAAAACAAGAAGCAGAGCATAAGCGACGATGCTTTCCTGTGAGTTTTTATTTGGAGTGTTATTAAATCTACTACCTCAGTCAAACGCTATGAATCATTATTATGTCTATGAAATTGAATGATGTTAATACCAGCCCCGACTTTACTCATATGGTAAGACAGCTACAGGGGACTATTGCTTAAACATGAAACATAATTTCCACTTATTTCGAAGAACCAGAGAACTCGAACAAAAGATCGATAATTTTTTTGATAAATTATCCGAATCATCTGTCTTTTTTCGCCTGGCAATCCGCGTTTATATAAAGCAAGGTTTGAATGGTGAGTTTCAAGCCCGGCTTGAGAGAGTGAACCAGCTTGAAACTGAAGCAGATCATTT
>Ga0190283_1001101_pt1 | contig 12778 bp, 22 predicted proteins | sample 48691801_MG_FD_161669 | JGI IMG/M metagenome (GOLD analysis project Ga0190283, IMG submission 161669) | Hydrothermal vent microbial mat bacterial communities from Southern Trench, Guaymas Basin, Mexico - 4869-18-0-1_MG | ecosystem: Environmental > Aquatic > Marine > Hydrothermal vents >...
TGGGGACGGTGGGAGTGCTAAGTTTGTTGAGGGCTTTGGTGCGAGTGAAGTCATGGTTGAGGCAAATACAAGTACATTCTCATTCAGGAAACAGACGAGTACTCCAGTGATGCTTCATGAATTCGAGCGATTTCGTGTTATAGGGGATTATCGATCAAGAGGTCCCCATATACGTTCATGGCTTTCGCTTACAATTGTTCCCTGGGGGTTGGATGTTAATTACGAATATGATATTTTTAATTGTTGGTTAAGGGATTGTGATGCTTCTCACGGACAGGAAATTGAAGCTTACAATTCAGATGAATATGGGACAGATACAAATGTAAAATTTTACGATAGAGACGTTCGCACAGTAAATAGGCAAAGGAATTTGTTATCTGAGAGACGGCGAATAACACCAACACCACCTCCTGAAAGTATAACCGAACAAATTTTGGAGACATTATGAGATATGCTCTTGAAGTCATAGATGGGGTTAATCTTTTATCTGGAAGTACTCCATTACCTGAAGATGCAATAGAACCAATTTCAAATTGGGAGGAATTAATAGGTGTACCTTGGTTCTTTAGAAAAGTGGTAGATGGTCAAGTTGTTATAAAGACAACACAAGAAAAACAAGATTATCTTGATGCAAATCCCCAACCAACAGAGGAAATTTACTTATTTTTTAAACTTGCTCATTCAATTGAATTTTCAAGTACCATAGGAACTTCATGGGTTGAGAAAGTAAAAATGGTTACTGAAGATCTCCCATTGGGAACATATAGAATTGGGTGGACTTACGCTTATAAAGTGGAATCTGCTGATGTGAATTTAAACCCGACTTTTAGGGCAAGAATAAGAGTAAATAATGAAAAGGACATTCGTCAAATAAAAACTCAACCTATACCAGGAGCAAACGCCGTTCCATCAGTTGGTTTTGCTTATTGGGAATTGTCAGGAGAAACAGAAATTGTTTTTGAATTTAGAAGAATAGGTGATGAAGGAATAGTAAGTGTATCAGATGTTATACTCGAATTATGGCGAGCAAGTAACGACATCGGAATATCACCTATTAAAACTGGCAGTGATGATTTAATAAAAACTGAAATCGCTGAAGTACCATCATTCAGAACAATTACTTTGGAGTAAAAAATGGCAGATTTTAAATCATATCCCGTTTCAGGCTTTACAAATCAGAAAGTCGATATCGGGAGATTAACTCAAGAAATTAATAATTCTTCAATATCAGTGGCATTGAATTCTATTGTTGAATTCAATGGTATATGTAGTGTTTATTTTAAGGCGGATTTACTTTCAGAAGATATTGATATATTGGATTCTATAATTGCCGTTCATTTGGGGGAACCTTTAGAAAAAATAATCCCACCGAGGACATTTGATAATAAAGAAATCATTCGTTCTGATAGTCGCCCTCTTGGGACAAGCACATATTTTACTTGTGCCGGGGACGATACTGAAATAGGCAATGGAAAGGATGTTTTTTGGGATTTTTCCAATGATGATGATATTAGTTCTGCTCCAGAAGGATATAAAAGAAAAACAATAGATTTCTCTTTTGCTGAGGATATCTTTATAAAAGAAGGTTCCTTCTATTTTTTTGATACATTAAAAGGTTCATATGGGCAAATGGCCGTTATGTGTCCAGCCGGACATTATTATTACAATAGAGATGGAAGTCTAAATCAAGCAACCGAAGATATCCCAATAATAAAATTTGTAAATAAACATTTTTTTGCAGGTTCATGTCCAATGGGAGATGAGTTAAATGCCGAAGGAGCCCAAGAATCTCCTTTACCTCCTAATTATTTCATAAGATTGGAAATAACTGTTCCAGAATCGGATATTATTAGTTTCGGATGGGTTTCTTTAGAAATATATCGAGCAAGAACTATTTTATTACCAGGGGAGTCTTTATAATGTCTGGAATGATGAATATAAATGTGGGAAGTGAAGTACCAGTTTTACTTCAGATATCAGATGGAGCAACTAATCAATTCCCACAAGCAGAAATTAGAGATAAGGATGGGAATGTATTAACCACTCTTGATTTATCCCATGAAGCCAGTGGATTATATGTTCCAAGTTCTCCATATCTCATGCCAGATGAGGAATTTATTAAAATTATATATATCGTATATTCTGATGCGTCACATACAACCGAAAGTTTAATGTATCTAAGGGATTGTGATGTATTTATGAAATCGAATATTATTTCCAAATATAATGGGAATATTTGGTATGATGATGGTGCCGCAAATACCAACACAGTAATCGGTATTGATGGGACGCAAGATAATCCGGTCAGTTCTTTTGCTGCAGTCAACACACTTGTTCAAGCAACTGGTTTTAGAAATGTAAATATTATAAATAATTCTACTTTAACAATTGGTGCTACATTTCAAAATATGATTATTTGTGGTATAGGTGCTAATATAACAGTTAATTTAAATAATCAGAATATTGACAATACAGAAATTCATACTGCAATAGTAACGGGCATTCATGGTGGAACTGGATTAATTCTTTTAAGACGAGCATTTTTATTAAATATTACTAATTTAAATTGTTTCGCCGATGATTGTTGGATGACTGGAAATAATACGATTCAAGCTGGTGCCACTCTTGTTTTTGATAAATGTCGTTCTGCTGTCGCTGGAAATAATACACCACAAATAACGTTTCAAAGCGGTGCAACATTTTTAAATTTTAGACATTATAGTGGTGGATTACAAATTAATTCAATGGAAGTCGGTCATGTAATGTCATATGAAACCGATGGTCAATTTGTCATCGATGCGTCTTGTACAGGTGGTGTAGTTAGTCTTCGTGGCAATATGACAATTACTGATAATGCAGGTGGAGCCGTAACATTGACGCAAGATGCCGCATTAAGTAGAACGCAAATTGACGATGAATTGGCTACACAACATGGTGCTGGTGCATGGATATCTGCTGATGTTTCATTATTGGCCACTGAATTAAACGCGACAGCTAACAAGGATGAAATTATAGTTGAAATGAATGAAAATGAAGCGAAGATAGACCAAGTTATCGTTGATATTTCAAATTTAAATAATATTAATGCAGCGGATGTATGGAATGAAGATGAAGCTAAAAGATTACTCGGACTTATGCATGAAAATATATCAATCGATCAACCCATATATGATTCAGATGGAAATTTAACAAGCGCTCGTGTAAGGCTTTACTCTGATGCTATATCTGTTGGAACAGATGTTAATATTATCGCAACATATACAATTACTGCACCATCTATTGGGCCAGGGAAATTTACATCTTGGAAACAGGTGATAAATTAAAATGAGCGTAGCCATAGCAACAATGGGAAAGTATTGTAATTCTTCTCAATTTGGTAGTGAAGATGGAGGTTCAACACCTTACGCTTATGGTGGTGGTGTAATACCAGGAACATTACCAGAATTAAAGCGACTTAAAGTAAATGTCAGCTTCCTGGAGGTAAATAAAAACATACACGAACAGAAATTAGAAATCTCACCGATAAAGGTAATTTTATGATCAAATTAAATTCACATAAAGACAGTACTATTCAATTTGATATCGATGTTAAAAATGTCGGCAGTGGAAATTTAAAAGGATTTTTCAGATTAATGCATGAAAATGTTGAATATGGATTTCCTGTCAATATAGAAGGTCGCCGAGCAAAGGTTAATATTCCGGCATTGAACGGAGTAATTGCAAATCTTACCACGGAAAGTATTCTTGATGCGTCACTTGAATTTATCGGTGGGAGCGATTATGTAAATGCCTGGAATGATACCGCACAGGTTCATGTACCACCACAGGTCAAGAAAGTTGAAATAAAAGTCGAGCAACAGGAAAAGCTTGACGTGACCATTTCATCTGCTAATTTGAATGAGGAGTCTCCTACCAAGAAAACGGTAACGAACACACCTTCTATTTCTAATATTGAAGTTTCAGATGCTGCATGGGAGGCCGCAAAACCTAAAGTAAAACGTGAGCTTTCTGAGGAAGAGAAAACAGCAGCAAATAAAAAATATTATACCAAAACTCGTGCTGAATTTAATAAGACAATTAAAGAAAAAGACATTGATAAATCATCTTTCAGTTCATTTTTCACAGAGGCCAAGACTAAAATTGTGACAACCAAAGCAGATTTTGATGGTCATTGGCATGAAGGGTCATTAGATACTGAAGGTGACGGAAAGACGACTAAAACTTTACCAAAAGGTTATCCTGATCATACACATAATATCATCGGTGCAGAAGTTCAAATCGCCGGTAAGAAAAAACATACACATTTTTTAAAATGATATTTATGATCAACTTCAATGCCATATAAATAAAATATGTAATAAACAATTAAAGGAGGAGACTCTTGGGAGCCTTCGGTAAACTATTAGCAATCACTTTTGCCACTCTGCTTGCAAAGCCGTTTTCATCTTGGAAAGCTTTCAAACAAGGTCTAATTGATGAAAAGGGTAATATAATCAGAAAACCTGAAAATCAACATGAACGAGATTCCTTAAGTGGCATCAAAAATTTTGCAAGAAAAATGAAACGCCTTCTTATAAAGGTCGTACCTGACAGTCGTCTTCTTGGTATATTGATTGCTGCATTTTTATTAAAACGTGAATCAAATAAATCTTTAAATGATGAAGAACGAACAGTTAAGGATATAATTACAAAAAATATGACAGAAAGTGAGATTGATGGTATGATAGGTCATCTCAAAATGATAGTTGTAATGAGAATTAACTATTAACTTTTAACCACAAAGGAGATTGAAAATGAAGTATTTATCCGTATTATTGTTAAGTTTTCTTTTGATTTTTGGATGTGCAGGAACAGCAGTCCATGAAAATTCGCTGCCAATTCAGCCGGTACAGGCCGAGGTCAAAATCACAATTGTTCAGGAAGGGAATGCAGTCGCCATCAAAGCTGAATCAAATGGAAATGAAAAAATCATGAGAAGTATGGATATTAAAAATCCTGGTCTCGAATTATCTCATTTATCAGCCATCAGTGGAAACGAACTTTATGTTAAAATATTTTCTGGACTATCGGTTGCTGATGTAACTCGCCTTTGGAACGACCTCATTTATATCACTACGAAAACAGATATCAAAATTGTAAATATGTTTATTGATTCACCGGGTGGTGACGCCTTTTCTGGATTGGCACTTGCCGATCAAATCCAGAAATATCAAAAAATCCATAATATTAAATTTATCGCCCATGCCACAGGCATCATTGCCTCTGCTGCTGTTCCAGTTTTTGCTGTATGTGATGAAACACATGCAACACCGGCAACGATATTTATGGTGCATGAAGCCGCATTATGGAAATGGCCGGGCCGGGAAAGTGCATCCGATATTCGTGCACAGAACAAATTGATGGATCTATTGCAACGCCTTTATTTAACAAAAATGGTACATGCTTCAAATCTAACATTTGACCAATGGGTCGCCCTTGAGAAAGCAACGTCCTGGTTCAGTGTTAAAAAGGCAAAGGATATCGGGATACTCGATTTTATTGATGGAGATACCACGTTGTTAAAAGGAACAGTCATCGAAATGGAATAACGGGAAATATTCAATGCCATTACCAAACGTATCTGCTAATGACTCCGAAAAATCATATATTGAAAAATGCATGATTTTTCGGAGTAAAGAAAAAGACTTGACTAACGAGGATGAACGCAAGCGATCTCTTGCAATGTGTTTTTCTAAATTTAAAACAGACCGGGGCATAAAAGAAAATGCTTCTAAAAGTATGTATCAAATAATTAAAGAATTCTAATAAATCATCTAACTTTAAATCTTATTTTCTGTAAATGAGGAGAGCTGTATGCAGACGAAAAAGGAAATAATAGGAGAAACTTTATGTTAACACCGCCTAAAAAGTTTGAAGAAGGTATGACATATCTCCAGTCAGAAATTGTAAGCTTACTTCGGCAGGGATTCGATGACGTCCATCAGATAGCAGAGATTACAAAGTGTTCTTCAGATTGGGTTAGGAAAACAAAGCGTCTTTACCATGATCATATTGAAGCACCGGTTGGAATGGAATCTTCAGACCGAAGATTTAAAATAGCAGCACAACTTCAAAAATCCCGCGATGATCTTCGGGTTGAAAGAAAACAATTCCGTGAGGAAATACGATATCACAACGCACTTACCACATTAAATGAAGAACTAATCACTGTTTTACAGGGAACTCATGCAAAATTCAGCACCATAATTCATGACGAAGATTATGAGATAGAAACTGAAGGTATTATTCAGGTATCAGATATTCATTTCAATGAATTAATAGACATGCCTTATAATAAATTTGATTTTCGTATTGCTGCCAAACGACTGAAAAAATATGCAGTCCGGGCAAGAAAAATATTACTTGCTCATGATGTAAAAACTCTTCATGTTTGTTTTACAGGAGATATGATAAATTCAGATCGCCGCCTGGATGAGATGATGAATATGGCAACAAATCGCGCCAAGGCATCTGTATTGGCTGCAATGGTTTTGAAACAATTTCTAATCGATCTTAACCTCGATTTTAATCTGAAAATTTATATGGTTACCGGTAATGAATCTCGAATGCATAAGGAAATAGGATCATCTGAAATCCGGCAAAGTGATAATTATGATATGATAATTCATGAAATGCTGCGGATGATGTTTATTGATAAAGACGGCATTGAATTTATTAACGGTGATTGTATTGAACAACCAATACGGATTATGGATCATGTAATCCTCCTTCTTCATGGCCATCAGATAAAAATGTCTGGTGTATCATCACAGATACAACGGATGAAAGGTAAGTGGTCAGATTATTTGAGTCATGAAACTATCGATTATGTTATATTCGGGCATTTCCATACTTCAAGAATTACTGATCTTTTTGCACGGTCAGGTGGATTATGTGGAGCAAATGCCTATTCAGATAATCAACTTCAATTATCTTCACGTGCAAGTCAAAATATATTTCTGATAGACCGTAATGGAATTGATGGAATAAAAATTGACTTGCAGCATTCCAGTGATTATGATGGATATGGAATTGATGATTTACTTGAAACTTATAACGTCAGTTCATATGGCCGCGCAAGTGGTTTGATTCGACCGAAAAAGATCTAAATGGAAAATTTCAAACAATATATAAAAGAGCAGAAGATCGGCGGATTTAAAATGAAACTTATTAAATCCACCACAGATGATGACGTTAATATTACATATGAATTATATAAAGGCAAGGAAAGAGCCGCAACTCGTGTTATTGATAATGATGTCGTTGAAGTCATTGATTTGCGCCTATGGTCGGTAAATGATTTCAAAAAAGCAGAGAAAGCATATAACGATGCAATCAAATTTATTTAAAAAATTAATTTTATTTTTGATTTTCTTTTCTATTTATTCTTATTCTTGGGCATGGGAAGAATTCGATTATTATTTATATAAAGGTTCAACTGGGGAAACAACAACAGTTGCATGGGATGATCAACCATATGATCCAAATGTACCGGGAAGTTGGTGTCCTCTGGTAAAATTTCAAATAAAAATATATAATGTTGAACGAGACATTTATTTCTGGATTGATAAAGCCATTCCACGTAATGTTTTCGAATATACTTATTCATTTCCAAAGACCGGACACTGGATATCAATGATTCGAGTAGATCAAAAATGTGAGTTACCATATCGTGATCCAGCATCACCTGAATGTAATAACCATAATGAAGTGGATAAAGAAGACGGACATGAATATAGTGAGTGGTCAGAATCAACAAATTCTGATGTTTCAATAGTTAATGGTATGGCCAGAGGTTGGTGGCATTTCACTTGGATTGCTGCACCTGGGCCATTTTAAAAACAATTAATCTTTAAAAGGAAAGGAACATGAGCAAAATGGCAGTCCCAGGAAAATTAGCTCCACACAACATCAAATTTTTAGCAAGTATTTCACCGGATGTCGTGACTCATCGATTTTATTATCAAGAGTCGCCAGATCCAGTAACATATGATTCCGCTTATGTCAGTCTCGGAAATGAAAAAGACGCTGATGGATATATCAATGCAGATCTTGCTGCATTGCTTGGATCTATGTTACTTGACGGCATTTATAATGTCGGTGTCGCCGCAATCGATGACAATGGTAATGAATCTCCGATGTCAAAGGCCAATGATTACCCTTTAGATTTTGTGGCACCGGATGCACCTGGACCTATTATCAAACTTTAGTTTTATTAATTCGGTGCTTTAAAGCAATCATTAAAATTCTAAAGGGATTTTTATAAAATTTAGGGAAAACAGAATTACTGTTTTCCCTAATTTTCAATGAGGTAAAAATAATGAAAAAAATATTTATTTTAATTTTATTTCTATTTATTATGGTTGGTAATTGTTTTGCTGTTGATTTCTATTCAAGAGGTTCAACAATGATAAATCTCAATGGTGAAATAAAATTTATTCCATGTCCTGTTTGGGATTGGGATGGTATTATTGCTGATTGTGCTAAAGACGGAATGTATCCAAACGATTATATGATTTCATTTAATTGTGTCCCAAGATGTGGTAAATGGTCTGGTGATCGTCCAGACATTGGTGCATTTGAATATGTGCCTGGCCAAACTTCTGAAAAACCCTGGGGTGATTATAAAGGATGGCCAATGGATTATGTTACAAAACAACATCTAAACTCAATTAAAAAATTCGGAGTAAAGTAATTTCCTAAAATATAAATAAAAGGAGTTAAAATATGAAAACATTTAAACAGCTTCTTGAGCTTAAAAGGGTTAGAATTGAATTATCTGGTCAAGGAAGTGATGCAATTTATACAGTAATTGATAAAAAATCTGGCAAAAAACTTTTAACAAATATTAAATCTGAAAATAAAGTGAGGCAGTTAATTAAGAAAAATGGATGGAGTGTTGGAGCAGGAGTTACAAGAATATAAATATCATTCAATTAAAGAATTAGAAAAATTAAGAGATAATTATGTATAAACCAAAATATTTTAAAGCAGTTGAATTGGTTCCTAAAGCGCTGTATCAAAAATATAAATCCAAGGGAGATGCTTGGATATTAGGAATTTTAATGGATGAACGTCTTCTTCAAGTAATTGATACAATACGAGAAAATTTCGGCCCAATGATAATTAATGACTGGGCATGGAAAGGTAAAAATCAATGGAGAGGATTTCGAACATCTCAGTGTGCATTCGGAGCTACTTTGAGTCAGCATAGATTTGGCCGGGCAGTTGATATGATACCGAAGGACGTCCATCCAGATATAATACGAGATGATATTATCGAGGATCAAATGGGCCGGGCCTACAGGCATATTGGTGGACTTGAAATGAACATCGATTGGTTGCATATCGATGTTCGAATCCGAAACAATAAAGGACATATAAATTTATTTGATCCATATTAAATTGTGTCAAATTTTATAATTTATTATATTCTGTTAATTAAGGAGATTGATTAATGATTGCATTTGATTTTGATGGAGTTATATCTGATACATATCATATTTTCCGAGGACATTTTTGGGATGTGTTCGGAGAAAACATTGATACTGAACTCAACCATAAATCATTTGATATGGGATTATCCAAATTTGAAGGATATGAACCTTGGTGGTGGAAAGAGATTCCTGTCGCTATTACTCGGTATCAGCATATTTGCCCTCCCATACATAATTCTATTGAGGCAATAAATTCCATTTATTATGATTATGATATGGAATATATTTTGATAATTACAGCACGCGAACCATCTGATGCCGTAATGCAAGTGACTAAATTATGGTGTCATCAAAACTTACCATTTCCAACCGAGATTGAATTTTCTGAGGATAAACTTGAAGTGATCAAACGGAGAAATGTTCGATATTTCATAGATGATCGATTTAAAACAGCACAAGATTTATCATCTGTATTACAATATTCATACCTATTAAATTCTCCCTGGAATTTACGAGATACACCTTTAAACGATAACGTCATAAGGGTTAATACAATATGGGAAATGAAAAATCATATGGGATTGCAAAACATATACGATGCTGCAAATGCATAAATTTTTGGAAAGATTTAAAAGTATGTATTGCACCTCCAATTCCAATATTTATTGGGGACGATGAATCTAAAAAAAAATCTTATTGTTGCCATTTTAAAATAGAAATATTGAGCAATTCTGAATTATTTGAGGGTGTAGATTAAAATGGAGACCATATGAAAAAAATTTTAATGATCGATTTTAGCAATATCGCCTGGGCCACGTTTCATACGAATATTAAAATTACCAAGGATTCTTCTCTTACACAAAATCAAATATCGCAACATTGGAAATATTTGATGCTGAATAGTCTGCAGCGATTAAAAATCAAACATCAGCCGACCGAAATAATCATTTGTTTTGATTCTTATTCATGGCGAAAAAAATATTTTAAATTTTATAAAGCACGACGAGAAATAACCAAGAAAAAATCTGGTATGAATCACGATGCTTTTATAAGGGTTATCGATGAAATTTATGAAGATTTAAAAATTTATTTCCCATATAAAGTAATTCGTGCAGATTGGGCAGAGGCCGATGATATAATAGCGGTTCTGGTACACACACTGCAAGATTCTGGCACTCAAATTATCATTGCGTCCAGGGACAAGGATTTCAAACAACTCTTGAACAGTCGCGTCCTGCTTTGGGATACACAGGCATGGAAGTGGATAAAGTGTGAACATCCGAAAACCTATTTGATAAAACATATTTTAATGGGAGATGCTGGTGATGATGTTCCAAATGTGCGGTCGGACTCAGATACTTTCATTACTGATGGAAAGCGCCAAAAAGCATGTGGGCCGAAGGCCGTTGAGAAAATATTGGCAGAAGGTCTTGAAGAATTTATCCACAGTGAAGGTCTGATAGCTAATTTTAAACGAAATAAAAGATTGATCCGCCTATCAAAGTCCTCAATACCGGAACGAGTATGGAACGCCGTGCTTGAAAATTATGCCGCCCAGGAAACTAAAAAGGGCAATTACATGTTGCTTGCAAAATATTTTTCTGTAAATCGAATGCGAAGGTTGCAAAAATCAATCGATAAGTTCTTTTAATTATGAAATCAGATTAAAAAGGAAATATTTTGACAAATTTTTCTAATTGGTATAGGATAAACTTATAGTTATTTGGGATTATTATCCATGAGACAGTATTACACGTCTGGAATGTAATCTTAAAGATTTCATATGGTATATTTTTAAAGGCTTTAAATGTCAAGTCGCCATTCATCGATATAATAAAAATGATGGTGGCGGTCAGATAGGCTAATATGTATGGGGTAAATATTATAATGACACCAATAAAACTAAGAAAAGGAAAAGGAAAATGAAAAATTTTAAAGATATTTTGACAGAGCAAACTTTAAAACCAGAGATTATTGAATATTTATTCGATAATGTTTTAGTGAGAAAACCGACAAATTTTGTTGATTTGGGGAATGCAAAACCAATTAAAAAAATGCCTCCAGATGTTCAAACATTTATTAAAAAGCTAAAATTAATATCTTGGAAAGATCTTTATGGATTAGATCCTGTGAAAAATTTTGAATTTTGGAAACCGTATAGAGGTATATTCCAATTAAATACTCCTCAATGGTTTAAAGTCAAGACCGGCAAAAAAATAATTTTGATTAATAGTGAGGGATATGATTACCCAAGATATGCAGCATTTATAAAATTTTAATGGAAATAATTATGGCACCGAGGATTAAAAAAGGGGCACCTAAAGACTGGATTGTAGTTAGAAAAGAAGGTGTCACTAAGACAAATGCTGCAATCGATAATCATGTTAATACCGATAAAAAATTACTGGCCGAAGGATGGGAAATTATCGGCTATGTATCTTTTGAGAAAAAAGCCGATGCTATATTTTATATTGATACTTTACCACCAATAAAAAAACCAAGAAAAGGAAAAAGAAAATGAAAAAAATTCTAATGCTCATTTTATCATCGATTTTAATTTTTACACTGACAAGCTGCAAGATCGAAAAGGGATCGCCCTGTGAAGGTCTGACGCCTGAAGACAGCCAAATTTGCCAGATCATACCAAACCCTGAAAATATCGACCTTCTGCTGCGCCTCGCCAATGTTGCTGCACTAAAAAGTGATTTATACCGAGCCGAAGACGCGTTAAAATTTATTGATACTATAATACAATCATTGGAAGGCACTTCGGTCGCCATTTCTTATGCAGACCTATACAATTATTTTGTAGAAAATGCCGATCCAATGATTTTTATTGTACTGGATGAATATTCGGATCGTCTTGAAAAACTTAATATTCCAATCACGAAAACCGATATCGGATTCATCATCTATCATTTGAAAAGGCAGAAGACGCTGATTCAGATGGCCATTCGACAGCAAGAAAACCGATAATGTCACGGAGATAATATGATTTTATTGAATATTTTAATTGGTAATATGATCTCGGTTGATAAAACTTTTAATGGAAAGTTTTCATCGACCGGGACGGTGCCGCCCGATATACTGAAAATATGCAAGAAGATATCCTTGGAAGGGATATATGATGAATATCACAAACGTTATTATCCACCGCAAGTGATTGAGCGAATCGATATCAGTGAACTTGAGATTTGAGAGGTAAAAAATGATTCATATATGTAAAAATTGTGGAGGGCAGCATCCTGCATGTTCACCTAAAAAGAAGGCAGGGCCAATTTCAAAATGGAATTATTATATGT
>Ga0190283_1001105_pt1 | contig 12753 bp, 7 predicted proteins | sample 48691801_MG_FD_161669 | JGI IMG/M metagenome (GOLD analysis project Ga0190283, IMG submission 161669) | Hydrothermal vent microbial mat bacterial communities from Southern Trench, Guaymas Basin, Mexico - 4869-18-0-1_MG | ecosystem: Environmental > Aquatic > Marine > Hydrothermal vents > Microbial...
GCTGCTTCAATATCCATATCTGTTTATATTTTTTACAGAAAAGGGGCTGGAAAAAAAGAAAGGTTTTTTAATCGTGCAGGGATAATTATTCATCCCTGCATTGTTTTAGCAAGCATGATATTTGTATATATTTACATAAGTTAGCTCACCCGCCGTGACGAGGCAGAGCCTCGTCACGAGATTCCTGCAAACAGTCATTCTGCTAATAGGTCATCAAATAAACCATCACAACAGAAAGGAGCAAAGAATTATGAAAAGTAAAACCGTTATCGTCATAATGATGTGCGTTCTGATGCTTGGGCTTTTCGCTTCAAAAGCGGAGTCGCTTGACATTGAAAAACAGCCTTCCGTCATCTCTGCTCACACATCGGGCCTGATTTCACGGGAGAGCATGATTCAGGTCCGGTTTGCAGAGAACATGATCGGCTCGGACAGACTCAATGCGCCGTTAAAGGATTCTCCGCTGACATTCAGGCCGGAGATAAAGGGCGCGGCCGCATGGGCGAACCAAAGAACGCTTGAGTTCTGGCCCAAAGACAAACTGCCGGCAGGTCAGAACTACCTTGCCTTCCTGAACTGGTCAGAAATCACCAGTCTTCCCCAAGCATCAGAAACCTTTGAGTTCAGATTCGGCGTTATCAGGCAATCCTTTGAAATCACAGTTGACGGACTTCAGGCAGCCAGCCGGATCAATCTGAAAGAGGTTCAGCTGACCGGAAAACTCGTCACTGCAGACGCGGAGGACAGCTCGAAGATCATGAAACTGCTCAGAGCCGGGCAGAATGGGAAAGGGCTGAATATCCGCTGGTCCCACTCAAAGGACAGACGAAACCATTCATACATTATCAGCAATATTCTGCGCCTTGATGAGCCGTCCGAAGTCATTCTCCGATGGGACGGAACCGCCATTGGTGCGAATAAGCAGGGAAAGAGAAATATCGCAGTGCCTCCCATCGGCCCCTTCCAAGTCACAGATGTCAGGGCCATGCACGGAGAACAGCAGTATATTGAAATCCGATTTACTGATCCTCTGGAGAAAGATCAGGATTTGAACGGTCTGATCCGGGTCAGTGATGAGGAACGCCCTCTCAGATTCACCATTGACGGCAGTATCGTGCGGGTTTACAGCTCGTCACCGTGGGCAGAGGAAGTGACAGTCACCGCGGAACTTGGCATCCGGAATATCCTGGGCCAGCGTCTTGGCACACCAAAAAGCATGACAGTCAGTTTTGAAGACATAAAACCTCAGGCCCGTTTTGTGGGTGAGCGCGTCATTATTCCCTTCACCCGCGGCCTGACCCTTCCCATAGAAACAGTGAACCTTCGGGAAATCATTGTTGAGGCCATGCATGTTTATGAGGAAAACATCCCCCAGTTTTTCCAGGTCAGCACCCTTGAAGAGGACAATGAAATAAAACGCGTGGGCCGGGTGATCTGGAAAAAGACGGTTTCCCTCGGGTTCACGCCGGAGAAGAAAAATCAGTGGACACGATACGGACTTGATGTCTCCCCGCTGGTTCAGAATAATCCCGGGGGATTTTTCAGGCTTCAGCTCTCATTTGTTCAACGTCATATTGTTTACCCCTGCCCGGATGCTGAAAACGGATCAGAACCGGACGCACAGGAAATCTTGGCGGAGAACAACTGGGATGAGGAGACCCAGGACAGCAACTGGAACACCTACGATGGGGACGAAGATCACAACTGGTGGGAATACTATGATGAGCGTGAGAATCCATGTCATCCCGGATACTACAGGGCTTATGAGGATCATAACATCTCAGTCTCACGGAATGTGCTCGTTTCCGATATCGGTCTCATTGCCAAACAGGGAGGCGATGATTCAGTCACTGTTGTCGCCACCGATATAAAAACGGCTCAACCCCTGCCGGACACGGTGATCACCCTCATGGACTACCAGCGCCAGTTACTCAACACAGGAACGACTGACAGCAGCGGAATGGCTCTTCTCCGCTCCAGGCGAAAGCCCTTTCTGCTCGTGGCACAACATGGCGGTCAGACAGGATATCTGAAGTTGGATGACGGCTCAGCACTGTCCGTCAGTCACTTTGATGTTTCAGGAGATACTGTGGACAAGGGGCTGAAGGGATTTCTCTATGGTGAACGCGGGGTATGGCGGCCAGGTGATCCGATTTATCTCACCTTTATCCTGCTGGACAACGAGAACAGACTGCCGAAAAATCATCCGATTCTGTTTGAACTGCGGAATCCCAGGGACCAGATTGTCAAAACCATAAAGAAGAACGAATCGCTTAACGGATTCTACAGTTTTAAAACCGGAACAGACCCGGACGCGCCCACCGGAAACTGGACTGCGCGGGTAAGGGCAGGCGGTGCGACCTTTGAGAAAATCCTGAAAATCGAAACCATCATGCCGAACCGTCTGAAAATCGGTCTTGATTTTGAAAGTGATGCCTGGTACGAAGGGAAACTCACCGGTGAACTTTCCTCGACGTGGCTCCACGGAGCTGTCGCAAAAGGGCTGAAATCAGATGTCGAGCTGCTCTTCACCTCAGCCCGGACCCATTTCCCCAAGTATGAGGCATACATATTTGATGATCCGGTCAGGACATATCAGCCGGAGACGCAGACCATCTTCGAGGGGAATCTGGATGGAAAAGGCAAGGCAACGGTCGTATCAGAAGCCTGGCCCCAAAATGTGTCCCCGGGAATGCTGACGGCAAATTTCAAAACCCGCGTGTTTGAACCGGGGGGCGCGTTCAGTTCGGATCGGTTCAGCATACCCTGTTATCCTTATGAACGCTATCTTGGCATTCGCACCCCAAAAGGAGACAAGGCGCGGGGGATGCTCCTCACGGATACACCTCACACAGTCAGTATTGCGATGCTGGATAATCACGGAGAACCTGTGACAAATGGCGAAGCCGAAATAAAATTGTACAAGATCAAATGGCGATGGTGGTGGGAGAAAGAAAAAGAATCCCTTGCCGAGTATGTGGGTTCATCTTCCCACACGCCTATCCGGACAGATAAGGTTCCGATCATAAACGGCAAAGGTGAATGGCAGTTTGAGATCAAATATCCATCATGGGGGCGGTATCTGATCCGGGCGTGTGATACCAACGGCGATCATTGCACCGGCAAAGCCTTCTATATTGACTGGCCCGGATGGGCAGGGCGGGCCCAGAAAGATTCTCCGGACGGCGCGACTGTGCTGAGTTTTTCCGCGGACAAGGACGCGTATAAGGTCGGCGAAAAAGTGAGCCTGAGTATTCCGACCGGGAAAAAGGGCCGGGGGCTGGTCAGTATTGAGTCCGGGACACGGGTGATCCAGACCGCATGGATAGAATCGTCCGGCGAGGAACATACCCGTTATGAATTCCCTGCCACCAGTGCGATGTCGCCCAATGTGTACGCGCATGTCACGTTTCTCCAGCCCCACCAGCAGACAGAAAACGATCTCCCTATTCGGATGTACGGGGTGATTCCGATCAGGATTGATGATCCCGAAACCCTCCTGAGGCCCTTGATCGGGGTGCCGGAATCGTTTATACCGGAGGAGAAAGCCGAGATTATCATCAGCGAGGCAGACGGGAAACCCATGACCTATACTGTCGCAGTGGTGGATGAGGGGCTTTTGGGACTTACGCGCTTTAAGACACCTGATCCTCGATCCCATTTTTATAAAAAAGAGGCACTTGGCGTGAGAACATGGGATATCTTCGATATGGTCGCGGGGGCTTACAGCGGCGCGCTTGAACAACTCCTGGCCATCGGAGGGGATGATGCCCTTATCAACAAAGGAAAGAAAAAAGCCCACCGCTTTCCGCCAATGGTGCGATTTATCGGGCCTTTTAAACTCGGGAAAGATGAGGAGAATACCCATGTCATTGACATTCCCCAGTATGTGGGATCGGTCAGGGTCATGGTGGTCGCGGGACAGGACCGAGCATTCGGTTCCCAGAGAAAGGCGGTGTTTGTCCGTAAACCGCTCATGGTGCTGGCAACGCTCCCCCGGGTACTCGGACCGGATGAGGAAGTGGAAATGCCGATTTCTGTATTTGCCATGGATGAAACGGTGAAGGAGGTCTCAATAACCATAGAGACTCAAGGCCCTGTTTCTGTCACAGATTCTTCCCACAAAAGCATTGCCTTTTCAGAACCCGGAGATGATGTCATCACCTTCAGACTTAAAGCAGGCTCGAATATCGGCATAGCGTCGGTTTCTGTGAAGGCCGCAGCGGGAGATGTGAACGCCGGCCAGCATATTGAACTCGACGTGAGAATGCCGGGCGGGCTGGTTACGGATGTCGTGGAAGCGGCGATTTCCAAAGGTGAGATGTGGAAGCAGGCGATAAAATTTCCTGGTGTGACGGGAAGCAACGCCATTACCCTTGAGACAGCGCGGATTCCGCCGCTCAATCTGGGGAAACGGCTCAGTTTTCTGATCCGCTACCCCCATGGCTGTGTTGAACAGACCACGTCGGCCGTGTTTCCGCAACTTTATCTGGACAAACTGCTTGAACTTTCTCCAGATAAGCAGGATAAAATTCAGCAGAATGTCAAAGCGGGAATCGGACGGTTGCGGACATTTCAGACAACAGACGGCGGATTTGCCTACTGGCCCGGAGAGACCAGGGCCCAAGACTGGGTCTCGAATTATGCGGGGCATTTCCTTCTCGAAGCTGAAAAAGCCGGCTATCTGCTCCCCCTGCGGGTGATCAGCGCGTGGAAGACGTATCAGCGCAAAAAGGCGATTTCATGGGGCCCGGATCGGACGCGTTCAGAACTGATTCAGGCATATCGTCTCTATACGCTGGCACTTTCCGGGGCCGCGGAACTCGGGGCCATGAACCGGCTGAGAGAAGAACGGAATCTGCCCACCGCGGCCCGATGGCGACTTGCCTCGGCCTATCATCTGGCTGGACAGCCGGAAGCGGCTGAAGACCTGATTCAGGACAGGAAAATTTCCATATCCGCGTACCGTGAGCTTTCAAACACTTATGGCTCTGATCTGCGGGATAAGGCCATGATCCTGGAATCCTTATGCCTCATGGGGCGGCCGGAAGATGCCATGCCCATTGCAAAGGCCATCTCCTCGGAGCTGGGCAGCACCAAGTCCCTGAGTACCCAGACTACGGCTTATGCCCTTGTTGCCATGGCCCGCCATGCGGGTATCTCAGGAAACTCGGATGAGATGAAATTTGCTTTTTCCTGGAATAACGGCGAGGAAGTAGCGGTCTCTTCCAAGCATCCTCTTGTGCAAATGCAGTTGGATGCGGGAGACAGCAGTTCTGGCATCATCGTTGTCAGGAATACCGGCGATACAATGCTTTATCCCCGGGTCATTCTGGAAGGGATTCCCGCTGTGGGAACTGAAACCGCGGCGAAAAATGGCTTAAAACTCAGTGCGGATTATTTTACGCTTAAAGGAAAACCTTTGAATCACACGAACTTGGATCAGGGAACAGATTTTGTGGTCCGGGTAACTGTGACGAACAGCGGTCATAGCGGAGATTACGAGGAAGTTGCGCTGTCTCATGTTTTCCCCTCGGGCTGGGAAATCCGCAATACGCGGATGGATATGTCTGATTCTGATGCTCCTGATCTCGGCCCTGAATCGGACTATGATTATCAGGATATTCGCGATGACAGGGTTTATACTTACTTTGACATCAGACAGGGCGAGTCAAAAATCTTTCGGATTCTGCTGAACGCGAGTTATCTGGGCAAGTTCTACCTGCCCATGATCACGGCTGAAACAATGTATGATGCCACGATTAATGGCCGGATTCCGGGAGAGTGGATTCAGGTTGCAGAGGCGGGTGAAGGCGGATGAAAGGAATCTGGGTTTTTATGAAACCACAGAGGTCACAGGAATGAGTAGTTCCGCCTTCAGGCGGTTTGTACTGGCTGCCTAAAGGCTACGAATTTTTGCCGCCTGAAGGCGGAACTACGAACTTTTGGAAACCTCGCAGGTCTGTCACAGAACAGATTGTTTATAGTCATGCAGTCAGATTTAAAATTTCTCTTGACAGATGACAGACTTTGTGATATACATCGAAAATATTCTGACCGCCCTGATTCCGGGACAGACATTATATATAGCACAAGGAGGCTGACCTGAGTGGTTTAAGCAACGCTCGTTTCCCGATTCGATATTACGGTGAAAGACTGGGGTGATGAATCTGTTGTTGATGCTCTCAAAAAGCTGATCCCGTTTTTGTTCCGGCTATTTTGTAACCGACTGATTTTTAAGTTAAAAAAATTAGGTGGAACAAAAAAACGGGATCACAATTGGCAACTCTGTTTGTGACATTTTCATCAGCCCAGTGAAAGACTGCCCACCACACCTTTGGGCAAAAAGAACGGGTGCGCTGATTTGTAGGGAACCAAAATTCCGCTGGGTGTGTTGAATAACGGATGCGGGTTCGTGGTGGAGTGAATTTGGCATTTCAGATAATTTTCCACAAAGGAGGATACGACAATGCCACAAAGAAAATTCTGTATCATTATCATATATATTTTTTCTCTGATTTCCCTGATTCCCCGGCCCGTGTCGGCTGAGGAGGCTTATGATCCTCTTGACACATTTTCGTTGGCTGATTTGATGAATATGGAAATAACCATCACCCGGGAAAAGGAACAAACCCAAGTTCATACAACAGCAGCCGTGTTTGTTGTCACTCAGGAAGACATCCGCCGTGCGGGTATCAGCAACATCCCCGAGGCCCTGCGTATGGTTCCGGGGCTTCATGTGGCGCGGGTGAACAGCAACACATGGGCCATAACTTCCAGGGGATTCAACAGCTATCCTTCTGGTAAGCTCCTGGTGCTCATGGATGGCCGGAATCTCTACACTCCTTTGTATGCAGGCGTTATATGGGATGAGCATAATCTGCTCATGGAAGATGTGGACCGCATTGAGATCATTCGCGGCCCGGGAGCCACCCTCTGGGGCGTCAATGCAGTGAACGGGATCATCAACATTATCACCAAATCGGCAAAGCAGACACATGGCAACCTGGTAAGCCTGCGGGCCGGCAATTATGAACGCGCTCTGGCAGGGGCCAGGCATGGCGGGCAGTTGGGAGATGATTTTCATTACCGCGTTTATGCCAAGTTCTCCGAATACGGCGCTTATGACAATTATTATGACGAGGAAACAACCGGGGCATGGCGAACAGGGCGGGCCGGTTTTCGCACAGAGTGGGATATTTCCCAAAAAGATACCCTGACCTTTCAGGGTGATGTGCAGGACGGCACCATCGGCCAGATCAACAAAGATGTGAAGGAAGAGACCTCCGGCATGAATCTTCTGACCCGCTGGGAACGCGAGCTGGATAATGGCGGGAACATGTCATTGCAGTTCTATTATGACAAGCTTGAACGTGAGGATGATGCGCTTCTGAAAAGCCAGGACACTTTTGACCTTGATTTTGTCCACAGGTTTCAGTTGGGCCAGAGCCACAATATCCTCTATGGGTTCGGATTCCGCTACAAAGATGACAAACTGAAACCACCGGAAGACAGTGCCACAGTGTATTACACTCCGGATGAGGAACAACAGGAACTTTACACTGCCTTTGTTCAGGATACCATCAGTCTGATACCGGACAGACTGCGGTTCACGCTGGGAACAAAGTTTGAATATTTTGAATACACAGGAACTGAAATCCAGCCAAGTGCCCGTCTGCTCTGGATGCTCGGTGAAGACCATGTGCTGTGGGGTGCGGTGTCACGGGCGGTCAAAACCCCTTCCCGGGCCGAACGCGGGATTCATATAAAAGCAGGGACCACAACCTATCATGGCAATCCTGACTTTGAATCAGAAACATTGATTGCTTACGAACTCGGGCACCGTATCAGACTGGGAAAAAACTTCTTTCTGGACTCAACCATGTTTTACAATGATTACGACAAGCTGAAAACCCGTGAACCACTGGCGCCCAAAAACAAAATGTATGACAATCTCATGCATGGGGAGTCTTACGGCTTTGAGATGGCTGGGACCTGGAACGTGACAGAAAACTGGAGACTCACTGCCGCATACAGTTACATGGACATGCTTCTCTTTCTTGATGATCCGAGCGAAGATGCCGACTCCCTGGCAGATGAGGACGAATCTCCGCACAATCAGTTCAGCCTGCGCTCCATGCTGAACCTGCGGCATAACATTGAACTGGATGCATCCGTATATTATGTGGACAGGCTCAGGGGCGACCGCACCAATGCTGATAAGTATGTCCGCTGTGACCTGCGCCTGGGCTGGTGCCCGAATGAACATATTGAACTGGTTATCGGAGCGCACAACCTTTTCGACGGCCATCATCCGGAGTATGAGGATGTGTATATGTCGAGAGGCAGTCTGAGGCTGCCAAAACGCAATACCGAAACAATACGGGATTTCTATGCACAGTTAGTGTGGCGATTTTAGATTCTTGGGAATGAGGACAAAAATGAAACAAGTTCCCCACTCTTAATCCCACGATGATCAAGTTTTCTGACCTGATTCCGGCAAGAATCCTGTCATTCCTGCGTAAGCAGGAAGCCACTTTTGCCGACAGGAGGGCAGTGGATTACCACTTTCGTTGGAATGACAGGAAAAAATTTGATGACCAAGGTAATCTTAATCAGAGTTGCAGTTTGGCAGAGACCCCGGTTTCAGGTATGCCAAACGGCAAGTTTGGCACTCCGGAGCACAGTTGAAAATTATGAGCAAATTCAATAAATATTTATGGCAAAGCATTTTGCTGGTTTTTCTCTTAATATTCTGCAGCCGGGCAGGTTATGCTGAAAGCCTTTATGTATTTTATCCGACAACCCAACGCCCCCGTGTCATAAACAAGAAAATGACTGAGGTGTTGCCGGGTATTGAAATCACAGTTTTCGGTCGTTACCGGGATTTCGAGAAAAAAATCGGAACCGCTCCTCCTGATGCGATTCTTGCCAAAGGTCCTGTCGTCAGACAGGTGGCGGGATATTCAATAAAACTCAGGGGCATCCGTGACGGATCAGCTGATGAGCCTTATATGCTTCTTTCCGTGGATGAGAAAGTTGATCCCGGCAATCTTGCCGGCGAAGCAGTGGGCGTAGTAGGCATCCTTGGCAGAAAAGGGATGAAGAAATTTGTCGGAAGCTATTTCAGGCCGGCCCCCAAACTCAGGCGCGTGTTAAAAATAGAAGACCTGCTGGAATTACTGGTTTTTAAAATGGTCAAAGCAGTTATCATACAGGACCACTATGTCAGCTACTTTAAGAAAAGATCCAGATTAAACTTTGTCGTCACCCCGATACCTAAGATGCGGACAGGAATTATTGCCCTGGCTTTGAAAAAGGAGGGTGATGCGTCATTGGTCGTGAAGGCTGTCAAGGGGATGGACAACAAAGTTATGTTATTGCTGGAGATTGACAAATGGGAATAAAAATGAAAAATTTTGTTCATTGCAGATGCCTGGGCATCGGCATTTTCTGTTTTCTTGTTGTTGCGCTTTCAATGCCGGCGCATGCAAAAGACTCCCTTCTTGTCATTCGGGCCCACGGAAGGGATTATGAACAAACAACTGCAGGACTGACAAATGAGCTTGAAGAAGATATCTCTGTGACAGAATTTGTTATCGGGAAAAAGACCACAAAAGGCGATATCGCCCGGAAAATGAGAGATGTCTCGCCCCGGATCGTTGTTTTAATGGATAACAGCGCAATTATCCTCTACAGGAAATACCAGAAGGAATTGCCTGCATCCGCGCCCGTCATTCCCTCTGTCTCCCTTATGGCGGCATTCACTGAACTGGTTATCAGGGGAATGAAGAATGCAGCCGGCATTTCTTATGAGGTGCCGATAGTCACCAGCATTGTCAATCTTCGGGCCATCCTGGACATGCCGACAGACAAAGTCGGTATTGTGCACAGGGAATTTTTCAGGGAATTTGTCAGCAGAAATGCCGCGTATTGTGCAAACGAAAACATTGACCTGGTATCGTATGCAATCCCTGACAAAGGGCGTATAAAATCAAATTTGAACAAAGGACTGAAATTTCTGAAAAAGAACGGGGTTGGCGCAATATGGGTGCCGAATGACAGCAATATCGTCAATAACAGATTGCTGGGATCTGTGTGGATACCTTTTACCAGAAAATATAAAAAGCCGGTAATTGTCGGTGTTGAAATCCTGGTCAATCCCAAGCTGGATTTCGGGACATTTGCCGTGATCCCTGACAATATTTCCTTGGGCATACAGGCCGCTGAAATGATTTTGGACGCAATGGACAACAACTGGCAGGTGGAAACCGGGATGGTTGCATCTCCCCGTTCGGTTTACAAAATTATCAATTTCAGGCAGGCAGGACACCAGTTCAACATCAGTGAGGAGAATCTTCAGGATGTTGACAAGGTGCTGAAATAGGGCCGAAGCATGATTTTTCGGAGAGGAACTGGCCCCGGCTTCGACGGGTGCCACGAACGAGGAAATGGCTACTGTCATCAATCTGGCTGGAAAGCAGCGAATGCTCTCCCAGAAAATGAGCAAGGAAGCATTGCTGACTGATTTCGGGCGCAGGAGACATCACGCTGTCCGGAACGGCCGTGAGACAGACGGCTGAGATCACAGGGGCCGGCAACATCCGCAATTCCGGACTTGTCTCGGAAACATGCTCGGCCACGATTTCCGGAACGGGCGAGTGCGAGGTCAATGTGACCCGGCAGTTGGACGCGGTGATTTCAGGTGTGGGAACGATAACCTATTTTGGAAATCCGCAGACGGTCAACAAAGATGCTGGCCACTCGGGCACTATAACTCCTTCCTCGTCCGATCCGAGTTCCGGGTATCACAGCGCGGATTATGCCCCGAAGGATCATAAAATCAGTTTGTCGGAGCTGCTCAGGGCCATCCAGTTTTACAACAACGGCAGCTATCATTGCGACACAGGCGGAGAGGACAGATATGGACTCGGCCAGGGCGACAAAACCTGCGCTGCTCACGATCTGGACTACAGTCCCCGGGACTGGCGCATTGGTCTGAGCGAGCTGTTGCGACTGATCCAACTCTATAATTCTTCGGAATATCATGCGGATCCGAGCGGAGAGGACGGATTTTCTCCGGGTAAGCTGTAAATTGTAAAACAGAGTTTGTCCGTTCGGAACAGAAGAGACCTGCGAGGTTTTGGAAACCTCGCAGGTCTGTCCCGGCAATCAAATCAGAGTATCATCAAGGCAGGATATTTATTGATTTTTCAAGATAAAAATGATCACTGTTTTTCATTAATTCAATTTTCACTCTTAGCAATCTGCACTATTTCAGCAGCTAGGATTTGGGCAGCATCAAGGAAATTTAAATAAGATGGCCTATTAAGGATACCAAGTTCGGTGCAGGCAATAATGGCTGCTTTTACACCTTTATCTGAAAGATGTTCACATACTTTTTTAAAATCATTATGAACAGTTAAACTGGTGTTTCCTTTTTTGACCTCTTTGATTACATTAAAAAGAGTGTCCTGATAATCAGAATCCGGCCAGATATCTCTAATACCAAGTTTATTGAGCTTTTTAGCATAAAGCTCAGTCATCGCAACTGCAGGGGAGGCTAACATGCCAATTGTGTTCTGCTCAGGAAAATTTATTTTTGCATGTTTGGATACAAGATATATCATATTAATGACAGGAATATTTACAGCTTTTTGCACCACATCATAATAATAATGAGCAGTATTGCAGGCAATCACAAGAAAGTCTGCTCCATGGGTTTCAAGCTTTTTACCCATACCTGCCATGCAAGGACCTGGATTCTCTCCATCCCCATCAATAATAGCCCTTATTCTTGATGGAACCTTGGGATTATTATCCACAATGCATCTGATATGATCAATATCATCCAATACTGGTGTCAGGAGAATAATACGCTGCATCAGATCAATAGTAGCTTCCGGTCCCATTCCTCCAATGATTCCAACTGTTTTTTCTTTATTTTTGCTCATATTTTTTTAATTCCTGATTAAAACATTTAATTTCAAGATCATTATCAGTGTGTAGTTCCCTGTATTTCAATTCGTTATATTGCTGGTAAGCAGGGAACTGCTGAAAAACAGCTCCCTGTGTCAGTGCTCATTAATATCCAGTCTGAAAGTATCCATATAAGCATACAGTGCAGGAGAACCGCCAGTATGGAGAAATAACACGTTGGAACCTTTTGGAAAGTGTCCTTTCCGAACAAGATCAATAAGACCAGCAGCAGCTTTGCCTGAATATACAGGGTCTAGAAGAATAGCCTCAGTCCCGGCAAAAAGTTTTACAGCTTCAACCATGGAATCTGTTGGAAGAGAGTAACCTGGTCCTACATACTGATCAAAGCAGACAATATCTTCACGATTGATACCCATTTTTACTTCAAGCCTTTGGGCAGTTTCTTCAGCCAGCTTGTAAACAATCTCTTCCTGCTCTTCTTTGGGCCTTGACACATTTACACCGCTGATGGGAATATTACCACTGACACCTGTCATACCTGCCACCATCCCTGCATGGGTACCAGCAGAGCCTGATGGAACAATAATATGGTCTATATCAAGCCGCATTTCATTTAGCTGATTCATAGTCTCTTCTGCACATACAGCATATCCTGTAGCACCAATCGGATTGGAGGCACCACCCGGAATTATATAAGGTGTTTTTCCTGCTGCTTTCAGTGCATCAGCTTTTTTCTCCATTTGAACCATCATGTCAGAGCCTCCTTTAACAACTTCTATACTTTTTACACCAAGAAGCTCAAAAAGAAAATTG
>Ga0190283_1001106_pt1 | contig 12746 bp, 8 predicted proteins | sample 48691801_MG_FD_161669 | JGI IMG/M metagenome (GOLD analysis project Ga0190283, IMG submission 161669) | Hydrothermal vent microbial mat bacterial communities from Southern Trench, Guaymas Basin, Mexico - 4869-18-0-1_MG | ecosystem: Environmental > Aquatic > Marine > Hydrothermal vents > Microbial...
CAGGGTCGATATATTTGTAGAATGCATGGAAACCGTTAGACAGAGACCCGTAGGGTCGATATATTTGTAGAATGCATGGAAACCGTTAGACAGAGACCCGTAGGGTCGATATATTTGTAGAATGCATGGAAACCGTTAGACAGAGACCCGTAGGGTCGATATATTTGTAGAATGCATGGAAACCGTTAGACAGAGACCCGTAGGGTCGCCATGTTGTAAACTTCCAACTCACTTTTTACCTCAATGTCAGAGCAAGTCAATGTCTGAAGGCAACCCTGGGCCAGTTCACAGCCGAATTCCTCCGGTGTGGATGTCAGAGGTGTCAGTCTTCTTTCTGCCTCCTTATCTTTTTCAGATAAGCTTCAATTTCTTCGGGCCTGAGTCCCGCCAGGCGTTCTTCGGGCCTGAGTCCCTCCAGGCGTTCTTCGGGCCTGAGTCCCTCCAGGCGTTCTTCGGGTCTGTATCTTGAAAGCACCTCCTCAGGCGTGAGTTCCGAACAGACCCTGTCCAGCCATCTCCTCCTCATTACCTGTGTCTCCTCGGGTGTCATATTCAGCCAGTCCATGATACCTCCTTTCCGGGCAAACAGTTTGTCGAAAAAATCATTTAAAAAATTTACCATATCCCGGGGCAGATCCCGCATCCGGGTTCTGAGTGTCTCGGCCGCGGCCAGGGATTCCCTTTTCTTGCTGGCGAACAGCTTGAACGGAATGTTGTGCGGCTCGTCCGAGAGGTCGTTGAGCGAGATCATCGGGAACAGGTCGCACACCGGATACCGGCTCCGGAACACGCCCGCCTTCTCCGTCAGTTCATAGCCGAACTTCTCCAGCGTGGACTTTCGGGGTGTTTTTGAACTTATCAGAAACACCCGGATTTCATGATCTTTCAGTCTGTTATGTGTTTTGTAAAATTTGTAATATCCCCCTGTCTGGCACATTGCGTCCCGGTTCAGGGACTCGGAGTATTTCAGTTCCAGGATGACATGGGCCGCGTCCGTGTCCCTGACACCGTCAGGCAGACGCTCCCTCTGGGCCTCTGTCCAGACAGGTTCGTTCCTGATGATCACCACGTCGGCCTCGGGCGGATATTTCATCACCGGATAATCGGTTTCGACCCGGAGCCCCAGGGGAATGAGAGAAACCCTGAACAGATCCCCGAACCATCTGTGCCACGGTGTCTTTTCCTTTTCTGTCTCTGTATTTTTTTCAGTTTCAGTCATTTTTCATATCTGTTCCTCAACCTTAAACCTTCTTTATTCACGCCCTGCATGGAAATGGAGACAGGAGGCTTTGTCAGTTGCCTATTTTTTTCACTTTTTCAGCGCAGGGGCCTTTTGGTCCGACTCCCATCTTAAATGCAACAGAATCTCCTTCATTCAGACTTTTGAAACCTGTACCCACTATACTGCTATGATGGACGAAAACATCCTTTCCACCGTCATTTATTTTAATGAAGCCGAAGCCTTTCTTATCGTCAAACCATTTTACTGTCCCTTCAAATACAGTTTCGCTCTGCGCTGAAGCCTGAAAAGGAGGTATCAGATACCAGTGCTTCCAAGGTGTCTGAAGTATATTCCGCCGTTTTTCAGAAGACAGATAAGATGGGTTCCTCTTTCCTGTACTCGGTTCTTCCTGTTTGATGAAATCCGTATAACCGGGTGTTCCGTCATCCTCCTTTTCCAACATGGGATAGCGGACATTTGCAGAAACATTTTCAGGCAGAAACCAGAGCAGTTCCCGCAACTGCCGGATGTGGTCGAAATTCATCGGATCATTCTCGCCCGGTTTATCAATTTCCAGAAACTCAAACCCTTTCCTGACAAATGCCGCCTTATCTTTGAGTTCTGCATTCTGTCCGGCGGATTCGCAGCGCAGCTCAATAGCCTCAGCCTTTATTCGGGCACTTCCCATACCAAGGGCCTTTCCCATGCCGAGCTTATGTGCCATATTATCCTCAAGTTCCAGAGAATAGAGCAGCAGCCCCAGCTCCCACTCCCGGAGGTTGTTGAATCTGACTTCAAAGGTGAACTCGTTGCCCTTTCCTAATGGCTCAACCGTGCGATTATTCTCATTCGGTTTTATGACATCATCGGGCTGCTTCTCTTTCGCAGGGTCAAACTGTCTGTTTCTGATTTTATCAACGGACCAGGGATGATGCACATAAAACTTGCGGCCCGGAATCTCTGACTTTTTATTCGGCATGGACCAGGTGGGCCGGGGGCGTTCAAGCAACGGAAGCGTGAGATGGCTGCCCTTTTGAGAATTATCTTCAGGCATATACCATTTTGGCGTATTGCTTTCGTGCCACCCAAGCCCAAAACTGACACGGCCTTTGTAATCGGTCGTTCCAAACAGATGGCAGGCAGGACAGAGGCCCTCGGGATGCGGGCTGAAATAGTCTTCGAGTTCTTTGCAGCGGTCGGGGCACTCGTCGCAGCCCTCCACGCAGACATGATTGCACGGTCGAAGCGACTCATTTTTAAAGCGTTTGCCCATGGGGCGATCATCAACCGTGCGTGAGACACGGACATAAGCGATATCCGTCACTTTTCTTTTTTCGTCATGTCTGAAATAGACAAGATCCCCGTGTGAAAGTTCATCATGCAATCTGCGGCTTTGGAACATGGACGAAAGATGGTCAGTGTTCTGCACATTGTCTCGGGAAATGCTGTTGAACTGCTTCCTAACCTTGCCCGGCACCGGATACGAGTCTTCTGATGATGCCTCGGCGAACACATGTTCAGATCGCTTGAGCATAACATATTCAGTTCCATCTTTGACGCATTTGAGAACCGGACGCGGATACTCTTTTTTCTGACTTGGCCGCCACTTAATCTGATTGTGAGGGAGAATACTGCTCATATTCCAATACACATCAGGATCGGATTCATCTATATGAAAATCACATTCCTCACCCTCAACGCCAGCTTTGACATTCACCATACCGGGGCCAGTGAATTTGAAGTATCCTTTCTCCGCCTTTTTATTTGAGCCTTTGGTCAGCAACGCAATCTTATCATTGTCATGCGCCTCATTGGGCTTATGTTTGCCAGCCGTAAAATACACCTTCTTTTTTCCCATGAAGATATCTTTGATCTCCTGCTCTTTGTATTTTTTCAGAAAATCACGGTTGTGCTTTGCAAATCCGGCCATTTTTATATTGAATTCGACAGCGTTTTTGACTTTCTGCGTATTCTTGTTTTTACCCTTATTCTCCTCTTCATTCCTATCTTCATCATAGTTTGGACGCAGAGATTCTGCCTCGCCTTCAAAATCAAAATCATAAAGCGGCAGTCGAAAGAAATCTTTCATTTTGAGAATAAAAAATTTATTCCCGTCTCTTTTCACCTTGCCGGGATAATATTTTGTGAGTTCAGTGGGATCAGGCTTCTCGCTTCGGGAGAGATAGCGTTCCTGATCAAACACCCTGAAACACGAATTCGTCAATGCCTCAAACACAGAAGATATCATCCCGCGTATGGATGATCCCGGAATGGCCACATTCCCGTTTATCCTGAAGAAGCCGTAATTTTTATGTTTCTTATGGCTCGCCTGCATCTCAAAATAATCTTCCCCCAGGTCTGTGTCCGGGATGAAGACAGGCCCTTCCGTGCTGAGTCGGCAGGTGATTTTCCCGGTGAAAAGAGATTTTCCGTCAGGTCCCTTTTTTTTCGCATGGGAGACGAGTTCCCGCTCCCGGTAAACATTTTTATCTGAGGGCTTCAGAAAAAAATGCGGGTGATAAATTTTGTCAGCATCTAAAGATATTTTGATCTCCGGACCTTGGGCAGACCGATCACCGCACGGAACATCTGTTCGATTTTCCTCCGGCTTTGGCAGGTTCAGCCAATCGGCTGATCCTCCGATCAGTTCAAAATCGCCGATCTGACCATACCCGATAGCCCCCAGTCCACCCAGGGAAACCAGTCCGTCCCTGAAATCAGCGAATGCTTTTTCCAGTGCGGATTTGCTCTCATCGTCAATGTCATCTTTCACCCAGAACTTGCCTTCCAGAATCAGAGGCTGGGCCGGACACCCGGGCAGAGGATAGTCATCAAACTTCATCTGATCCACGCCGCCGCCTGTGAAGCGGTCAATGGCCACATGATCCATCTTCTTGTCACTCACAGAATTCTGAACCTCCGCATCCTCGAAACGGAGGCTTCCCTGCTGGTGGATGCTGCCGAACAGACGGCACAGGATACAGTCACAATCCTCATGATCCGTGTCATAGAGTTCCTCATTTCTGACCACAATGGACCGGAGGATACCCCGAATGCTCTCACCTTTGATCATATACACAGTTGCAGGGGCCGGCCGATTTTTGGCATTGGGATCAGGGCAGAACACCGTTTTCCGTACCATGATCGCATCTGTATTCCGAGGATCCAGCATGGCCCCGATGGGGTCTCTGGAGATCAGTGGGGAGGTGACGTTGAACCTGTAGTCTGTGGAATACCAGGGGAGTTTTTTGGGAGAAATGTCCAACTCACGGTGAATCTGGAACCACGTCTTGGTTTTAAAGGATTTTGTCTTAACATCCTGAACAGGCATCTGGCCTTTGAATCCCCGATTCAGGAGATACGCTTCATGTTTTTCTTTTTTGGAGAAGTTCCATAAAAACACTTTCGGTTCTGTGAGTTCAAATCTGCCAAACCCTGTGCCGGTATCTCCGCCAAACAGGGATTGGCCGTTCTGCCAGTTGTTCAGCACTTCCCACAAATAAGAATCCAAGTCGCTATTTTCTGTTTCACAATAGAGCCGGAAAGGAAAAGTCATGCCCTGATATCCCGTCTCCATGTCAAAGAGCGCACCTTCCTCCACCGTGCCGGTGTGGCAGTTCAGCCTGATCCGGTGTCGAACCTCAGGGGGTATCTTGCAGTCTGAAAGGCCGTCTTCAATAACGATATGGCGCATGACCCGGCAGACCCCGCATTCGCACATCTGGCCTCCTATGGGCATATTGCACCCGTCGTTGCCCATCACCAGCCTCAGGTCTCGCCTCAGCGCACCGCGAATCACGGACCTGGGCAGGCGAAAATAGCCGTCTCTGTTCAGAAGGATCGTCGCACTGGTCTGGCCTTCCTGAACCTCGGTCCCGAAAAAGAAAGGCGTTTCCGCTCTCAGCTCTCCGGCAATGAGCCATTTGAATTTGTATGTCAGAGAGCTGGGAAGGGGCTCGTCTTCTTTATTTTCTCTCATAGGAAGCCCGTAAATTTCGGTTTCACCGAGGAGCCTGGGCAGTGCCTCGGTGCGTTTACGCTCCTTGGCCTTTTTGGAAAGATCATAGAGGCTGTTCCCCAGGGCTTCGCAGAACTTACGCCACATATCTTCCTGACCGTTTATCTCATCCTTGAGAACTTTTCTCAATGTCGGAGTATCGTCATCTTCTGAGGCCGGCATTCGGGGAGAAGGTAAAATATCCTTTTTAAGCGGCTTATCCCATACAGAGTTATCTTTATCTGTCTTTCCTTTTGGCAATGCGTCAAGTGTCGTTTCATCAGGTTTGCTGCGTCTGAGATCACGGATCGCATCGGCCATTCGTCTGAGCTGCTGGGCCTTCTGCTCCTGACTGAATACATCCTCGATGCTCTCTGCAATCTTTGATATCCTGACCCGGTCAACAAGGTTATGTCCGACAGGTTGATCCGTTGATATTTCATCATCTCCGCATCCGGCCGGCGCATTGTTCAATTCATCATCTTGCAGGGGAAAAGAGGTTGAGACTTCCGGCTCCCTGACATCAATTGCCATAAACTGCTTGATCAGCGCGTCGTGATCTTCACTGATAATATCTGCCCGGCAGATTGAACCCGCGAGAATATTGATCTGGGCCAGGCCCGCGGCCATCAATAATTTCACCTTACCAGCATTGTCCGTATCCAGATTAATCGTAATGATGCCGTTAAACTGGGAACATACCAAAGGATCAATCTCCCATATCCTCATATAATCCTTTGCCTTGCCGCTGGATGGATCAACTCTGTTTACGATACGTTCAATCGCTGTTTCTTTCCAGTTAAAGCTTCTCTCCGTGGCTTCCCTGAGATTGCAAAAATGAACAGACCAATCTTTTTTCTGCTTTTTGGCATCCCTTCTGACCGTATCCGACCTGCCCATAAGGAGGCATAACGGACAGGTTCCGCAGGGATCGCAATCTGCCCGGGGACGGCGCCTGAGAAATAGCGGTTTGGCGTTACCATTCTCAGTCTTATCTTTTCCTCGGCAACACTTAAACGGATCATGAAAAGCAATGAGTTTCTCAATCTCGGCAAATAGCGCGGATCGCAACAGTGTGCCGGTGATATAAGGTCGGCCGGACTTTCCCTCGCTGGCCGTACAATGCCACTTGGCAAAGGTTCCGCCACGCAGATATTTACGGTCTGTTTTACGATGATCCCTGTGATTCCAGGGAACCACACGAAACGGATGGAAAAAGGTGACTTGGATGGTGATTTGGGTCATTTCAGAAATCTCCTTTCGAGTATCTTCCCTTCAAATACGGAAAAGTCAAAAGATTCTCTCATGGTCAGGGATTCATAAGCATGTCTGGCAAAGGGGACATTATCGGCGATGACGCGCCTTGTCTTCTGTATTCTCATCCTGAGAGAGATGGGTGCGGCATTCAACATCACGAGGTCAATCTCATCGGTTTTTCAGGATATCCATGAGATCGCCGAGAATCTCCAGTCTTTTCTCTGTGATGTCTTTCTCCTCAGAGAGACAGACCGCGATGTCCACATCGCTCAGAGGGCGGGGCTTTCCTCTGGCAAGCCCTCCGAAAAGATAGGCGAAAGACACATCCTTCCTTGATTTGAGATATTCTCCTGCTCTCGGAAGCAGGGTTTCAATATGTTCCGGCAGTCTTGCATCTCGGATCATGGCGATATCTCCTCTTCCATCGCCCGGGCCGAACCGGGGAAGCCCATCACCCGGAAGACCGACAGTCTGTATAATGCTTCGTTGGCCGCCCACTGGTTCTGTTTTTCCTGAAGGATCTGTCCCAGAGACTTTTCCGGGTTATCTTTTGCATGGACAATGATCTCACATGAGATATCCGTCGTACATGTGAAGAGTGAGGCAATGACTTGGCTGGCCCCTTTGCACAGAAAAGCAGTGGCCAGTGAGAGATGTTCATCTATCAGACCAAAATGACGACTGACAAGGTCTGTTTCGCAGGCAGTGAGGATGACCTTCGTGCCTTGTAAAACCGGCAGGTCTTGCAGATCCTGAACAATATCCTGATGAGTCAGGGGTCTCCCCTCCATTATGAATTTTGAGCAATAGGGATTCACAAAGTCTCCCTGCCCGTGACAATAAAGAACAAGGAGATGAGGCGGTTTCCTGAATCTCTCCAGTGTATCAAAAAGACAGTTGAAGAAGTCATCCGCGGTGTTCTCAATGTTCTCTGCGTTCTTCTCATTACACCAATCTTCTCGATCCATGATATTCTGGATGTCCTTTCCTCTCATCTTTGCCAGCAGCAGAAGATCATGTTCACCTGTATGAATATTCTCCTTTTCCACCGGAGCCAATGACCAGGAAGGCAAAAACAGGCATTGTTTTTCCTGAAACAGATATGTGTATGTTTCATCCGGTTTCTTTATCTTTGACGCATGGAGCGGCACGAGGTGAAGAAAACCATAAGGGATGAACAGGATATTCTCCGATTTGATCTGATTCAGTATCGGCTCAAGCATGATGCCGGATTTCTCACAAAGGATTTCCAATGACGTTTCGGATTTTTTTATCAGTTTAAGATCACGACGCTCCGTGTTCCATTTCTGAAAAGCATCCCACACATCCGGGAGATCAATGCGAATCGAATGGCATTCTCTGTTTTCAACAATTAATGCGTGACTCTCATTTTTATCAATGATGTTAAAGTGAACCGCTGCCCATCCTTCCGGCACCGCCCGAACACTTCGGGTTCTCATTTTTTCAATGGGGACAGAATTTAGTTCTTTCAAGCCCGCGTTAAAATTGCCCGTCGCAAACAGGGTTTCCGCTTCAAGGTATGTCTGAAACGCGGCAGCATTCGCAAACGATTTTTCCGCGGCCTGCATCTTGATGGTGGGCCGGCTTTTCTCAGAATCGGTGATCCTGACCAGCAAAAAAGGTCTTTTCCTTTTCAGCGCGGCCTGAAAAGCCAAGTCGTAAAGTTCCCTGGCTCTGGACCAGTACCATCGCAACTGCACACTCAGTTTGATGCGAGCTTCGGCATTCTGACATATTGCCCATGCCAGGATCGCTGCCATTTCCCATTTTCCATTGAAGCTGTCATCTTCCGAGACGTTTTTGATCAGGGCGACAGTATCTTCCCAAAGATGATGGGAAAGCGGAAGCCATTTCAGTTTTTTTACAGCATTTATGAGTCTCCTGTCCAAATCTGATGCGTGGGTGCGAAATGCGGCCCGGGCCTGATACAATGGGATGCCGGATTTGTCTTTCCATTCCCAATTCTTCGTAAGATTACGGACGCTCGCGTCATTCAACATCTCAAGATCGTATTCTTCGGAAACCAGGGCCTTGTCCCCCACAATGTCGTTCACTGCCCAGTGCAGGGGATTGGAAAGATCAAGTTTATTGCTATCAAGAAAAGCATTGAGTTGTTTTTGAAACCACCTCTTCCCAAGATTGGGATCCCACCGGTGCTTTTGGAGAGCAACTTCCATCTTCAGATCATCTGTTTCAGGTGATCCTCTTTTGGCCCATTCCCACGCATTGTCCAAGGCTTCCAGTTTTTTCTCAGGAATACTTGAGCCTTTGGGAAGCGCAAGCTTGGATCTGAGGAGATAACATTTTGCGATAAAATTACAGGCCTGTTTTTCAGTTTTAACATGGATATGAAGCCATTTGAACTGGCCATTATCACGTTTTTCAAACTGTTCCCATACCAGCGTGATGGCTGATTCCACCAAGCGATGCCTGTCCGTATATTTTCTGACCTTTCCGGTCCGGGCATGACCCAATAATTTCTCAGCACGCTTACAGTTAAGTTCCGCAATGGCTTTATCAATCTTATCGCTATTCTTTTTCAGATTCTCGCAATGGTTCTGTGAGGGCCGGAATGTAAACACCGGCACAGGGGAGTTCTCAGATTCTCTTGACAGGACTTTGAGAATCACGCCAAAACGGATCCAGTCATCGGCTTTCTCCAAGCTGGTAAGGGTTTCAGCGTTGAACTCCTTGCGCTCTCTGAGAAATTGGGTCCGTTCTTCAATATCACATTTTTTATCGACCTCCATGATAATATCTTCAAATTTGTCGAAAAGGTCCGGCCATCTGTTTGTTTGTTCTTCATTCATTACACATCCTCCGGGAGATACTTATGCCTGACGTTTTGATTTCATAAGGCACTCGGAAAAAACGCATTGTCCCATAAGAATTCTCAGACGAGTGGGAGTGCCATTTTAGCACTCCACAGTTGGGATAATGAGTTTTTTCTGAGTCCCTAACACAAACGATCCTGAGGATCTAGTTGAGGTCGGACGGGAATCATAACTCTGCTCCGTGCTGCTGGGCGAAAAATGTCCATCGGGGCCAGAAGGTGTCATGGTCGCCCAGATATCGGATCAGACGATCATGAACCGCCTTCACTTCCCCAGATGCAGGATTCTCTTTAATTTGCAGTTTTTTCGCATCTTCAATGGCTCTTTCCGCTTCCAAGGAACGAGCATGTCTCAATCCGAATATCTCCGACGTAAACCAATTATCCGCCCGTCCATGGCGTAAGAACGGCAGTTCATCCAGAACCGCGTGTTGGGAGCCACCTTCATTCTGATGAATATTCAGACGGAACAGTTTGTCATGCGAGTCATCAAACCCGGGTTCGAGAGAAGCAAGAAGCATGGGAGAATGTGTTGTGATGATAAACTGGATGTTTATCTCCTGATCCAGACAGGCATTCACCGTGAGCAGGGCCGGGATAATCGAACGCTGCCATTTCGGATGCAGATGGGCTTCGATTTCATCAATGAGTAAAGTTATGTTTCTGCGCGGGGGCCTGCGCCGGCTCTCAATTTTATGCTCCTCATACGCCCAGACCATCATATATGCCAATGCAACGATGCGCTGCACACTCGCTGCCGCATGAACAATCGGAACATCTCCCCAGGGATATTCCAGGGTGGGAATCTCGCCGGAGTCACCGGGGAGCCGTACCGGTTTTCCCGGTTTCAGGGTCTCCCCGGACTGGGAGGATAATCGGGAAATGACTTGGGTGAAAATGTCATAAGCCTGGTTTTGCCTGTACTGCCAGTTCACCCAGTCGTGTAACAGACCGTTACATACCTTCTGCTCCCTACCCTCTCTTTCAATGAATTCGCCAAGACCGTTCCACAGATGCCGGTTTGACAAGACCAGCGGACTCAGGGACAGGGCCACTCCTTCGGGTCGCTGTATGCTTGCCTTCACCGGATCCCATATTGCAAAGGAGCCGTCAAAACGGGCATAGATTGCCAAGCCGTCATATCCCGAACCTTCGAGGGGAATGGGCCAGTTCTGAATATTCCAATCGTAAAGCATCTCCTGTGTAATCTCACGACCGGAGCCTGCGGATATGGAAAATGTGAGCTTTGCGTCCTCTCTGTCCGGCTCGTCCCCCGGATAAGCCGGAAACCCGGCCCACTGTCCCGATAATACAAACCAGGCACATTCCAGGAGAAAGGTCTTTCCCAGGCCGTTGTCGCCGGTGATGATGTTCAGACGATCTCCCGGCTCAAACCTGAGTTTTTTTGCCGGGCCGATGCCTTCCAGTTGCAGGCATGTCAGGGTGCTGTTCTGGTTCATAATGGAATTTATTCCTCCTTAAAATAAATCACCCAGCATATCTCGGCATCTGTGTTATTCCAGGGTTCCTCACCGAACACCTTTCTCAGCTCATCCAGCTTGTCCTCGGAACCTATGGCGAATCTGCTGAAACGGGTTCATCTTCGGACGGCAACAGTTCAAGGAAACATTCTGTCTCACCGATTTTTAATACGGCAGACCCAACCCCTTCCGGAATAGTCACCAACGCTTCCCATATATTCTCTTTCTTCAATTCTTTCCAAGAAAGAATTTCAAACAGTCCGCTGCCCGTTTCTCTGACAGATGCCTCAGGTGGCGGCGTTTTATGACGTGCCTCCCATAAAAAAAAGAGATAACGATGGTGAATGTAGGCAGAAAAATTTCCATGTAAATGGATGGGCTGCAATTCTTCAAAATAATCTGTCAGGCCCACTTTATGCCCGATCCGGGTCCATAATTTCACCCGTGAGAGCGATTCGGTTCCTTCAATCAGATTTCTCTGAAGGTGCTCGTTTGCCTGAAGTTCGGATTCATAAAATAACAGCCGGTCAGGCACCTCGAAAATATCTCCGCCGACAGGATAGGATACATCCGGAAGTTCATCATCCCACCATGCCCGGCGCACCCGAAGGACTGCTTCTGTCACTTTGTCAGAGATTTGTCTGTAACCTTTGATCTGCATTACTTTGGGAATGCTCAGGGCATTCCATGTTTCAATAATCATATCTTCAATAATCATATCATATATTCCGGCTGCGGCCGGCTCTCGGACACTCAGGCGCACGCACATATAAAAATCCTCAACATCTTCAATAATCAGGTAGGATGACTTCCAATCTTCTGTCTGACGAGGCGGAAGGAAGATCACACCGGGTTCCGGTTCATACGCTTCATGGAACGGTCGGACCTTTTTCCCTCTGTTTGTAATCATTTTTTCGATCATCTTGTCATTCATAAGGATTTTCCTGCAAGCTTGTCAGATATTGATGGAGACGATTTGAAAAATCATCATACAGAATTAAATCGCCCTTTCGGCCTTTTCTTTGAGAAAGTTCTTTACGGACGCGCCTAAAAATGAATCAAACTGCCTTTCAGTTTCGAGAAACCAAATTTGATAATATCTCTCATAACAGGGAAGGAAGTCATCCGATACAAAATCGTGAATCAGCTTCTTCATATAATCTGGCCCTGTGTTTCCAGAAGTGACTCTCATCATTTTCGGGAGATATTTTCCGACTTTATCTCTCATCGTCTTTTCAATAGAGCGGATCACTGTTTTTTCAAAGGATTCTTTTGTTTTTTTCATATCCATTCTCCCCCCGGAGTGCCATTCTCCCCCCGAAGTGCCAAACTTACAGTTTGACCACCAGATCGGAGAACTCGGTCAAACTGCTCCGGATAATCTTTATTTTTTTGACGGAGTAAAACATGCTTCCCGCAACCTGTCCAGATCGGCTTTGCTCATGCAGCCGATCCGATCATTGGTTTGCAGTTTTCTGACACTTATCGGCATCGGCGTTTTTTCAAAAGCTGTGTCTTTGGTCAATCCGTTGGTTTTGTCAGGTTTTATGATGATATAATAAGTCTTCCACAGGTTCCGAATATATTTTTCGTCTGTCCCTTTGGAGGCGATGACAGAGCGATAGCGTGAATTTACTTTTAATATGGCTCCCGGATGTCTGCCTGTTTTGGGGATATTCCATATTTTGTTAAAAACATTATAAACTTCTCCGACCAGTTTTCTGTAAGTCTCTGACTTTGACATGTACTCGTTTTCCTCTCAGTGGTAAATCACCCAGCATATCTCGGCATCTGTGTTATCCCAGGGTTCCTCAGCGAACACCTTTCTCAGTTCATCCAGCTTGTTCTCTGGCCCTATGGCGACGAACACCTCCTGAGTCCCTTCAGGCAGGTCATCAAGCTGAATCGCTTCATCTTCTTCAATCTCTTCAGGGG
>Ga0190283_1001107_pt1 | contig 12745 bp, 10 predicted proteins | sample 48691801_MG_FD_161669 | JGI IMG/M metagenome (GOLD analysis project Ga0190283, IMG submission 161669) | Hydrothermal vent microbial mat bacterial communities from Southern Trench, Guaymas Basin, Mexico - 4869-18-0-1_MG | ecosystem: Environmental > Aquatic > Marine > Hydrothermal vents >...
AGGGCAAAAATAGGGGCTTGAATCGTATAGGTTCTAATCGCTTTGCTGATAATAAAATCACATTCTCCATTCAGCCCTTTGTCAGCATCGACATCTAAGTTTTCACCCGAAAATATCGTAAAAGTACGATGATTCTTTTCCATCATTTCTAATAAAATGGGGGTAATAATCATTTCTGAACGGGCTTTTTCACTTTTGATTGGAAGACAAGCACCTTTTTCTAAAGTTTGTTGTAACCAATCGCTGATTTCAAGATTTTTAATGGTGGGAAAAATGTTTTGTACTGTTTCTTGTAATTGGAATGCTTTTACCACCGTTTTAAGGGTGAATTTGCTGTAAGACATATTTTGAGTTCCTTATGATAATACCACTTGTCAGGTTTGTGAATCTTTAAAACTGGAATTAAGGAATGAACAGAATAACCCTCTTCAATCCTGTTCATCCATTAATCCGTGTCATCCTGTTCAAACCAATTTTTTGACAATTGCTCGCTTTAACTGAAAAGCGACAGTACATTGCTGAATCTTTTGATATTCTGAACGTCTACTTTTTTCTAATTGCCATAAATCATAAGCTTGTTGCATATTCAGCCATAACCTGGCACCATTACCCAAAAATTGTCCTAATCTCAGTGCCATATCAGGATTAATGGGTTTACGTTCATGAATAATTTTAGAAATGGCATAACGAGAAATACCCAGGGATTTTGCCAGTTCTGCTTGCGTCATTTTTAACTCTGGTAAAACAATTTCGCGTAACAACGCCGGCTATAAATCGCTCTCCGTCGGATAATAATGCCGAAATAAATTCGTCGCCTCTGCCGGTGATAATTCAGCCACCTCCAATGTAGTGACGACTTTGGTAAGTCGTTGAACCAAATAATCCAGGCACATTAAAAAAGGTGGTGAGATAGCCAATATAACCCTTACCGTTTCGGATAGAAATACGAAATACTTTTGGAGATAGCCCCCTTTCATTTGAGTCTTTAATCCCCGGTGATTTTTGGATGTGACCGTTTTTTTGATTACGAAAATGGGTAAGTTCTTGACGTTCATAGTCAATTTGACCAAATCCGACCCATTGGTATGGATTCTTTTCCCAGGGATGATTAGCATTTTTATAAATTTTAGAGGTATCAGGAAAAATTTGATACCAGCGAATGATTGCTTTTGGCGTTTTTTTAACGCTTAAATGGATTTGTTGTTCCTTTAAGGGGTAGATAGCCTGGGATATTTTCCAAGTTCTTTCATCAATACGAGATTGAATAATAACCGTAGCAAAACTGCTATTGGCTATAAAAATAAGCGAAAGGGCGATAAAAAAAGGGTTCATCAGCTTATATTTTTTTGAAGTGTTCTAGTTGTGAGTTAAAAGATGGTGGGTTGTTAGGAACGTGCATGAAATAACGAGGGCGATAACGAATGTTCGCCCCTACATAATATAAAGTTTCGTAGGGGTAATCCTCTGTAATAGACTCATTCACGTTCCTTAATTGCTGATTGCCATTGTGTAAAGCTCTGTTTAGTAACACAAGTGTCAAATCCATCAATCTTGGCACAGATGATGGGCAATTGAGCGGCTTTTTTAAAATTCTCCAGATGCTTAGGGTGGAGTATATAAATTGTATCATCTCTTACTTTGCCCAGCCCTATTTCTTCGCGCAAGGTTTGACAATATTGTCTGGTTTTTTCAGTGTCAAAACGGGCAACCATACTTGTATTGATAGTCATCCCGTGACTTGCTGCTAAGTATGAAAAAGGGAGATAAGGGGCAGCCGCTTCTCCACAATAGCGAGACTCAACTAAAGTTATGTGCTGATAATAGGGCATCGCCACTTTCCAATAAGCTAAATTTAAAGGATTATCCCAACCGGGTGAAGCTGTTGGATCCCAATGCCGTGCTGGATTATCACGCGCTTGCTGATGGAATTGATAAGCAGGAAATAAATCTAAAGTTTGAATAGCCAAAGCAAAACTGAGATAGAAAAGGGCTTTTCTGGGTGAATTGCGTACAATTAACACACTAATAATTAAAAAAAGTAGGGTGTAATTAACCACCCAAAAAAATCGACCCGATGATTGAAATATAGCGAGTGAATTGAGTAATTGACTTTGAATATCTATGAGTACCACACTGCCAATCGTTACCTTATTGCTCACCGCAAAAATGGTAAAGCCAATACAAACTATAATTAAGGGTAAATGCTTTTTAAGTGTGGCTCGTTGTACGCTGTTCAATTCATAGAGTACCCAAATACCCATCAACAATACACCAGCACCAAAATAATTAAAACCTTCACCTTGACCACTTGTGGCGTGTTGCATATCCCGAAATAATAATGAACCGCCTCCCATGGCATTGAACGGTGAGAGCAAATTCATTGAGTAATGACCCAAGTTAATACCGGTCATGTTTTTGTTCTCAATTAAAAAATAACCGGCTTGCCACCACATTAATAAGCATGTCAGTCCCAATAGTGCCAATTGCAAGAAAGCAGGAATCATTGTACATTTTTGATCAATTAACCAAAAACGGGCATAGAAAGCCGTTGCTAATCCAAGCAGCATCACTGTCAAATAGGGATGCGTTAAGGCACCTATAGCAATCAACAATATCCAGGATGTTAATGCTTGGTAAGGTGATGACTTGTCCCATGTTCTAAAATACATCCACAGCCCTGCGAGTAATAACCAATGGGCACAAAGTGCCTCATGCCCCAGGCGGTTAATTAAAACTGGACTCATCACGAAAAATAACGTACCGATAACTTGAATCAGTAGATTTTTGCTCACTAATCGTATGAGTAGGGCTGCAAAGACACCTTGCAAGATATAAGATATGAATATCCATAAACCAAGATATTGAAAATTCGCGGGTAATAACGCGCTAAAAGGTTTAAATAGCAAGGCAAGTAGTGGTATAGAATCGGTGTAACCAATAGAGGTACCAACTGGAAAAAAGAAGTTCGTAATTTTGCCTAAAGGCCATTGCCAAGGTTCATTTCTGAAAAAGTGCCACCCCATAAAGTGCCATCCCCAGTCCCCGCGCATTAACCAATCAATTTGGGTGGGAGCAACCATCTTTAAACCCAGTATGCTGACAAAAAACAGCATAGCCAGAGCTGCCCCCAAAGTCACTGTTATTATACTATGATTGTACTTCGTCACAATGTTTACTAATAAGAGGGCAAATACCAAAGAGACTAATAGCTGGGTACTCAGATTTTCTAAATAAGCATACGAACCAATCACTGCAAAGGCTTGGTTAAAAGGAAAAAGCCATTGTAGTGTTATAAAAAAGAAGCTAGTAATGATAATAATAGCTAACCATGATGTTAGCCAAGTGGATTTAATTTTCATATTTTGCTATTTAAATTAGGAACGTGCATGAAATAACTAGGGCGATAACGAATGTTCGCCCCTACATAAGTAGGTACGCATAAATATTTTAACATTTTAAATAGGGCTCCCCGCGTGTTTTGGCTGCCCACCAGCCGCAGCAAAGGCGTTGCACGAAAACCACCTTGCCCACCCTACAAAATGTTAATAAACTTTTGTGTACCTACTTACTATTACGTATATTTAAATAATGTTAAAATACTTTTGTACTACTACTTATTATAATTTATCTATAAAGTTTCACAAACTTATATTATTTAAATCACCAAAGTTTTGTGAGTTTAAATAGAAAAAAAAGGAAACACATTGTGATAAGCAATGCAACTCAAATATTAGAACAAACGGTAACCGTTTTTTCTAAAAGTTATCTGCCCATCAACCAAATCAATATCAAGCGAGCGATTATTCTTTTGGTGACAGAAAAAGCTGAACCACTTGATTTAGGCAACGGTAGTCAGCCTATAGCGGTACATTCGCCCACAATGGTATTTTTGGTACCTCAGCAGATTCGCTTGACTATTAACCATAAAGAAAAAGTGTGGCGAGTTCCAACCGTTAACCGCCGGGAGGTTTTACGACGTGATCGGCAAACTTGCCAATATTGTGGAAGTATAAAACATTTGACGCTTGATCATCTAATTCCTACCTCAAAAGGGGGAAAACATGCATGGGATAATATTGTGACGGCTTGTGAGCAATGCAATAATCGTAAGGGGGCTCGTACACCACAACAGGCGGGTATGGTGCTACGTCTTCAGCCTAAAGCTCCGGTACATCCCATTGTGGCTTTTGCTGAGCAATTTTGGCGTGAACATAAAGTGCAGATTGAGGGGATGGCTAATTGATAAACGTGATACGTAGTTTATTAGCAAGGCTAACCTTATCTGAGTTTCAACAAAAAAAATATCCCGCTTTTTGGCTGGTAAAACCCCGTTTTTTAAAAACGGGGTTTTTTTTTGGTTTCAATAATCCTAAAAGCAAATTCCAACGATTGACGATTTATTATTAACATTGACATTTTTTCGTCAATTCCAGATTTAGTTGATAGGTTTAGCATTATTAGATTGTTCCACAATATAATCATATTTTTTATCACCAGGGCGATAGAGTTGTGAATAATGCTTTTCATGATCATTTTCTTCTTCTACATAAAGTTTTGTATCCTTCTGTTGATTCTTACCAGCTTCTTCTTTAAACAAAAATCTAAATAAAGGTTTAATCGGTAAGAGCGCGAAAATGAGTATAAAAGCTAACCATAATATAAATTCCATCTTAAAAATATATTTAACCTATTTGAGCTTTGAAATATTCTTATCCCTAATTATAAAACAATATTCTAAATAATGGCACACATATTGTATAAACTTTTAACATCTCCTTATGTGTAGTTGGTTTAACCTCTCGTCGTGATTTTTGGGCGAGAGGTTTTTTTTTGCCATTTATAAACGACAATTTGGTTTTTTCCTTTTTACCGATGCTTGTTGGTAAAGTGACATAGCCCGATCCATTATTTGGTTTAAACGAGCAATGCGAGTGTCATGTGAAGGATGGGTGGAAAAAAATTCAGGTGGTTGTTCGCCATTACTACCTCGACTCATATTTTGCCATAAATTGACACTTTCTTTCGGATTAAATCCTGCTTTTGCCATTAAATATAATCCCATTTCATCAGCTTCACTTTCATGTACGCGGCTATAAGGTAAAAGAATGCCTACTTGCGCTCCTATCCCTAATAAGCCCATCAATTGCTGCCCCATCGGTGTTTTTATATCACCCAGGATTTGAACAATAGCCAAGCCCTGCTGCAAAGCAAACTCCTGAGAAACCCGCTCATTACTATGATTAGCCAAAACATGGGCAATTTCATGTCCAATCACCGCCGCTAACTGATGTTGATTTTCAGCTATTTTTAACAAGCCTGTATGTACACCCACCTTGCCCCCCGGTAATGCAAATGCATTAGCGGACTCATCACGAAATACCAGCACTTCCCATTGCTTTACCTGACTATTACTAATTTGAATAATCGCGTTAGCGATACAACTGACATAGCGATTAACGCTACGACTTGTTTCAATCGGTTTTTCCTCCTTGAGGCTTTGAAATGCTTGGCTACCCATTTTATTTAGTTCAGTGGGGGAAATCAGATTCAGTTGTGATCGTCCTAGCGGCGAGGTAGCGCAACTGATGAGTATTAATAGCGTTATGCTTATCAATATCAGCTTTTTTAGCATAAATTATCCCTTTTTAATTGTGAATTGTGTCAGTTTGAGTGTGTCAGTTTTATTATATTAACAATATATAAAGTTATAAAAAAGTCGATATCCAAAAATTATTAGATAAAGTGACAAATTGATTAAATTTTTGTAATATACTGAACGCAGGGGCAATTCTTTATGGTTGCCCTGAATAATTACCAAAAAATAAAACTTAGAAGTATTGTTGAACTTTTATATAACTGATAACTGATAACTGATTTATGAGCCATAAAACTAAAAAAGTTTACCGTTTTGCTTTATACGGGCTACCTGGCTCAGGTAAAACCTGTTTACTGGCAGCATTAGCGATGCAACGCCATCCCAACCCATTAGGTCATAGCTGCATTTGGCGGGTTTTTGGTTCTTCCTATTTTGATGAAGTAGAGTCCTATGTTGATGAGTTAGAAGATGATGCAATCCCTGTAGAAGAACTCAATGAACAAGATAAACACCTGCTCATCCGGCAGCGTAGCCAACAATGGATGAAAACGGCTATTCATAAACTTTCTGAACACGAAGTACCGTTACCTAATCCCACTTTTGATGAGCCTTTTGTGTTTGAATATGATTTCATCGCTTCCACTCATCAAACTTTCCGCATTGAATTAACTGACTATTCTGGTCAATTAATTGATCCTAGTCTAACTGAGAGTGAATTGGCAACTAGTTTGCGGCACAAATTTGCCGAAATGGATGGGGTTTTAATCCTGGCAGAAGCTCCCTTCATGGAAAACCAGCTAGTTCAAAAGACTCAAAAAGTGGAGTGTAAAAAACAAGTTTATGCCGATCTATATTTATTACAACAGGCTTTTAGCCTATTAAATTGTGAGAGAGAAAGTTGTAGCGTATTAGATATTCCCGTCGCCCTATTGATTAATAAATGGGATAGATACAGTAATATTGACTATACCAATCCGGCTAAAGAACAAAAAAAGCTGGTAAATTTACTCAATTCGAGTCCCCCGCCACCTCATAAAGGACTGTGTGATGTCTTAAAATTTTCAGTCACTGATGGCAATTTTAAAGTGTTTCCAGTGAGTGCTTTAGGTGCCAGTGAATGTGTGTTGCTTGAAGATGGTGACACTATTGAACAGCCTATACAGGTGAATCCGATTAATGCGTTTTCTTTAGAAGATGCTTTTATTTGGTTAGCCCAGCGGCGCAATGCTATTGATTTTGAAGAATTTGAAGAACGAACACTGAAATACCCTACCCGATATCAAAAAATAGGGCTAGAATTGCTAAATCGTTTTCCAAAATATTCAGATGAAACTAAGCAAATCCAGACTATTTTACAAACGGGCAAAAAAGTAAAGACAATACGTATTTTCTATACTATTATTGCGATAATCGCTCTGTGGCTTGTAACGGAAACATCATTGGATGTGATTAATTATACAAAACACCAAATTGCCGCAGATAGCCCGAATGCAACGCATGAACAATTGGGAGAAGCCGAAAACTGGTTGACTCAGTATATTGCAGCGCCCTATTTTCGACATCTGATTTCAAAAATCTTTTTCAATCAGGAACAAGCTCAAAATGTCTTAACCCAATTACAGGTGCACCGCGAAATATTCTTGTGGGAGCCAGTGAAAAAGGCTCTCCAGGTTAATTTACAAACTGCCCTGCTCCCAGCATCGACTTATTTGAGATATTATCCTTATGGCAAACATGCACAAGAAGCACTGGATATCAAACTACGCGCAGAATTTAGGCAGTTGAAACAAGCCAATGAAGCTGCTTTTTATCTACTATCTGCCCAGGTAAAAGAACACAAGCAGAATGTCAATAAACTTAATCAGCTCTTAAGAGAACTGCGTTATTTGCCGCTACACCCTCAAGCAGAAACGGAGGATATGCGCCAACAACGAATAGCACTTGAAAACAAACTGTCTGGACTATTATTACAAAAAGACATTGAGCAAAAAATGCAGGCTGGAAAATTCCTAGCCGCCGCACGACTATTAAACAACCAACCGGAAATCTATTTGAGCCTGGATTTCAAAGAAGATTTTAAAAAGGAGGTTCTTGGAAAAATAGAGCAGCAAGTCATCATTGCACTAGAAACCAATAAAAAATTAGATATTGCCGATAAGTTACTTAAGGAATATGCTAACGACTTTCCTAGCTCATTACAAACTAAAAAAGGTCAAACCAAAGTCGCTGCTTTGCAACGTAAAGTGAACGAAAGACAAGATGAACGCTTGTATGAAGCTGCTAAAAGATACAAAAATCTTGAACACGTTCAAAAATATCTACAAAAGGCTCCTTTGCAAATAATGTCAAAAGAGGTATTTGCTTACAAGGCTTTTCTAAATAGTGTCGATCCCAGTACGACACTTCATAAACTTCAACTGAAATTGCTACAAATTCATTGGAAAGATGTGAACGATTATGATAATACGATTAGCGTTTTTTTAAATGGCAAACGAGTTATTTATAATAACAAAATTCACGCTAAATACTACTCATCAATAGAACTCAATGATACCAGCCCGGTTTTTGTGGCTAAACCTAATGATCAGATAACAGTAACGGTTAAAATCGTCAATGAAGACTGGTTTTTTGATGATGATTATGGTCATGCAACTGTGGAAATGCCTCTTTTTGAATTAGCTAAGGGCTACAGTCTAACACTTCGTACTGATAAGGGGGTGAAAACAGGGGTTATTTTTTTTGAAATTGCAGGCTATCCAAAAGCACCCCCGTTGCCACAATGGCAGCATTCCGATGTTCTATAGATGTTCAGTCAAAATGTAGGTGGGCAAAAAAACATTTGCCTACCCTACGAAAATCCAAAAACTTGACAGGAATAGGAGAAAATCATCATGTTTGAAACACAAAAATTATGGATTGGTTTGCTATTAGTTGTTTTGCTTGGTCCGACTTATGCGCAAGATCGTGCTTTGCTAGTTGGTATTGATGAATATCAGTATGTCAGTCAGTTGAGGGGCAGCAAACAGGATGTCGAAGACATGCAGCAATTTATTCAATCCGTGTGGGGTTATCAATCTCAACAAATTCGCGTTTTAACCGACGCGAGTGCAACTCGTCGTGCTATTTTAAATGCCTTTGATGACTGGCTGATTAAGGGCAGTCATCCTGGGGATAGGGTGTTATTTTATTACAGTGGGCATGGTTATTACCAGCCCGATGATAACGGTGATGAGGGCGATGGGTTTGATGAAACCCTGTGTCCCGTCGAAACATCAGATGCCTATTCTATGATTCGGGATGATGAAATTAATGCCCGTTTGCAACAATTAAAGGGGCGGCAAGTGACAGTGATTATTGATGCCTGTCATTCCGGCACCGTGACACGAAGCTTGACAGTTCCTAAAGCGGATCCGACTATCAAAATGCCTGTTTTTAAAACCCCATTTAGAGGGTTAAGCCGTAGTTTAGCTAGAAGACAAATTGAGCAGGATGGTTTTACGGCGACTCAACAAAATGTGATTGCTTATAGTGCGGTTGCGCCTAACCAAGTTGCTTTAGTCGATATTGAAAATCCCTATCGGGGCGTATTTACCCATCGCTTTATTGAAGGTGTTCGGGATAAACGGGCTGATCATAATCAGGATGGTAAAGTGAGTCATGCTGAATTATTAGATTATCTACGCCACGAATCACAAGCTTATTGTGATAGAAATAGCAGGCAATGCAAAATGAAAGAGCTTAGTCCGCAATTGGAGGCTAAACCAGACTTGTTAGCTGCGGATGTTCGCACAGGAATAATAGCGAAAACGACAAATACGGTAACAGAAGTTACTAATGTACTCGCTCATGATAATGAGGCGCAATTGCAGATTGAAATGTTACCTGGAAAAGAATTTATTCTGGGTCAATCCATGAAAATCAGGGTAAATAGCGATCACAATGGTTATTTGTTATTGTTTGATGTGAATAGTACCGGTCATTTAACGCGCCTATTTCCTAATCAATACAGCGAACAACTGGGCAAAGAAGGCTATGTTAGTGCTGGGCAAAGCTTAACTATTCCCGATTCCCTTTATGGCTTTGATTTTATAGCTGAAGAACCAATTGGCAAAGGTTTATTAATTGCATTGCTGGTGGAAGATAAGCTGTCAAGCATACAAGCACTCATACCCACTGCATTTGAACAAATACACTCTAAACAAGCGCAAGCAGTATTACAGCAATTACGCCAGCAACTCAATCAGACTTTACAGCAAGATAATGCGGCTAATCGCCCAATACGTTGGTCCATTACAGTCATTGAATATGAGATTATGGGCGGAAAGCGTGGACTTAGGGGATAATTGTTATGACGCAAAGCGTCATTTCAATGCCATTAAGGAACGTGCATGAAATAACTAGGGCAACCATAAAGGATTGCCCCTACATCAATTATAAACATTAATGCAAAATTTAATTAAACAACGTTTTTATAAAGTCATTCCTCATCAGGTAGATTTTTGTTCTTTACGCTATTTAGAAGAGCGTTCTGAAAAACTCCTTGTGCGAAAAAATGTCGCAGAGCCACCTTTAAGTCGCCATGATGTTGGCGTTATGTTGACAGTCATTGATAAAGGGGGATTGGGTTATGCGGCGACGAGCGATTTAAGTGAATCGGGGCTACGTGAAGCGATGAGACGGGCGCAGTTGTGGGCTAAACGGGAAAAGACTGTGATCGATTTTTCAAAAGTGGCTATGCCACAAGAGCGAGGAAGTTATCAATCCGTACTTGAAAAACCCTGGAATAGCCTCTCTATCGCAGACAAATTGGATTTACTACACAGTGAATCTGCCCAATGTTACTTAAATGATAAAATCGTTGATTGGCAAACCTCATTATGGTTCCTGCAAACAGAACAGTTATATTTAACGCATGAAGGCGGAGAAATTAGACAAAGTCACCAATATCTGATTCCGGAAATTCGGGTTATTGCTAATCAGGGGGTTAATACACAATACCGTACTTTTAGCGAATCCACTTATGGACGACAGGGTGGATTGGAGATTTTGGATCATACCGGCTTTGTCGGCAAAGGGCAACAATTGGCAGAAGAAGCATTGCAATTGTTAGCAGCACCTAATTGCCCTAGTGAATGTATGGATATCATGTTAGCACCCGATCAAATGATACTACAAATCCATGAATCTATTGGGCACCCGTTGGAATTGGATCGGATATTGGGCGATGAGCGCAATTATGCGGGTACCAGTTTTGTGACATTGGACATGTTTGGCACTTATCAATATGGTTCGCCGCTGCTGAATGTCACTTTTGATCCGACTCTTCCTGAACAATTAGCAAGTTATGGTTTTGATGATGAAGGTTTGCCCGCAGAAAAAACTTATATCATCCGTGAGGGTGTATTAAAAACACCGCTAGGAGGTGTCATGTCACAAGCGCGTACCGGTTTATCGGGTGTCGCTAATGCGAGGGCAATGAGTTGGAATCGCCCACCAATAGATCGTATGGCTAATCTTAATGTAGAACAGGGGAATAGTACACTTGATGAAATGATTGCTTCCATTGAACGGGGCATTTTTATGAAAACGAATTTATCCTGGTCCATTGATGACTCGCGCAATAAGTTTCAATTTGGTTGTGAATGGGGGCAATTAATTGAAAAGGGAGAATTGACGCAAGTGGTGAAAAATCCTAATTATCGAGGAATTTCTGCGACTTTTTGGCGTAATCTGAAAAAAGTGGGTAATCAGGAGACTTTTGAAGTATTAGGTGTACCCTATTGTGGTAAAGGTGAACCCAATCAAATTATTAGAGTGGGACATGCTTCGCCCGTTTGTCTTTTTACTGATGTTGATGTGTTTGGAGGCGTTTAATGCAAGACTATTTTTATGCACTGGCTGATTTTATGGATAAACAGTTACAAGATGATGAAGTGTACCTGTGTGAATTGACGGCAGAGCAATCTGAATTTGTGCGTTTTAATCAAGGGCACATCCGACAACCAGGCAGTGTAGAGCAGCGTTATCTTGAAATAGATTTGATTAAAAAACAGTGTTGTGTCACCGGGCAATTAGCATTGAGTGGCTCAATGCATACCGATCATGAACGAGTAGCCACTTTATTTTCAGAATTACGGGATAAATTGCAGCACCTCCAGGATGATCCTTATTTATTCTATGCTACTGAAGTACACTCGACAGAGTCTATTGGAACAAATCAATTACCGGCAGAAGCTTTAACAGAAATCGTGTCATCTGTCCAAGCCCATGATTTTGTTGGAATTTATGCATCTGGGGGCATTTTTACAGGTTTTGCTAATTCATTGGGGCAACGCAATTGGCATAGTTCTTATAATTTCAATTTGGATTGGAGCTTTTATCATAGTAAGGATAAAGCGGTCAAATCCGCTTATGCTGGCTGTCATTGGGAAACGCTTATTTTTCAAGACAAAATAACGCAAGCCCTGGCACAATTAGAAATCCTTAAACGCAAACCTCATACCATTACACCAGGACCCTATCGGGTTTATTTATCCCCAACTGCCCTATATGAAATTTTACAATTATTGAGTTGGGATGGTTTTGGGTTGAAGGCGCAGCGCACTAAAGCCAGTGCTTTGTTGAAAATGCTGGAAACACCAGCACAGCACCTACACAGCAGCGTCACTCTCACTGAAAATACTGCCCAAGGTATTGCACCTGCTTTCCAATCAGATGGATTTATAAGACCGGCACAAGTACCCCTTATATCACAAGGCGTTTATGATTCTGCTCTCGTCTCACCACGCTCCGCTAAAGAATATGGTGTAAAAACCAACGGCGCAAATGATGAAGAAACACCTCTTTCGTTTGACTTAGCGGCTGGTGATTTTCAAAAAGCAGATATTTTGAAAACATTGGATACTGGGATTTATATTAATAATTTATGGTACTTAAATTATTCTGATCGCGCCGCGTGTCGAATGACAGGAATGACACGCTTTGCCACTTTTTGGGTAGAAAAAGGGGAAATTGTTGCACCGTTAAATGTAATGCGTTTCGATGAAACGCTTTATAATATTCTAGGAGATAAGCTAATCGCTTTGACGAAGGAACGGGAATTTATCATTGAAACTGATACTTATGAAAAACGTTCGACGGGGAGTGCGC